>Ga0315291_10003191_pt1 | contig 21222 bp, 22 predicted proteins | sample YL17G12_20_MG_FD_203070 | JGI IMG/M metagenome (GOLD analysis project Ga0315291, IMG submission 203070) | Sediment microbial communities from Yellowstone Lake, YNP, Wyoming, USA - YL17G12_20 | ecosystem: Environmental > Aquatic > Freshwater > Lake > Sediment | place: USA: Wyoming | collected...
CTGGGTCGCGCCCGGCACGGGCGCCTCGCCCGAGGGCCAAGCGGCCCAGACAAAGGGCCGCCGATGGAAGAAGAGGCCAAAGCCGGAGCCCCCGCTGGCCGAAGAGAACGTCCTGCGCAACGAACTCTTCCAGGTCACTTTCGATCCGCCGACGGGGGCGATCCGCTCGATTTCGGATTACTCCAGCCGCACGGCCCGGCTCGCCCAGCAGATCGCCCTGCGGCTGCCCCAGGCCGGCAAGACCCAGGACGGAGACGATCGGGAGTACTCGATCATGAAGGCCGACGAGTTGGCGGTGACCAGCTCGGGGCCGGTGCTGGGCGAGATCGTCTGCCGCGGACGGCTGCTCGACCGAGAGGCCAGACGGCTGGCCGGATTCCGCCAGACGACGCGTGTCTGGCGGGGGAGCCGGGTGATCGAAATCAAGATCGAGCTGGACGTCGGCCAGCCCCCCGGACCCAGCCCGTGGCACTCCTATTACGCCGCACGGTTCGCCTGGGGCGACCCCACGGCCAACCTCTACCGGAGCATCAGCCTGGCCAACCTGCCGACCGACGCGGTGCAATTGGAGGCCCCGCACTTCATCGACATTCGCTCCAACAAGGTCCGCACCACGCTGCTCTGTGGAGGTCTGCCCTATCATCGCCGGTTCGGGCTGCGGAAACTCGACACGCTGCTGGTGGTCCGCGGCGAGACCGCCCGGCGGTTCCGACTGGGCGTGGGCATCGACCTGCCCCATCCCGTGCCCGCGTCGATCGGCTTTCTGGCCCCTCAACCCATGCGATTCGGGCTGGCCCCGCCGCCGGTTCCCTCCGGCTGGCTGTTCCACCTCGACGCCCGCAACGTGCTGGCGACCCACTGGGAGCCGTGGTTGTCGGAAGGTCGTGTGGAAGGCTTTCGGGTGCGGCTGTTGGAGACCGACGGCCGCCGGGTCCGAGCCGAGTTGCGCTGTTTCCGGCCGGTAAAGTCGGCGCAGAAGATCCTCTGCGGCGACGCCCCGCCGGACGAATTGCCGGTCAAGAACGATCAGGTGACCATCAACCTGGGGCCGCACGAGTGGGCCGAGGTGGAGGCCCGCTTTGTGGTTTAGACGCTGACCCCAATACTGTTGAAGTAGGCGCAAACACCAGGGAGAACCAAGTGGCACCGGCGTCTCGCCGGTGTGGCGCAACTCATGGCAGCGCGTTCGCTTATGTCCCACCGGCGAGACGCCGGTGCCACTGTGTTGACGCAGAGTTCGCGCTTGGTCCCGACGGGATTGGTGCTGGCCCTGTAGACCCACGCGAGCTATGGAGAAGACGGAGATGGTTGCGTCGAGGGGACCCGACCCGGACACCGATCCGTTCCGACCGCCGCCGGTGCCGATCGAAGTGCAGTGCATTCACTGCGGCCAAGACTACGACAGTTACCGCATTGAGTGGCGTGAAGAGCTGGACGAAAACGGCGAGATCCAGGGCTTCTGGTGTTGTCCCACGCCGGGCTGCGACGGCAAGGGCTTTGGCTTTGACATCCTGCCGACCGACCCCGAATACCGGGACGAGCGCGGCGGCTGGGTGTCGTTCGAGGACGACGAGGACGACGAGGATGGAAATGGGGAAACCGGGCCAGAGCTTGAACTGTGACTGGCCGACTGCCTGGTTCATTCTAAACGGCCGTCCAACAGTTACTCCCCTCTCCCGCGCGCGGGAGAGGGGCAGGGGGTGAGGGCAGCCGCCAGCGAAAACACGAAGTCACTGTTGGACAGCCGCTATGTCCGATCAATCGTCCACTGCACTGATCCTGCTCCCCGGGCTGGGTGCCGATCAGCGGCAGTTCGAGCCGCAGAGGATGGCGTTTCCGGATCTTATGGTGCCGCCCTGGATCGTGCCGAGGAGGCAGGAATCGCTGGTGGACTACGCGGCCCGGCTCGCCGAGACGATTGTGCCCAGCAGACCGTTGATTCTCGGCGGTTCGTCGTTCGGCGGCATGGTGGCCTACGAGATGGCGCGGCATCTCAGGCCGGAGGTGGTGGTGTTGATCGGGAGCTGCCGATCGCCTCAGGCGTTGCGGCCGATGCTGCGGCGACTTCGTCCGCTGGTGCCCTTGGTTGCCGTGCAGGCGTTCGCGCTGGCGCAGTGGATGTCGCCTTTGGCGGTGAGGATGTTTAGCCCCTTCACGACCGAGCAGAAGCAGTTGTGCGTGGCGATGTTCAAGGACATGGACTGCGGATTCATGAAATGGGTCTGCCGGGCGGTTCTCGGTTGGGTCCCTAGCGGGCCGCCGCCCGTGCCGGTATTCCAGATCCACGGGCAGAGGGACCGTGTCATGCCCGTGCGGCTGGCCGCTGCCGACGAAGTGATCCCCGGCGGAGGGCATCTGATCAATCTGACCCATGCCCGGCAGGTGAATGCGTTCATCATGAAGGCCGTTGAGTCGGTGCAGTGAACGTGTGTTTTTCTCAGGGTGCCAAGCTTGGGGAGGAGGATCGACCAGAGGGCTGCTCAGCGGCTACAATGCAATGGGCGACGCGGCCTTCGGCTGGCAGGAAACGGCGGGCAAGCCCGCCCGCTAAACGGGATACAAGAATCTCATCGGCACACCCTGGTCCCTCGCCCCTGGCCCCGCGCCCCTCGGATGATGATCGTCACCATTGACGGACCTGCCGGAGCTGGAAAGAGCACGGTCGCCCGGGCGTTGGCCCGACGGCTGGGCTTTCGGTATCTGGACACCGGGGCGATGTATCGGGCGGTGGCCCTGGCGGGTATGCGGCGGGGGGTGGACTGGGATCGGCCCGAGCAATTGGCCCAGTTGGCCCAGACGCTGGACATCAAGCTGGTCGGGGAGAAGGTCCTTTTGGATGGGGAAGACGTCACGGAGGCGGTTCGCTCCTCGGCGGTGACGGCCGTGACCCGCCACGCCGCCGACAACCCCCAGGTCCGCCGGCACCTGGTCGGCTTGCAGCGTGCGGCAGCCGGCAACGACGACGTGGTCACCGAGGGCCGCGACCAGGGGACGGTGGCGTTTCCGCGGGCCGCGTGCAAGATCTTCCTTACGGCCGGCGCCGAGGAGCGGGCCAGACGGCGGCTGCGCGACCTGCAAAACCAGGGAGAAGCCGCTACGCTCGAAGAGGTGCTCGCCGCCCAGCAGCTTCGCGACCGGCGGGACCGCACCCGGGGAGTCGGCCGGTTGGTCGCCGCTGTCGACGCCCGAGAGGTCTGCACCGACGGCATGACGGTCGAAGAGGTGGTCGACCGGTTAGAAGCGATTGCCCGCGAGGCAGGGCACGCTCAGAAACGACGTGGGTGGCAATGAATTGCCACCCCCTCAATTCTCCTTACTGCCCACTGCCCACTGCCCACTGCCCACTGCCCATGTCGCAACGTTCGCTGGCCAACCGCCTGTGGTACCGGTTCTTGCAGACCCTGCTGCAACTGATGGGGGTGCTTGCCTTTCGTGTGCGATACGTGGGCATCCGCAATATCCCGCGGAAAGGGGGTGTGTTAGTGGTCTCGAACCACCAGAGTGCCCTGGATCCGCCGCTGGTTGGGATGGCTTCTCCGCGGCGAATGAACTATTTGGCGCGGGATACGCTGTTTCGGTTTGGCCCGTTCCGCTGGCTGATCCGTTCGCTGGACGCGATCCCGGTCGACCGGGAAGGGTTGGGGCTGGGGGGGCTGAAGGAGTCGCTGCGGCGGCTGAGGCGTGGCGAGATGGTGCTGATTTTCCCCGAAGGAACGCGGACCAAAGGCGGCGAGATTGCCGCGTTCCTGCCCGGTTTCACGGCCTTGGCGGTCCGCTCGGGGGCGGCAATTCTGCCCGTGGCGGTCGAGGGTGCGTTTGCGGCGTGGCCCCGCCGTTGCAGGTTCCCCAGGCTGGGCAACATCCACGTCTGCTACGGGCGACCCATTTTCGGCGGGCAGATCGAGGGCTATTCCCAGCGGGAATTGGTGGCCGAGGTGGAGCGGAGGGTCCGCCAGTGTCACGCCCAGCTCAGACAGCATCCGGTCTTCGCGCCACCCCTGCGGCGGACTCTGGCGTGACACGGCCGCGGGACTTTATTGCTTTCTTGCCGCCGGGCGTCGACGCGGTTGTTGCCCAACCGCTGATTCGCTATACTACTGGGCTCCCCGATGGCCTGTGGGTAGTCTCTTGCGGAGAGGGGCCGGGCGGACGGGGTAGGTTCTTTGGCTGGTTTGGGCGACGGGAGCATCGATCGGGTGCCGCCGGTGGTTCGCCGGCCGGTGCCGCCAGAGGATTCGATCCGGCGAGGTCCGGCCCACAGGCCGGCAACCGCGCTCGATCGACCGCACGGCCGGACTGGTTCCGTCACCGACTGGAAGTTTGGCGAATACTTTTCTATGGTCAACCGCAACCTAATTCGAGGTCTCGATCTCAGTGAAGAAGAGTGGCAGCAAGAGCTGACCGACGCCATGGAGGGGGCCGCGGCGGAAGAGTTGGAGTGGGGCACGCAAGAGGTGGTCATCAACCAAATCGTGCCAGGCCGTGTGCTCCGCGTCGAGGGAGATTACGTGCTGGTCGACGTGGGCTACAAAAGCGAGGGCATCATCCTCCGCAGCGAGTGGGAGGAAGACGAGCCGCTCCCCAGGCCGGGACAGGACGTGAAGGTCCTGATCGAGGACGTCGAGGACGTCTACGGCCTGGTGGATGATTCGCGGGGGATGATCAGCCTCAGCAAGCGTAAGGCCCAGAAGATCGAGGCCTGGATGAAGGTGATGGAGACGGTCCACGAGGCGGACGTCGTCACCGGAGTGGTCACTCGCAAAATCAAGGGCGGCCTGCTGGTCGACATCGGCGTGAACGTGTTCCTGCCGGCCAGCCAGGTGGATATCCGTCGGCCGGCCGACATCGGCGACTATATCGGGCGGACGATCCAGTGCATCGTGCTGAAGATCGACGAGGCTCGCCGCAACATCGTCGTCAGCCGCCGGGCGCTGATCGAGGCGGAGCGCACGGAGAAGAAGGCCCAACTGCTGGCCGCGCTGGAGGTCGGGCAGATTCGCAAGGGCATCGTGAAGAACATTGCCGAGTTCGGGGCCTTCGTCGACCTGGGAGGGATCGACGGCTTGCTGCACATCACCGACATGAGCTGGGGGCGGATCTCGCACCCCTCCGAGATGGTGGCCATCGACCAGGAGATCGAGGTCCAGATCCTGCACATCGACCATGAGAAAGAGAAGATCGCCCTGGGTCTGAAGCAGAAGAGCGCCAGCCCCTGGGAGAACGTCGAAGAGAAGTACCCCGTCGGCGCCCGGGTCCGCGGCACGGTGGTCAACGTGATGAGCTACGGGGCGTTCGTCAAGCTGGAAGAGGGCATTGAGGGCCTGGTCCACATCAGCGAGATGTCCTGGACCAGGCGGATCAGCCATCCCAGCGAGCTGGTGCAGATCGACGACGAGATCAGCGTGGTGGTGTTGGCGATCAACAAGGAGAAGCAAGAGATCTCGCTGGGTATGAAGCAGACCCAGGAGAATCCCTGGGACAGGGTCGCCGATCGCTATCCGCCCGGCAGTGTGGTCAAGGGCACGGTCCGCAACCTGACCAACTACGGCGCCTTTATCGAGATCGAGGAGGGGATCGACGGTCTGTTGCACGTCAGCGACATGTCGTGGACCCGCAAGATCAGCCATCCCAACGAGATGGTCGAGCGGAGTCAGGAGCTCGAGTGCCGCGTGCTCTCGGTCGACCAGGACCGCCGCCGCATCGCCCTGGGGCTGAAACAACTGCACGAGGATCCTTGGGCCAAGGATATCCCCAGCAAGTACGCGCCCGGCCAGTTGGTCACCGGTCCGGTCACGAAGATCACCAATTTCGGGGTGTTTGTCGGCCTGGAGGACGGCCTGGAAGGGTTGCTGCACATCTCCGAGCTGGCCGATCACAAGGTCGAAAACCCCGAAGAAGTGGTCAAGGTCGGCGAACAGATCGAGGTCAAGATCCTCCGCGTCGATCCGGACGAGCGGAAGATCGGGCTGTCGCGCAAGCGGGTGGAATGGGCCGAGAAGGCCGAGGCCGAGACCGGCCGCGCGGAAGCCCCCACCAGCGGCGGCAGCACCGTCGAATTGAAGGGTGGCGTGGGCGACAGCTCGGGTCCGCTGATTAAGCCCATGCCGGTGGAAGGAAACGAGCAGCCGTCCGAGGCCGAGCCGGAAGCCGCCGCGGAGGAGAAGGCAACCGGCGGCCAGGCGGAATCGGCAGCAGCAGGCAGGAGAAAAAAGAAGAAACAACCGACAGAATCCGAACATCCGCCCGCCGATCCAGGGGCACAGGCCCAAGAGCCGGAGGAATCGGCAGGCCAAGAGTCGTTGTAGCCAGTCGTCGCACGCGGGATCACGGGCAGCTCTTTGGCGACCCCGCCGGTCAATACCGGCGGGGTCGTTCTTTTCCGTATTGCCCGAAACTCGCGCACATTCGCCCCACCTCATCCAAGGTACGCTTGGTTGCAGAGACGGCCTGTCTTCCGTCGATAGTTCTGTCTGGCTACGGGGCGAACTCCTGCTGACGGTATGCACACTGATGACCAAGACCACGCGACGCAGGCCGGGCTCCTTGGTGCAGTCTCCGCTGGAGACGTACCTCCGCGAGATCAACGAGACCTCGCTGCTCTCGGCCAAAGATGAGCACGAGCTGGCCATCTCCATCGGCGAGGGCGACATCCGCGCCCGCGACCGCATGGTCCGCGCCAATCTGCGGCTGGTGGTCAACATCGCCCGGGGCTACACCGGCAAGGGGCTGGGACTGCAAGACCTGATCGAGGAAGGCAACCTGGGGCTGTTGCGCGCAGTCGAAGGGTTCGACCCGGCCATGGGCACGCGGTTCTCCACCTATGCCAGCTACTGGATCAAGCAGTCGATCAAGCGGGCGTTGATCAACACCGCCAAGACGATCCGGATTCCGGCCTACATGGTCGAGCTGCTCTCGAAGTGGCGGCGGGCCAGCACCCGCCTGGCCGAGGAGCTGGGCCGCACCCCCACGCCCGAAGAAGTCGCCCGCGTCCTGGGGCTGCCCCGAAAAAAACTCCCCATCATCAAGAAGGCCATCCGCATCTACAACCTCACGCCCCAGACCGATCAGACCGACGCCGGCTGGTCGCTGGGCGAGATGGTCATGGATGAGCGGGTCCGCAGCCCCGAAGACGAACTGATCGAGAACGACAACCTCACCCACGTGCTGGAACAGTTGGAGACCATGGACCCGCGCGAGGCGACCGTGCTGCGGATGCGCTTCGGACTGAACGACAACGAGCCACGCACCCTGAAGGAGATCGGCGAGACACTGGGCCTGACGCGGGAGCGCGTCCGCCAGATCGAGACCGAAGCCCTCAACAAGCTGGCCGACAGCCTGGAGGGGCCGGTGTAAGGCGAGGGGCCAGAGGCCAGGGGGGAGGGGTCAGGGGTCAGGGGCCAGGGGGAAGGCGGCCGAAGCCGCTGCGGATGGGTTTTTGCCCTGCGTGCTTCTCTTTCGCCGCCTTGCGGGCGGGGCTATATTCTCCGAAAAAGTGGACTCGCGTCCGCGCGCCACTGGCAACCAGGGAGCGATGTGATGGCCGAACCGACCAGGCTGGAACTGACCGACTACATCCGCAGCATCCCCGATTTTCCTAAGCCGGGGATCCTTTTCCGAGACATCACGCCGCTGCTGGCCGCTCCGGCGGCGTTTCGCCAGGCCGTGGGCGAGCTGGCCGCGCACTTCCGCCGCGAGAAGATCGGCGTGGTCGCCGCCGCCGAGGCCCGGGGGTTCCTCTTGGCTGCCCCGCTGGCCCTGGAGTTGGAGGCGGCGCTGGTACCGGTCCGCAAACCGGGCAAGCTCCCGTACAAGACCCGCTCGTTCACTTACGAGCTGGAATACGGGACCGACACGCTGGAGATCCACGCCGACGCGATCTCGCCGGACGACCGCGTGCTGGTGGTCGATGATCTGCTGGCCACGGGCGGGACCGTGGAGGCCTGCTGCCGGATGGTCGAGCAGGCCGGCGGTCGGGTGGCCGGCTGCGCTTTCCTGATCGAGTTGGTCGGGTTGGGCGGCGCCAGACGCATCGCCCAGTACAAGACGGTCAGCCTGATCAAGTACGATTAGCCCGCCCTGGGAGGAAAAAGGGACAGGTCCAATTCGTGCGACGACCATGTAAGCATGGTGCCCGCCTTCGGGCCGTTCCGGCAAATTGGACCTGTCCCCTTTTTCCTTCCCTGCTTCGGCCTTTCCCAATCCCCGCAACCGTTAAAACCGGTACGCGCACTCCGCATATCCGCTACCGGCGGCACATCTTGACGCGGCCAGGAGTGGTCGCCCGAACGATCAAGGACTATGGGGCTTGCTGCTGGAGTTGCCTGGTCTTCGCTGAAGGGGGATCGCGATGTCGCGTTGCTGGTTACCGGGCTGCCTGGTCCTTGGTCTGCTGTGGGGGTTGTTTCGGCCGGCACCTGCCGTCGCATTCGACCTGCTGGGATGGCTAAGGGGGGATCACCGCTCCTATACGGCCATGTACCTGAGCGGTGCGGCGCCCGACGCCGGGGCTGTGCCCGGTACCTCACTCGACCTCGGAGGGGCTTTGTTCGGTTCGCGTTACGGATGCGTTCCGGGCGTGCCCAGCTACAACTGGGGCTATTTCGGAGCCGCCTACCACCCGGTCCATTTCTGCCATAAGGACTACTACGGCGACTGCTCGTGGTGGCACACCCACCATCGGTAGGCCGTAGGTCAGGGAAAAAGGGGACAGGTCCAATTTGCCGGAACGGCCCGAAGGCGGGCACCATGCTTGCATGGTCGTCGCACAAATTGGACCTGTCCCCTTTTTCCTGCCGTGGTGGCACTACCACCGTCGTTAGTGATTGAAGCCGACGAAGAAGCTGAAGACCTCTTCGTGGTCGCCGGCCTGGCTGGTGATGGGGAAGGCGAAATCCAGCGCGATCGGCGCCGGGCCCATGGCCGGGATCATGATCCGCAGACCGAAGCCCGGGGCGATTCGATACTTGTCGGGCCAATCGTCGATCTTCCGCTCGACCGTTCCCGTGTCGCAGAAGACCACCCCCCGCAACATGTCGTCGGCGGTGATCGGGAACAGGTACTGGACCGAGGCCAGCAGCATCACTTCGCCGCCGACGGAAATGCCCGTCGCGCGGTCTCGAGGCGACACCGAACGGAAATCGAAACCCCGGATCGTGGAGAACCCGCCGGCGAAGTAGTGGTCGTAGATGGGCGTGTCGCTGCCCGTCCAGCCGAACCGGCCGGAGAGACTCAGGACGTGACGTCCTGATCCGTCGGGGCGCTGGTGGACCATGAAGTAGCGGCGGAGATCGAGTTCGGCGCGGGGGTATTGGAACGAGCCGATGACCTGCTCGATCCCCAGCTCGATCAGGTGTCCTTCGGTGGCCAGGAAGGCGCTGTCACGGGTATCGTGGGCCAGTTGGAAGCCGAATCCGTACAGCGCGTTGTCGCCCACCACGTCTCTCAGCTCGGGGGGACACAAGGGCGAGTCGACCGGGATAAGCGGGTCGTGGACGTTGACCTTCTCGCCGCGGAAGGAGAAGCTGCCGGAGAGGTCGTGGGTGAATTGGTATCCCAAGCTGACCCGGCCACCGAGGCGCTGCTCCTGCCATTCGTAGAAACGGCGGTCGTAGAAGAAGCCGCTCAGGCCCAGGCTGACGGCGGTGTTCATCAGGTACGGCTCCTGGAAGGTGACCATGTACCGCTGGACCTGGGTCCCCGGCACGGCCTCCAGCCGGAAGTGCTGCCCGGCGCCTCGCCAGGCGGTGGCGTTGCGGATGTCTTCCAAGCTTCGCGGGAAGCGGGTCCAGTCGAAGTTTCGCTCGTCGATCACGAACGATCCGACGAACCCCAGATCGGAGTTCATCCCCGCCCCCATCATCATTTGCCCGGTCCGTGTCTCCTGCAGGGTGGGGAAGATGTCGATTTCGCGGGTGGGTTCTTCATCGAGCAGAGGATTGAAAGTCGGGGAATCCTCGCTGAAGACCCCTTCATTGGCGGGGAGCTGACCGGGCGGGGTGCCGCCGCCGGCGTAAGGGAACGTCGGGCCGGAAGGCGGCTGGACTGTGTACCCGGGGTCCGGCGGCAGCGGCCCACCCAGGTTCGCGGGCGGGGCCAAAGCGGGTCGATTGGCTGGGCGGGGCGGATAATAGGCGGGGGGCGTGCTCGGCGGGGCGGCATAGCCGGCAGCCGGCGGCTGGGCCGCGTAACCTGCGGCGGGCCGCTGGCCTCCAATCCACGGCAGCCGGGGCCGCAACTCGGGCACCGCCTGGCCGTCTTCCGGAGAGTATTGGGCCCGCACCACCAACGGCGCAGCCTCTGCCGCGGCCTGATCTACTCTCCGACACGGCAGGGCCAGGTCCACCCGCTCGTCTCCGGGTCGCGAGTCCGCCGACCGTGTCAGCCGCCATGGCCCGCTGGGCACCAAATCCGGGCTCTGCCCGCGCAGCTTGGGTTTGCGTTGCGGCGGCCGGGCGAGCTGGGTCTCCTCTTCATCCAGCTCCTCCGGCGGGCTGAAGACGATCTTGGTGGGGTCAATCTCGAACAGCCCCGACCTGCGCAAACGTCGTTCACTCTCCCGGAGCTTGCGGATGTCCACGATCTCGCCCGGGTTGAGCGACAGGCGGTTCAGCACGGTGGTGATCTGCGTATGCGGGGATTCACCCTGAATCTCTACCATGACGCGGCCCACGCGGTAGCGGTCCCCCTCGTTGACGTTGTAGACCACGTCGAACTGGTTCTGGTCTTCCAGGTACCGCATTTCGGGCTGAACGTCGCAGAAGATGTAGCCTACGCTGCCGTATTTCTCCTGGATCGCGGCCACGTCGCCGTTCATCTGCTCCTGGTTGAAGAACTGGCCGTCTTTCAGCTTCAGCTTGGAGGCCAACTCCTGGCCGGCGAACTTCCGGTTGCCGATGAAGGAAATGCTGCGGACTTGGAACCGCGGGCCTTCGTCGATCACAAACGTCAAGTTCAGCCAGTTGCCGTCCTCGTTGAAGCTCAGTTCGCGGCCGATCCGGGCGCGGGCGAACCCCAGGCTGCTGTAGTACGCCTTCAGCCGCTTGACGTCCTCGGCGATCTGCTGGTAATCGACCTCGCCCTTGATGAACCACAAGATCCCGGGTTTCGACTTGATCTGGGTCCGCAGCCGGGCGTCGGTGGCGATGCTATTGCCCTCGAAGCTCGTCCAGAGGACCCTCTGCTTGTACCCCTCGTTGATCAGAAAGACGACCTTGCGATCGCCCGGCTGGTTGCCCTCCCAGATGGTCACCCGGGCCCGGCTGAAGCCGCGATCGTGGTAGAATTGTTCGAGCTTGCGTCGGGCCTCCTCGACGGCAAAGGGATCGAAGGCGTCGCCGGCCTTCAACGCGACCTCCTTCTGGAGGACCTTGGTCTTGATCTTCTGATTACCGACGTAGCTGACGTCCTGCAGGATGGGGCGCTCGACGACCTGGAAAACGACCGCCCGCCCGCCGGAAACTCGCTGCGAGAAGGGCTTCACGTCGAGGAACATCCCACTCTGGTTGAGTCGGCGGACGTCCTCCTCGATCACCTCGGTGTTGAAAGGTCGGCCAACCCGGCTATGGATGTAGCGGAGGATCTTCGCCTGCGGCACCGTCTGGTTGCCGGTGATCTGCAGATCGACCACCGGTTCCTCGGCGGGCGTGACCGGCGGTTCCGCGCCGCCCAGCAGCGAGCCGGCGAAGACGAACACCCCCAACAACGGCGCCAGCCACGCGCCGCGTGAAACGCCCGAATTGACTGGGAGACTGGCCATCGCGGCCCTCTGCGTGTCGGTCGGAAAAGCCCTGGAAGAGAGTGCAAGGGGAAACGGGCACTACCGGCCCGGTCTTCGACTTCGCGGGCGACGCAGCGGCACCGCCGGCGCAGGATGTCGCCCCCGAGAGCCAAAGGTCGCGTAGAGATACCCAAATCGCCCGCTGGCGACAAGGCGAGTTCCCCACAATCGGGCAGCCCGCTGTCAGTCTGGGGTGTCTCGGATAAATGAGAAGACTGCGCCCCGCCGGCCGGTGGACCATCGCAGTCAGACGCAGTTATCTCCGTAACGACCAACCGCTGGGAATGACAATAGCCGGGCCGCAACGCGGCCCGGGGGGCGGTTTTCACGCATTCCTTCCCGGGCCGCGTTGCGACCCGGCTATTTGCCCGCTCCGGGGGATCGACTCCTGGCAACTTGGACCTAGCGAAGCTGGCAGCAACGTGCCCGGCCGCGCAGGATCCTTCAAGGGAAACTGACCTCCTCGTCGTTGTGCGACGCCAGCCCGCCGTCGTCGTACGGCGGAGGTTCGTCGTAAGGCCGTTCGGAGAGGTTCTCGAAGCGGGTGAACTTCTCGAACCAGGCCAACTGGATGATTCCGGTGGGGCCGTTGCGCTGCTTGGCCACGCTCAGATGGGCGCGGCCCTTGATTCCCCGGTTCTCGGCCTCCTCCCGCGTGTAGTATGCCTCCTCCCGATGGATGAACATCACCACGTCGGCGTCCTGCTCGATCGCGCCCGACTCGCGGAGTTGGCTCAGCCGGGGCAGGTGCCGGGACGGAAGCTGAAAGGTCGAGTCGCCCTCGTCGTCCGGCTTTGCGCGGAAACTCTCGCGGCCGGGGTCGGCCTGGCGATTGAGCTGGGCCAGGCAGAGCACCGGGATCTCCAGTTCGCGGGCCAGGCCCTTCAGCCGCCGCGTCATCTTTGCCACCTGCTCCTGGCGGGGGTCCTTCGGATCATCCGGCTGCACCAGTTGCAGGTAGTCGATGACAATCAGTCCGAGGTTCACCTTCCGCTTCAGCCGCCGGCCGCAGGCGGCGATCTCGGTGACGGTGCGGCTGGGCGTGTCGTCGACAAACAGCGGTGCCGTGCTGAATTTCGCCGAGGCCTTCACCAGGTCCTCGCGGTCCTTGCCCGAAAGCACCATCCGGCGAAACTTGCTGGCGTCGATCCTGCCTTGGGAGCAGAGCATCCGTTGGGCCAGCTCCAGCCGGGCCATCTCCAGGCTCACAAACAGCGTGGGCACGTTGGAATCGATGGTCACGTACTCGGCGATGTTCGTGGCCAGCGCGGTCTTGCCCATGCTGGGCCGGGCGGCCAGGATCACCAGCTCCGAGTCGTGCAATCCGCCGGTGAGATTGTCCAGATCCCGGAAACCCGTGGGAATCCCGATACCCTCCCGGCCCTCCATCCGGGCGTCGATCCGGTCGAAGGCCTCCATCATCAGGTCGTGGATGCTGGTCACCTGGCCGGAATCTCGCTGGTCGTGGACGGCGAAGATCTTTTCCTCCGATCGGCTGACCAGCTCGGCCGGGTCGAGCGTGCCGTCGTAGGCGTCGCGGAGGATCTCGGTGCTGGCGTGGATCAGGGCCCGCTGGGTGGCCTTGTCGCGGACGATGCGGGCGTAGTAGACGGCGTTGGCTGCATAGGGGACCGACTGGGCGACTTCGGCCAGGTAGGCCGCCCCGCCGACGGCCTCAAAGTCGCCTTCCCGCGTCAGCCGCTCCTTCAACAGCACGGCGTCGATCCGGCCCCCCTGCTCGTGCATCGCCATCAGGTGCCCAAACAGCTTCTGGTTGGCCTCCGCGTAGAAGTCCTCGGCCCGAACTATCAGGGCCACTTCGTCGCACATCCGCGGGTCCAACAGCAGACTGCCCAGCACGCCCTTTTCGGCGTCGAGGTTTTGCGGGGGGAGCCGGTCGAGGATTTCCGGACTAACTCGATCGGGGGATCGACTCTTGGCGGGGCGTTCGGCGGTTGCCATGGCGATCCGTGCTCCGGCGGGTTGAGGGTTGAGAGTTGAGAGTCCTGGGCTGAGCTTTCAAGCGTTTAGCGGGCGGGCTTGCCCGCCGTTCAACTGAGGTTTCAAGCGTTTAGCGGGCGGGCTTGCCCGCCGTTCGGTTGCGGCCGCGCCGCATTTAGGGTTGAGAGTTGAGAGTTGAGAGTTGAGGGTTGAGGGTTGAGGGTTACTGCCGACTGCCCACAGCCGACTGCCCACTGCCCACTGCCCACCTTCGCCATGATAGCCGACACGCAGGAGCAGGCAAGGGTCTTGGTTGGGCCCCACCCGCTGTGATCAGGGGCCGAAGAGCTGCCGTCGCCACGGCGACCCCCGGGGGAGTGGCAGCCGGGTTTCCCCTCACCCCGCTTGATCTCCGTCGTCGCGCCGTCACAATGGCCACATGACCGACCGAAACCGAGCGCCAGCAGCATACTCGACGTACGCCCAGGCGTGGACCCTTGACCCGCGGATCGCCATGCTCAACCACGGCGCGTTCGGGGCGTGTCCCCGGGCGGTGCTGGAGCTCCAGCAGCGACTGCGGGCAGAACTGGAACAGGAGCCGGTCCGCTTCTTTCTGCGGCGGATGCTCCCCCTGCTGGATGAATCGCGCCGCGGACTGGCCGAGTTGATCGGGGCCGATCCGGCCGACCTGGTCTTCGTCCGCAACGCCACCACCGGCGTCAACAGCGTGCTCCGGTCGCTGAGGTTCCAGCCCGGCGATGAGCTCCTGGTCACCGATCACGACTACAACGCCTGCCGCAACGCGGTCCGATTCGCGGCCCAGCGGGCGGGGGCCCAGGTGGTGGTGGCCCCGCTGCCGCTGCCGGTCGAATCCCCCCGGCAGATCGTCGACGCCGTGATCGCCCGGGTGACCGGGCAGACGCGGCTGGCCGTGATCGATCACGTCACCAGCCCCACCGCGATCGTCTTCCCCATCGAGGAACTCGTCCGCCAGCTCCAGCAGCGAAACGTCGACACGCTGGTTGACGGTGCCCACGCGCCGGGCATGATTCCCTTGGACCTGGGGCGGATCGGCGCGGCGTACTACGCGGGCAACTGCCACAAGTGGCTGTGTGCGCCGAAGGGGGCGGGGTTTCTCCACGTCCGGCCCGACCGGCAGCAGCAGATTCAGCCCGCCGTGATCAGCCACGGTTTCAACACCCCGCGCCCAGGCCACACCCGCTTCCAGGACGCCTTCGACTGGCCCGGCACCGACGATCCCACGCCGTGGCTGTGCGTGGGCGAGGCGATCCGTTTTCTCGAGACCTTGACCGGCGGCGGTATGGAAGAAATGATGCGGCAGAACCATGAACTCGCGCTCGACGGACGGCGGACACTGTGCGAGGCCCTCGGCCTCAGCCCGACTTGCCCGGAAGACATGGTCGGCTCGATAGCCGCGATGCAGTTACCCGACGACACCGACCCGGCAGCCGCGCTGGATGCCAGCACGGGGATCACCCCCACACATCGCTGGCAGCTTGAGCTGTTGGATAGATTCGGCATCCAGGTGCCGATCTACCATTGGCCGGCCGCACCGCGGAAGCTCCTGCGGATTTCGGCGCAGGCCTACAACAGCCCCGCCCAGTACGAACAACTGGCCGCGGCGCTAGGGAGCCTGTTGTAAGGGGCTTCTGCTCCGGCGAGTCCACGACTTCAGAGCGATTCCCGCGGGCAGCATGTTCAACGCTTCATGTTTCGTCCGCAGTTGAGCATGGTGTGCGCGGAACCGTGAAGGGGTCAGTCCTGTGAAGGTGAAGGTGAAGGGGTCAGTCCTTAGGTTTTAGTCCCGGACCAGGACACTAACATCTAAGGACTGACCCCTCGCCCTCGCCAAGTCATGCGCCGGCGATGGTACCATCGCGGGTGACGCGGTGGCAGGGGCACACCCTGGGCAGGCATCGAGCTAGAGTTCCGGCGACACCATACTAATTGTTCATGGCTCATGTGCAATCAAGTGTGGCGTCCTCAGAATCCTCTCGGAATCCTAACCCCGCGCCTCAGCGGCGCGGTGCAGCCGCGTCGCCTGCGTGGGCTTGTTCGACCATCTTCTCGTGCAGGAACTCGGGGGCAAAGTCCGCACCGTTTTCCCAGCAGAGAGTATGAAAGACTTCTGACACCCTGAACCGCCTAAATACGTTGACGTCCTTCAGCGGCTCGAACATCGGGCCCCAGAGAGCATCCTTCAGGTCAACAACGCCTCTTTCGCCGTTGTCGAAACAAAGACGGATCTTGTAGCCTTCGACATACGCAGCACTCGTGACCTCTAGCATGGTGATCACTCCAGGGGCGGAATCTTCTGGAGCGGCTGGTGCTGTTCGGCCAACAGCCAGTCCGCCAACAGCTCATCGCGGTGGAGTTCGTGCCACTCCATGACGGCCTTTAACGCTCTCCGGGGAAACCGGCCTTCAACCACGCCCGCGTTGATCTCGACTGTTATTCTGTACTCACCATACTCCGCATGGAAGTGCGGAGGCCGATGATCGTCGTACAGCATGTAGATGACGATCCCAAGAAACCGGCAGAGTTCAGGCAAGATTTGGACTCCTTCATCTGTCGGTCGAACGTTCGGGCTCAGGGGCAGCGATTAGGCGTCTGCTGGAGCCGCTGGTTAGGCTCCCCTTTTTGTGTGCTCTTCTTCGCATCCAAGTAGAACGTGTCCGGGCAGATGTCCTGCTCGTGGGGCGAGACTACGGTTCCCCGGGTTGCACGCACCTGCCGGAAGTATACCTCGTCCCTGAGTTCCCTGAATACCCCGAAATCCAGCAATGGGCGACACTCGTACACGCCGACTTCGCCGTTGGCGAAGGTGATCTGAAGGCGGTAGCCGGCCATGGGCGTCACATCTGTTTCCCTGGGGTTCATGTGACTCACCTCCGCCGGAATTCGGGCTTCTGGCCGGGGGCCAGCGGCTTGTCAGGCGTCCTCCGGCGCATTGACCATCTCCAGAAACCGCCGAACCTGCTCCCGGCCATAAATGGGTTGGCGGTACTGGCGCCCCTTCGAAAAGGCCCGCCCCGGCTTGAAGCCCGCCCGCCGCAGCAACCGCTGCAGCAACATCACCTCCGCCGCCGAGTTCGCCATCAGGCGCACCTCGTCTCCCTTTTTGTAGCGCATGTAGCCCTCGCGCGTCAGCCGGCGCTTGTCCTGCCGGCGAACGTATCCCCTCAGCCGGAAGGCGCGTGCCAACTGCTGCCTCGCCGAGTCGAGTCCTCGTGGCCTGCTCACGAGTGTGTCTCTCGCTGTTGACGTGGTACGCTTAAGGTGGCCTGCGGTCGCAACCAAACGGCGGGCGAACCCACCCACTGAACGGTGTAATCGCAAATGCGTACGTGAAACACGCACCTGGCGAAGGGGTCAGTCCTTAGCGAAGGGGTCAGTCCTTAGGTTTTAGTCCCGGACGAGTACAGTAAGATTCAAGGACTGACCCCTTGCCCGGAGCGGCTGGCTTGGCATCCATATACAGCGTGTCCGGGCAGATGTCCTGCTCATGAGGCCAGACGATCGTTCCGCCTGCTACACGCGCCTGCCGGAAATAGGCCACATCCCTGAGTTCCCTGAATACCCCGAAATCGAGCAGCGGGCGACAGTCGTACACGCCGACTTCGCCATTGGAAAAGGTGATCTGAAGGCGGTAATCGGCCTTCGGCTTTACATCTTTTACCCTCGGGTTCATTTCACTCACCTCAAGGGCTCAATCTTGTAAGGCTGTTGGCCGCTGACGGCCAGCTCCCAGTCTGCCATCAAGTCGTCCGCGAAGGGGTCAGTCCTTAGATTTTAGTCCCGGACGGGGACATCGAGATCTGAGGACCGACCCCTTGCCCCCTTGCCCTGCGCAGGTGCCGGTTATGCGAGGGCAAGCATCTTGTTTGCATAATCTCTGCCGCTGGTCGCAGGGGGCAGGGCCTTGGCGTCTTGCTTGTACAGGTCGATCGTTTCCTCGACGATCTTGCACAGTTCGGCAAACACCTGCTGCTCGTCCTGGCCGTGGCAACCACCGTAGAACAATCCGGGACAGCTCCCGACGTAGCAGCGGTCCTTGTCCGACCACTCCACGATTTTCACGTAGCCGGCACTCTCCTTCATTTCTTGGACTCCTCAATCGCTCTTCGAACCGCATTGAGCTGGTACTCCAAGGCGTCATCGCCGAGTCTGCCGGAAATGACCACGGGCTTCTCAACTCTCGCGTGAACGAACTTCCTGTGGCTGCCTTTCCCGCCGCGGCTGACGAATCCGGCCTTCTCCAAATCGCGGATCAACTCTCGAACCTTTGGCGGCACAGTGACTGCCTTTCCGCTGTTTCCTTCGGGGAGTCCCGGAGTTCCGCGGACACGATACTCAATTCCTCGTGTGTCCCCCGCAATTACGTATGGTGTCCCCGGAATCCCCTACGATTCGCCAGAACTTGGAACTACTGTCACTGTCTTCGGCGGTTCACTTCTTCTCGTCGGATTCGTCTTCGGCCACCGAGGGGACCACCCAGATCTTCAGCTCGGCGTCGATCTCGTGGCCGACGTGGATCTTGACCGTATACAGGCCGAGTTCCTTCAGCGGGCCCTTCAGTCGCACCTGGTCCTGGGCAATGGTGATGTTCTGGCGTTTCAGGGCATTGACGATCTCGGCGGCGCCTACGGAACCGTAGAGGTGGCCCTCGTCAGTGGCGTTGGCCTCGATGGTCACGGCCTGCCGGGCCAGCCGGTCGGCCATGGCCTGGAGGTCGGCCAGCCGGGCCTTCTCGATTTCCGCCAGTTGCGCCCGGTGCTTCTCCACCATCCGCTTGTGGTGCTCGCTGGCGACGGTGGCCAGTCCTTGGGGCAGCAGGTAATTGTGGGCGTAGCCCGCGCGGACCTCGACCACGTCGCCTTGCCGGCCGAGGTGCTCGACCGGCTGGACCAGCAGCAGCTCGATCCCGCCGTGAGGGCCTCGGGGGAGCCGCTTGCCGCGGCGGGGCAGTGTTCGCTTCTTCTTGGCTTGGGTGTTGGCCATGGCAACTCAAACCTTCTTAGAAGGGGATGTTATCGTCGGGTGGTTCCTGGGGCAGAGGCTCGTAGCTTTCGTCCATGGGGGCCGCCTGCTCGTGGGCGGAATAATCCTGCGGCGCCGCCTCGGCTGAACTCGCGGAGGCCGGCCGGCGACCTGCTGCTCCACCTGCTCCAGCCCCGCGGGGCGCGCCGAGCATCTGCATCCGCTCGCCCACCACCTTCAGCTTGGATCGCTTCTGACCGTCGCTGGTTTCCCAGGTATCGAGCTTCAGGCGGCCCTCGATCAGGGCGGGCGACCCCTTGCTGAGATACTCGCTGGCCACTTCGGCCTGCCGGCCCCAGAGCGTGACGTCCACGAACGTAGTCTCCTCGACCCATTCCCCGTTGGCGTTCTTGCGGCGATCGTTGACCGCCAACCCGATGTCGGTCACCGCCGTGCCGCTGGGAATGTAGCGCAGTTCCGGGTCGCGGGTGAGGTTGCCGACCAAGATCACGCGGTTGTAACTCGCCATGAGTGACTCCTTGTTTTGCGGGCAGGCCGCGGGGTTCCCGCTGCTGGGTAGTTTGCAGGCGGGGCTACTCGTCCAGGGCGTCGACAATCTTATCGGCGTCGTCCTTGGCGTCCGCCTTGGGCTCGGGGGCGTCTTTGCCGTCGTCCCCGTCGCGGGCGGTGGGTATGGGGGCGGTGCGGGCGTGGGTGACCAAGGCATCGACGATCCGCGGGTCGACCTTTAGGAACAGCTTCCGCAGGATGCTCTCGTTGAGCTGGCACTGCCGCCGGATCTCGGCCAGCCGGCTGCTGTCGAGGCGGAAGTAGGTCAGCCAGTAGGTTCCCCGGCGGTGTCCCTTGATCGGATAGGCCAGACGCCGCTCTTCCCACAGCCGGCTAACGAGTATCTCGCCGCCGGCCCGCTGGATAATCTCGGAGATTCGACCCGAGACCGCGTCGGGGTCCCGCCCGTAGCGGTTCGAGTCCAGGATGAACATGCCTTCATACGCGTTCTGAGCCAAGATTTCCCTCCTCGGACGGATTCAGTTGTATTGATTCATGCAGAACTCGATGCCTTCACGAGCCCAGACGACCACGGCCTGGGCTGCCTTGTGGACGGCCGCTTCGATTTCGGGGATTTCCTCTTTGCTGAACTTGGCCAGCACGTAATCGGCCCAATCCCAGCCTTCCGGCGGCGGCCCGAGGCCGATCCGCAGCCGCGCGAAGTCCTCGGTTCCCAGCCGCCAGACGATGTCCTCCAGACCCTTCTGGCCCCCGGACGATCCGCTGGAGCGAAACCGCAGCTTGGCCAGCGGCAGGTTCAGGTCGTCGCAAAGGACCAACAGGTGGTCATCGGGGATCTTGTAAAAGCTCTTTGCCTCCTGGACACTCAGGCCACTGTTGTTCATGTAGGTTACGGGGCTCAGCAGGAGGGCCTTCTGACCCTCCAGGTTGGCCTCGACGATTTCTCCGTGGAACTTGGATTTAGCCGCTCCGGAGCCGAACTGCCGGGCCAGGTCGGCCAGCACGGCGAAACCGATGTTGTGTCGGGTCCCTTCGTACCGGCGGCCCGGGTTGCCCAACCCAACGATGAGTCTCATCGGCGGCTTCCGCGCTGGAGAGGGGTGCTGGTTCAGTCTTCCTCTGCCTCTTGTTTCTCCTTGTCTTCGCCGATTACCTCGGGCTCGCCCGCCGCGGCCTCGACAACCTCCACTTCCGGCACTTCGACCGGTTCGACGCAGTGGACGACTACCGCCGCCGGATCGCCCAGCACCACCGCACCCTCCGGCAGTCCCAGGTGGGCGACGGTAATCGAGTCGTGGAGTTTGAGCTGGTTGATGTTCACAAGGACCTTTTCCGGGATGGCCGAGGCGGGACACTCGATCTCGACCTGGTGGATCAACTGTTCGACGACCCCGCCCTCCCTCACGCCGGGGGCTTCGCCACGGATTTCCACCGCTATCTGGACCTTGACCTTCTCGTGCTCCGAAATGCGGGTGAAGTCGACGTGCAGGACGTGCATTCCCCAGACGTCCCACTGGACGTCGCGGATGAACGCCGATTCGTTGACCGCTCCGCAGAGCGTCACCAGGCGGTTGCCGCGCTGCACCAGAGCGCTGAGCGACTCGGCCGGCACCGCCAGGGAGAAGTTCTCCTTGCCATGACCGTACAGCACCCCCGGAATCCTGCCCGCCTTGCGGAGCCGGCGGTTGTGGTGTCTTCCTCGATTCTGGCGAAGCTCAACGATCAACTCTTGCGCCATGGGCGTCCTCGATCATGCTCTGGGGGTGCTCTTGGGGGCCGTATTGGCATTGCCTGGAGGCCACGATAATCTCCGCAAGCAGTGTGACTCCAAGCAGTTACGTCAGATCTGGTGCTGTCACTATTGCCTCAGCCTGCGGGGCCCCAGGCGAGGAAAAAGGGGACAGGTCCAATTTGTGCGAAGCACCCTTCGGGCCGTTCCGGCAAATTGGACCTGTCCCCTTTTTCCGGAATCA
>Ga0315291_10003192_pt1 | contig 21221 bp, 22 predicted proteins | sample YL17G12_20_MG_FD_203070 | JGI IMG/M metagenome (GOLD analysis project Ga0315291, IMG submission 203070) | Sediment microbial communities from Yellowstone Lake, YNP, Wyoming, USA - YL17G12_20 | ecosystem: Environmental > Aquatic > Freshwater > Lake > Sediment | place: USA: Wyoming | collected...
TCGGTGATCCGATTCGCGCGGCCGGAGGAGCAATTCTCGCACACATGGCAACTTACAGGTTGTATGTCAGAAGAGGCCGTGAAGGAACGCGTGTGTGCCGTGTCATCGACGCACCGAACCTCATCGAAGCAGAAGCCGTTTTCAAAATAACTGAAGACGGAATAAGGGACGTTGACTACGAGCCTGCTAAGGCTAAGTAGCTAAATAAAAATAAATATTCTAGAAATCTAAAATGAGTTCTATGGAAATAATAAAACAGGGAGCAGAGGCAATCCTTTACATCAATAGTTTCGAAGATCAGAAAGTTCTAGTGAAGGAAAGAATAAAGAAAAATTATCGCATCACACAAATTGATGAAAAGATTAGAAGGACGAGGACGAAAAAAGAAGTGAATCTGCTAACGTCAGCAAGAAAAATCGGCGTTCTCACACCAACAATTCTTCACGTCGATTACAAGCTAAACAAGATTTACATGGAATTTATCGATGGAGTTGTTGTAAAAGATTTGTTCAATTCGAAGAGTGCGACTGAAGCGGAAATTAAAAAAGTTTGCGAGAAAATCGGGACTGCAATCGGTAAGCTGCATTCAATCAATCTTATTCACGGCGACTTGACCACGAGCAACATGATTCTACGTGGCGAGGATCTCTACTTTATTGATTTCGGGCTTGGCGAACATTCACGACGTATTGAGGACAAGGGCGTGGATCTGAACCTGCTTTACGAGGCAATTTCTTCAACGCATTTCAGAATTTTGAAACTTTGCTGGGAAATAATTATCAGAGCTTATAAAAAAGAGTATGGAGATGCGGAAAAAGTTTTGAAGCAGATTGAAGAGATTGAGCGGCGGGGCAGGTACATGGCAAGAAAGCCTTAGAATAAAAAACTTAGAATATTTTTTCCAGTTCTTTCAGATTGTCGATAATGCGATCAGGATTGCTTTCCTTTAATTTTTCAAGCAAACCAAAACCCGCAGTTATTGCAATAGTCTTCATGCCAGCATTTTTTCCTGCCATAACATCCATTGAAGTGTCCCCGATATATACAGCGTTCTCAGCATTTTCTCCTAATTTTTCTAGAGCCATGAAAAGTTGAGTTGGTGCTGGCTTGACTTCTTCCATTTTTAACCCCTCCCCATTCACAACAACATCAAAAAAATTTCTTATCCCCCTTCTTTCCAAATCAAAATTTACCCTTGTTTCGCTACCGTTTGTCACCAGTGCAAGCCTGAATCCTTTTGATTTTAGATAGGACAGAATTTCCTTCGCGTGCGAAAACAATTCAGGATTTTCGTTTGAAATGTAATGTTGCCTCCATATCTGGACTGCATGTTCCCATTCGCTTTCAGATATTCCCATTTTTCTATATATCTCAAAATAATTTGGTGTATACCATTCTAGGAATTTTTCTATAGTAAGAGTATTTTTTGCATTCAATGCGTCGCCAACCAATTTAAATGTGCGAAAGTCGGCTTCTTTTGAGTCTAGAAGCGTTCCATCCAAATCAAAAATAATTGTTTTTGTTGCAGCGTTTTTTCCAGAGAGTTTACTTTGTTTTTTCACAAAAGAGGAAATCATGCTGCTCTCATCTAAAACGAAATGATGCTTCCTACATCTTGCTTCATAAGCTTCTATTCCACCAATGACAACCTGACTCTTTATTGGAATTTTTCTGAAAGTTCTCGTAGCAGGTTCGTGACAAAACTGGCCATTTTCTTGATAAGTGCATCTTGCAGTCAGGGAAGTTATGAAATCCGCCTTTGCGAGCAGATCTCCGGCAATTCCAAAAATATTTCCTGCGTAATCTGTATTAAGCATGTTCACTATGACTACCTTGCCCACATTTACCCACTCGTCAATTTTTTCTACAAGGCCTTTATCATAAAACATCGCTTCGTCTATCATAATGACATCAGTATCTTCTTTCAGCTGTTTTGCAATATCGTCAGAGTTTTTTGCATAGAAGACGTCTTCAGTTTTAAACTGAATCCCATCATGTGTTCTGATTCCTTCGACTCCGTATCTCGTGTCTATGTCGCGGCGAAAAACCTGCACTTTCATGTTGCAGATCTTGAATACTTCATACTGTCGATGCATCTCTCTTGTTTTCCCCGAGAACATCGGTCCAGCGATCACTTCTAAGTATGACTGACCTTTTTTCAGCCTCATTCTCTCACACTCACCGAGCATTTGCAAATTTCTTGCTGAATTCCTGCCAAACGCCAAGAAAATTTCAAGCCTTTTCATATAACCATTAATCCTTAAAAGATAAATCATTTCGTTAGTGATTTGATGTCGGGTGATTCAAAAAGGCCTCGCAATGTTTATGCTTGGAAGATTCTTTGTGAAGTTTGTTTGGACCCTGAAAGATATCTAAGGGATGGAAAGAAAGAAGTTTCTCTAACAGAAATTTCTGTCCAAGAATTTCATGAAATGAAAAGTCGTCTTCCTATGCCCGTTGATCATATGCCTGCTGATAGCTCAAGAATTATTTCTGATATGTATGGAGATTCACCTGGTTTTAAATTCGGGTACATGAAAAAAATCTATAGCATTGTTTCACGTGGTGACAATGTAATTTTATCCGAAATTACCGAAGAAATCCAGCAATGAAATCAATTTAAATCTTTAAGTTTTAATTACTACTTACTTTACTAATTAACATAAGTGATGGAATGAAACTGCCAAACTTGAAAGGGAAGGACAAGTACGAAGCTGCTGAGAACTATAGCATAGTGGCGATTCTCTTGGGCGCGCTCGTTCTGGCTGCTGGAATCGGGCTTACGAGCGTGCAGACGACTGGAATGCCTGCGATAATGGCGATGCTTGGCAGTTTGGTCGCTTTTCTCGGGACGATTGCCCTGATTGTTTCATGGCTCTGGGCAGAGTCCGCAGGTGCAGAGTGATTTAACAAATTGTGAGAACAAATTGTGAGTTGAAAAAATGGCAAGAGTTTATTCAAGAAAAAAAGGAAGGCATGGAAGCCACAGGCCGCCTGTAAAGATACTGCCAAAATGGGCGAGGGCGAACAAGAAGGAAGTTGAAGAGCTTATTGTCAAGTTTGCGAAAGAGCACTACACTTCTGCCGTTATCGGGCAGATTCTGCGTGACCAGTACGGAATACCCGACGTCAAACTTTTGATCGGAAAGACCGTTTCGCAGATTATGAGAGAGAACAGTGCTTATCCCAGCATGCCAGAGGACATGCTCAGCTTGCTGAAGAAGGCAGTCACTTTGCGAACGCACATGGAAAAGCATAGACAAGATTATCATTCTAAGAAAGGGTTGCTGAATCTAGAGTCGAAAATACGAAGACTCGGCAAATATTATTCAAGAGAAGGTATGCTACCAAAAGGATGGCGTTACAGTTCTGAAGAAGCAAAGTTGTTGGTGCAGAAGGGTTAAATCTTTTATCATTCTGATATATGTCGAGTAACATGCCAGGAGAATTTGATAATTACTTAGATTTTTGGTTGGAAGGTCAAAGAGAAGGATTTGCTGGAAATTTGGAAAGAGTAAAACTTCCTAATGGTTCAAAGATGGTTACTCTATATAATTCAGAATTTCGTTGGCTATACGTTGATCATTGGTATGGTGCTGATTTAGGTGGTGGCCAAACAATTTTGTATGTTGCCGCAGAACCTTGGAGTCCTTCTTCAAGAATTGTTGGAACACCTGTTGCACGACTTGGATACAGCGGACAAATTGTAGAAAGATTTACTCCTGAAGAAATGGAAGACATCGGAAAATTTTTCGGCGATATTTCCCAGTCAGAAGTAATTTGGAAAGAATTGAAAGCTGCTTTGAGTCAAGTTACAAGAGAAAGGCCATTCAGAGGTCCTGACTGGCACGAATATCCAGGATTTTCACATTTGTACTATTCAAGCCATACACAGCAACGTGAAGATATGTCAGCTGCAAGAATAAAAGAAAAGATTGGTTTTCAAAAAGAGGATTGGTGTAAAACTCATTTCGTTGGTCATGCCGACTTTACTTTGATAAAGAAAAATCTTGAAGATTCGTTAGCTATTTTCTAAACTTAAATTTCTTTATCAACTTCTACTAATAGAAAAGATATGTTTGTAGAGCAAGTATCAAGAGCTGCGAAAATTTTCAAGGCTGTCGCAAAGCAGAAGAAGGTCAAGTTATTCTCTCACTTGGACGCGGACGGTCTTTGCTCGGCAGCAATAATGATTAAGGCGATGCTGAGAGAAGGAATTATCTTCGAAGCGAGAATCGTCAAGCAACTTACAGGAAGCGAGATTGAAAAAATAGAAGCGAGCGAAAACGACGTTTTGCTTTTCACGGATTTGGGAAGCGGACAGATGAAGAGTTTGCAAAAGTTTTTCGACAAGACGCAGGTTTTTATTCTCGATCATCATGAGCATGAGAAGGCCAGCCACATCAATCTTTTTCACATGAATCCTCTCGTCTTTATGGAAGAGGAAATGAGCGCATCGATGATTTGCTACTTGTTTGCAAAGTCGATTAACGCGGCGAACACACAACTTGCTGACTTGGCAGCAGTCGGGGCAGTCGGCGACGAGCAGGACGAGAAGTGGGAGTTCAAAGGTTCTGCCAAAAAAATTATCGAGGAGGGGGAAATGATTGGAAAAATTTCTGTGAGGAAGGGAATGCGTTTGTACGGCAGAAACACACGGCCGATTCATAAAGCGCTTGCTAACAGTTTTGATCCTTTCATCCCAGGCATAAGTGGTGACGAGTCAGCGGCAGTCCAGTTTCTTGCAGAAATTGGAATTGACGTGAAACAAAACGGAGAATGGAAAAAATTAAAAGACTTGACAGTGGAAGAGCAGCAGAAACTAGCGTCGGCGATAATAATGGAGAGGATGAAGCTGAGCGATGTGAGCGCAGAAGATATATTCGGCGACAATTATACGCTTGCCGGAAGGCCCGAGGAGATTGAAGACGCGCGCGAGTTTGCGACGATGCTGAACGCATGCGGACGGCTCGGACGTTACGACGTGGCGCTGAGACTTTGTTTGAATGACAAAATTGCGTTAATGCTTGCAGCAGAAGTTATCGAGGCTTACAGGAAAATTTTGAGCGAAAGTCTTGAAATTTTCAGGACGAATCCACAGATCGTCACAAAAACGAATTTTGCAAACTATTTAATTTTTGAAAATAAAGTGCCAGACACGATTGTCGGAACGATAACATCAATCGCGCTGAATTCGAGCATGATCGACGCAGGCAAACCTGTTCTCGGATTTGTCGATACTGAGAACAGCATGGTGAAAATTTCCGCAAGAGTGAGCCGGGAAGTAAAGAATATAAACCTTAGAGACGTTGTAGTTTTTGCTGCAAAGGCTGTCGGAGGAGAGGCTGGCGGCCACAGGATGGCGGCAGGCGGCTTGATTGCCAAGGGTAGAGAAAAAGAATTTATTCAAGCTGCAGATAAAGTTATAGAAGAACAATTAAAACGATAGATAAAAATAAACAGTTATGAACAGGTGTCGGTGAAAGAATGGCAACACAGAAAGCAAAGGCAAAGGAATGGTTTTCTCTTATAGCGCCGAGACTCTTCGATGAGAGGGAGATTGGCAAGACGATGGTTAGCGACCCCGACAAACTGGCGGGACGACGCATAAGCCTGAGCCTGCTCGAACTGACGAACAACTATGACAAGTTCTACATGAAGTTCACTTTCAAAGTCAAAAGGGTTGAAGGAAACAAGGCGTTTGTTGATTTTGACGGATCGGAAGTTTTACACGACTATATTTCAAGAATGATTTTGCGACATGTTCGCCGAGTCGATACCGTCCAAGACTTGACGACAAAGGACGGGGTGAAGATAAGAGTAAAGGGGCTGGCGGTAATTCCAAGAAGGATAAAGAGCAGCATTATGGGGCGCATCAGAAATCAGATACGCGAGATGATGAAGGAAGAGGTCGAAGGATCGAGCTTTGAGGATTTTGTCGGCAAAATCATGAGTGATGAGATAAAGGGAAAGATTTTGAGGGTTGCAAGAAGAACATATCCTGTGAGAAATTTTGAGATAAGAAAGACAGAACTTCTGTGAAATCCAGTTACTTTTCTTTCTTGTTGAGAGTGTGTATGAAATATATCCAGTATAGAGAGCTGAAAAAAAGAAGCACGACCAGTTTTGATGCTAAATTTAAATTGATTGGATAAATTCCAGTCTTGTTCAAAATCTCCGTGTTTGTCATGTTGAAAAGGGACGTTACGTTGAATTTCTGGCCCTCGAGCAAATTCTTTAACGCATCCAAGTCAGTTCCAATCCCGTAAAAATTGTAAAGGGAGAACCAGTAAAAGAAGTTGAACAGGACCTCGTAGAAGCTTACCATTGCTATGAAAAACCCAATGATTAGGAAGAGCTGCTTTCTGTTGTCCTTTTCGAAGCTATCGCGGAATGCGTTGAGACAAAATGCGAATGCAAAAAATGTTGTGTATTGAAAGAGAGTTATTGGCTTTGCAAAGTAAAAAGCTTGGCTTGTGAATCCGTATAGCAATCCTACCGAAAACTCGAAAATACTGGCTGCAGTGAATATCAATGAAATGTAAAGATACGTTTTGTTCATTGAATCACCGTTTTGCTAAAATATTTTTTGTTTTTAGTTTTTAAAGAATATACGGGCCAAGTATGTTGATAAGGATTATTGCAAAAGTTATTATCGATATCACATTGATTAATTTTGAAACATTCTTTTTGAACAGCACCTTCAAAATTTCTTCATAAACAAGGCCACCATCAAGAGGTTTGATGGGCAGAAGATTGACAAGACCAATTCCTATGTTAAGAAACGCAACCCACACAAGAAGCTGATATATCCAGTCAATCGAACCAGTGAGCACGCCAAGCTGTGGAGAAACTGCAAACAATGTAGCAGGGTTTGCAATTCCTATATAGCTCTGAGTCGAATTTTCTGGACTGGCTGCAGTTACGAATTTGTAAATGCCTTCGGTAGTCGTGATGTTTACACTCTTACCTACCGACACATTTCCTATAACTTCTCTAAAGTCGTTTATGCTTGAAATTTTCTGTCCGTTTATTTCAGTTATTGTTCCTTTCAGTTCTGCTTTCATCGCAGGCGAGTTTTCAATAAGAGCCTGATAATGAACACCACTCTCTACATAAAGCGATTGAAAGATTGCCATTGAGAGCGCGATTGTAACTGCAAAAATGAGAATGTTTGCAAAGCTTCCCGCAGAGTAGATCTTTAATTTTGTCAGGCTGCTACTTTTCTTTAGCTGTCTTTCATCAGGTTCTACGAACGCTCCAGGAAGAACCAAAACTGAAAGGAGGCCGAATGATTTTATCCTTATGTTTTCAGCCCTTGACACAAATGCATGCGACAGCTCGTGCGACAGGAGAACAACCAGCACACCAATTATCCAATACCAGAACGGGACACATAAAGCGTACTTGCAAACAGTTGTAGAAGGCACACTAGGTATAATAGGTTGCAATCCGGGACGTGCCTCGTCTGGTCTTGTTATTATACCATAGCTCGACTGAAGGATCAAATAAAACGAAATGAGCGATGCTATAATGCCAACTACAATTGCAATTGAACCAAAAATACTGAAAAACTTTTTGTGTTTGTCTCCAACGTCATAAATCCACTTCTTTCCTCTCTGCATCTTTCTCATGAAAATTCCATATTTGAATTCAATGTTCTTTCTGTCTTTCACTGCCAGAATTATTATAAAAATAAGAAATGCAATTGTCGACAAATTTTCAAAATCTATGGGTATGATGCCTGCCATTAACTATCACGTATTTTGTTTGTTTTGTTGTTTCATTGTTATTTTATGTTTCATTGTTATTTTATTCTTGATTTCTGAAAATTTTCTTGAAATTTTCTCGGACTTCAACAAACTTCTATAAAATACTTAGGAAAATAAGGCATTATATCTTTTTAAGCATTTGCGCAAAGCGTTAAGAATTATTTTTAACTCTTTTTTCTGCTTTTAAGTGTTTATTAACCGATTCATCGTGCAGTGGTTACCACTTCTAAAATATATTTTGTAAAATAGAAATCCACTTTAAATCTACATCACAATTTTGTTTTCGGTCTTCTAGGTTGGGAAGATTTTGCTAAGAGATTGAAATGTTTTTCGAATAGTTTGGGAGTTAGTGTCGATGCCGGAGATGCCAGAACGAGACAGCGGACGAGATAGCGAACTAAACATCGGACAAGGCAGCACACGCGATATTGCGGACATTGGCCAGCATGTCGAACTTTTAGGGAAACAAGGCCTGCACATACCGCGACTTTTCACAAAAAAAGATGAAGACCCACTTCAGTCTGTTGAATGGGAAATACGTTCGTCAGCGATAAAAAATCCTGATGGAAGCGCTGTTTTTGAGATGCATAACGTGGAGATTCCGAAATTTTGGACGCAGGTTGCGACTGATGTTGTTGTCCAGAAATATTTCAGAAAGAAAGGAGTCCCTCAGTTCGACAAGAATGGCAAGCAGATTTTTGACGAGTTCGGCAAGCCTGTGCTCGGATCAGAAGTTTCGGTCAGGCAGGTCGTGAAGAGGCTGGCCGGATGCTGGAGGCACTGGGGAGAAAAGTTCGGTTATTTTGCAACTCCGGAAGACGCGCAGGCTTTCGAAGACGAACTTGCTTTCATGATTGTTCACCAAATGGCTTCTCCAAATTCGCCTCAGTGGTTCAATGCAGGATTGAACTGGGCGTATGGAATTAATGGGCCACCTCAGGGCCATTGGTATGTCGACCCGCTTACAAAAGAAGTCGTCGAATCGCAGGACGAATATACGCATCCTCAGCTCCACGCATGCTTTATTCAGCCAATAAGAGATGACCTTGTAAATCCTGGTGGCATTTTGGATCTTGCTGTTCGCGAGGCAAGAGTTTTCAAACTTGGAAGCGGAACAGGCACTAACTTTTCGACAGTACGGGGTGACGGCGAGCCGCTTTCCGGCGGAGGGAAATCATCTGGCCTGATGTCTTTCTTGAAAATTTTCGATGCTGTTGCAGGGTCAATAAAATCTGGTGGTACAACTCGTAGGGCTTCAAAAATTGTCATTGTAAATGCAGATCATCCTGAGATTGAAACTTTCATAAGCTGGAAGATGAACGAGGAGAAAAAAGTTGCAGCGATGGTTCTTGCAGGATATTCGCCAGACTTTGAAGGTGAAGCGTACCAGACGGTTTCAGGACAGAACTCAAACAATTCAGTCCGGGTGCCGAACGAATTCGTCGATGCCGTTCTCAACGACAAGGATTGGAACTTGACTTGGAGAACGAATGGAAAAATTATCAAAACTGTAAAGGCAAAAGAACTTTGGAATCAGATTGCAAAGGCCGCGTGGACGTGCGGGGATCCAGGCCTTCAGTTCGACACAATTTTCAACGACTGGCACACATGCCCTGAGACTGGAAGAATCAATGCAACAAATCCGTGCAGCGAGTTCGCATTTGTGGACAACACTTCATGCAACCTCGCGTCATTGAATCTTATGAAATTTTTTGATTCCGAAACTGCGATATTCGATGTCGAGTCATTCAAACATGCAGTCCGTTTGTGGGCGATTGTTCTAGAAATTTCTGTTTTGATGGCACAATATCCAAGCAGAGAAATTGCGGAGATGACTTACAAGACAAGAAGCCTCGGTCTCGGTTACACAAATCTCGGATCAATGCTGATGGTTTCAGGAATTCCATATGACAGCGACGATGCGAGGGCGATTTGCGCTGCAATCACTGCCATGCTGACCGGAGAGGTTTACGCAACTTCTGCGGAAATGGCAAGCTTCCTTGGAACTTTTCCAGAGTTTGAAAAAAACAAAGAGAATATGCTACGCATAATTCGAAATCACCGACGTGTTGTTTATAATGCAAAGCAGGAAGAGTATGAAAAAATTTCAATTGTTCCTCCCAGCATCGATCACAGAATTTGCCCATCCTATTTGCTCGAGGCAGCCATCCAGAGCTGGGACCGAGCCCTCGATCTTGGCGACAAGTATGGATACAGAAACGCGCAGGCAACACTCATCGCGCCGACAGGTACGACGAGCCTGCAGATGGATTGCGGTACTACCGGAATAGAACCGGATTTCTCCCTTGTGAAATTCAAAAAGCTCGTCGGCGGCGGATATTTCAAGCTCATCAATCAGTCAGCCCTACCAGCGCTAAAGAGGCTTGGATACACTCCGCAGCAAATCAATGAAATCTTCCAGTACGCTCTCGGAAAAAACACACTGAGGGGCGCACCATATGTCAACGACTTTTCGCTCAGGACCAAAGGGGTTACAGATGCTGACATTTCAAGAATAGAAAAAATTCTGCCCGGAGCTTTCGACATCACCCAGGCTTTCTCGATCTTCAATCTTGGAAAGGAAACGCTCGAGCATCTCGGCTTTTCGCAGGAACAGTGCGCGAAACAAAATTTCAACGTTCTGAAAGAGCTTGGTTTTACGGACGCGGAAATAGATGCGGCCGGGGAGTATGCATGCGGGACTCTGACTCTCGAGGGCGCACCACATTTGAAGGAAGAGCATTATGCAATTTTCGACTGCGCGAATAGATGCGGGAAGAAGGGCAAACGTTTCATCGACTACATGGCGCACGTAAAAATGATGGCGGCAGTCCAACCCCTCTTGTCAGGCTCGATTAGCAAGACGATCAACATGCCTCACGAGGCAACGATCGAAGACGTGAAGAAAGTTTACATCGAAAGCTGGAAGCTCGGACTGAAATCGATTGCATTGTACCGCGACGGAAGCAAACTTTCGCAGCCGCTCATGGCGCTTGCAGAAAGGGAGAAAAGAAAAGAAGAGCATCTTGTTACAAAGCCGGTGAGAAAAAGACTTCCTGCAGAACGTCACTCTCTCACTCACAAGTTCAGGGTCGGCAACCAGGAAGGTTACATCACTGTCGGTCTTTTCGAGGACGGAGCTCCGGGGGAAATTTTCATTTCCATCGCAAAGGAGGGCAGCACGCTGTCAGGACTGATGGATGCACTTGCGCTGTCAGTTTCCATCTCGTTGCAGTACGGAGTGCCGCTGAAAGTTCTTGTAAGCAAGTTCATACACTCGCGTTTCGAACCGTCGGGCTGGACAGACAATCCGCAAATTCAGATCGCAAAGTCCATAGTCGATTATATTTTCCGCTGGCTCGCACTGAAGTTCCTGCCTGAGGAAGACCTCGTCAACATCGGAGTGAACAAAGTCAACGGGGACATGTCGCAGATTCCAAAGCCAGCAACAATGCAAAAGGAACCGGTAGACATAAAGCCTATCAGCGAATTCACGCGGGAAGAAACAATTGATGGAAGAATAAAAACTGGTGAAGCGGATGAGCTGAAAATTGAAAATCACAACGACGCGACGTCGTGCAGCTATTGCGGTTCTTTGATGATAAGAAGCGGTTCTTGTTATCTTTGTTTGAATTGTGGTGCGACGAGTGGTTGTTCTTAGAGGTTTAGTTAATTATTAAATAGGCATATATCATTTATTTTTATTAATTATATAACGAAAAATAGGGGAATCAAATGGTAGATTTACAAATAGTTAAACCTCGAGATATATTATTATCTAGTGCCACTTTGATGGGTCTAATGTTAGCAGCTATCGGTATAGTTACTTCTTTTCAACAAACAAGCCCACAAATAACCAAAAACTTAGGTCTCCTCTTGATACTCACCATATGTTTTTTTACGATATCTGTAATTTTTGTATTACTGTTTTCGTTGAGTAGAAAAAAAATTTTCTGGGATTTTTGTTTGATATTCAACTTAATTGCTTGGATATTATTGAGTACATTTATCATTGCGACATTGATTAGAATTGCATATAACATTGATATTTTTTTGATGTTTGCACAATACATTAACATTACTATAGATCAATTAATTTTGATTTTTACATCACTTGTAATAGGCATAATTACAGGTTTTGTAAATAGTTTTATAATTTACAAGAGTTTGATAGATAGATTGGGCAAAGAAATCAAAGAATTGCCTGTAGAGAAAGAAAAAGAACTTCCGGCAAATTTGAAGCTAGAAATTATTAACAATGCAATAAAAATAGAAAAATTGATAAGGAACATCGCGGAAATCAAAGGTATAGACCAAGAAAAGTATCGCTCTGTAGCTATTCTTTTAAATTACTTTCTTGCAGAAGAGATAGTTGATAAAAAATTTAATGAATTATTTAAAGCTTTTTGGCAGTTACGCAATTACATTGTGCATGGTGTTGAGGTTCCTCAAGACGATTTAGTTTATGGACATGCCCTATCAATCAAGATAATCTCCCATTTGGAAAAAATTAAAAAAATAAAATAAATAAATTGAACTTCAGATTTTTTATAATTTGGTAAATTAGAACTTACAAATAGTTCATTCAATGTTTGTTAAAAACACAGTTTTGTAAAGTAAGAAGTTAGCTAAATGATAAAAGTTGTTATTATTCTGCTAATTCTTTCAACGTTTTAACAGCTGAAAGAACTATTGGGATTACCGCTAATGAAAATACGACTAATAAACTTTTCTGATTAGTTAAATCTCTATATTCTGAACCTGACTTAACATCCACATAAATTCCATTAGGATATATGGTGTTTTTTCTATTTCCCATTTCTACTTCTAAATATGGATAAAACTTATTCAAGCCAGGCTCTACGAATTGTTCACAATTTCCAACATTGTTTCTTGTTGTATTGGATTCAAAATCTAATATGTTTGTATTGTAAGTTACATTCCCAGAAATTCTACTTTTACCCGTAGGTTCAACTATGTAACTTCCTAAATAAATTTGAATCAATGATGGATTATTATTTTTGATTGTCATATTGAAACATATTCTATCTCCTCTTTGGGCGTATTCATGCGGTTCAATGTCGACTAAATTATAACTGATGTTTAAATTTTCCATATTGGTTTTGAAATCATAAGTCATAGGAAACATACCAACATATAGAGGAGACAAATAAAGGTAACCAAAAAATGCTATAAAAACAGATGAAAACAAACCCAAAACAAACCACATATCAACTACATTTTTTTTAAGAAAAAACTCTGAAATTTTAAACATTCCTATTATAGAAATAGTTAATGCAACTGTAAAATAGAAAATTGGAAAATTAAACATGTATGAGCCAGTTTTCAACATATATAAAATGGAATTTAGAAGATAGTAAAATGAAAATGCTGAAAATAGTGAAAAAAATAGTGAAAGCATAATATAGGTTAAAATGGTATTTCTTGTTGATTTTCTCATACTTATATAAATGAAATGATGAAAATAAAAAGCGATTCACAGTTGGTTTAAATTTCACTTTTCAAGATCATATAATTTACTCCGTAAATTCTTAAACATTTAACGGGATTCTTTCAACACTACTAATTATTTCATCAAGATATTCAGCAGACGACATATATGTCGGCATCATTCTACTATAACTGTCTTTTCAGCAACAACTTCCTTTCCCAACTCGTGCCATCTTTCCCTCATTCCAGCAAGCTGTTCCTTTCTCATGCCCTCGACGATCTTACCTGGTACGCATCCTTTACCGTATTTTTTTATAGCACCATCACCGTCCAGTTCGCCATTAGTATACCCACGAAGCAGACAGTCAAGAGGATCTATCTTTTCAAGCATTTTTTCTAATGATCCCACGTCGCAACTGTTTGGTTTATGCCCATTTTCATTTACCTTCGCAGCACATTCTATCAAAATACAATACAGACGCGTGGCGGAACAAGCAAGGGAAAGTAAATCATCTCCCATGTAACGCAGAGCCTGAGGGTCAGTCATATTTGCCACCAATATGGCATTTTCAAAATCACGCACCTTCAATTCCTTGTATCTCTTGTCAGGCACAGTGTAATTCATATAATGGCTCTGCCTTGGACCGTGAATCATGCCCGAAGTGTGCATAGTGTCCAAAATCTTTCCGGCCCCACGATAAATTTTTTCGCCGAACAAAGTTTCAAAATCAAAATCCAATTCGTTTGACAATTCCTGAAAATTATTCAAAATAGTTTGTGCTTGATTTAGAGATATGTTAAGTTTTCCAGATGCATTATTCGGATCTCCCTCAATATTCAAAGCCAATTTAGATACACTTCTGTCATCCCCAACCAATGCAAACATTGCAGTGCCCATCTGCATTAATTTTCTTTCAGACGAAAAATCATAATTTCCTGGGTAGAAAACGCCGCCATAGCTACTGCCGCAAATGCCTATCTCATTGATGGGAACTTTAAACAAAATTGCAGCAAGATTCATCAAGAGCTCGTGCGTTGCATCCCTCACCAATACACCACAGGCCTGATTTTTAAAACCGACCGATTCCACCCCATTTTCATCATATATAGGAAAGGTTTCTGGGGCAAATCGAACATCTTTGAAAGGTTCTGGAGCATATGGGATTGGATGCGGAGGAAGACCGAGAACATGGCAACCCTTTACTTTAATTCCGTCAATTTCCATGTCTCCAAAAGCAACTTTCTTTTCAAAATGTTTTTTATCTATGACCGCATACCTGCCTCCTCCAGCTCTGGCTGGAATTGTTTCATATGAAGAATCAATCTCAGGAAGGCGGAATGAATAATCGGGATATATCTTAGTAAAAGCTTCCCCTATTCTTTTAATAATGCGTTCGTTGGGATCGTAAGCAACGACAAAATTCATTCTATCTTTTGGAAAGGGCAAATAATCTTCCAGATGTGGCTGAATTGGCCATACCTCGCCTTTTGCAGTTGCTAATCTTACTTCAACTTCTGATGATGTCATTGTTTCACTACTAAAGTAGAAAACGTTTAGATTTTTAAGCTTTTGATAAACGGCATAGTTTTCATGAGCTGCACGTCGATATAAAAATAAAAGCATGATGCTGAAAACAAACTATTTATTGAATATTTCGCATCTTGTATTGTATGGGAAGTTACATTGAATTGAATGACACATTGCAGCTGACTACGGAGCAAGGATTTCCCAAGGAATTGGTTCTGGAGAAGCATTTGAAGAAACCGTTCAGGGCAGAAGACTTTAAAGGAAGAATTTTTGAATTCAAGGACAAACCAAACATGAGATTGTATCATCCTGCTCCTCTCAGAGTTTTTCTTGTCCACAACATAAAAGGAAAATGGCTCTACTGGGGCCATGCTCAGATAATTGAACAAACAATTCATGCGGATACAAAAACGACTTCAGGAAAGTTTATCATAACAAAAATTTACACTCCGGAGCATCAGCGCAACATGAGCAAATTTGAAGTAGATCCGGGCAAAGAATATTTCTAAAAATAAAAGAATTAACGAGTTGGGAATTCTGGTTTGGAAGATTTAAATCTTTATGCATCACCATTTTATTTATGTCAGACCCAAAGGCAATGGAAAGGTATGCAATGCAGCATACACTTGGGTACTTGAGTGCTCCTAGGCAAAGGCCATCAGTAAAAATATCGGACATAGATAGCATAGATTCTGCGGAGGCTGAGATGCGCGTAAGAGATCATCCTCTCGGATATACAACTATCGGACGAGTACCTGTAAGACTGATGAATGAAGATGAAGCGGTAAGGGCACTTTCCTATCTTGAATTTCATGGCGGCACAGTTGAACAGCAACAATTTGTTCATGACTATGAAATGTCTAGAGGATTAATGAATTCTCATACATATTTAGAAGAAAAGAAATTGGTTAGAATAATTTGTGGCAAGGGCGATGAAAAGTTCATCGATATGACAGAAAAGGGAAAGACGGTATTGACGAACAGCAAAATTGCGGCCGGTATGAAATCTGTTTTTGGTTAAAATAATTTTCCTTGGAGCATAGAAGTATTGTTGGGAATGCTAAAATCTTAAATCTTTGAAAGATTATTCTGAATTATAACGAATGGTGAAAAAAACGAAAACAAAAATAGTTACTGAAGGCGCTCCGAAAGCAACAGGCCCGTTCTCGCAGGCAGTGCAAAGTGGAAACATGATATTCACTTCCGGACAGGTATATTTGACAAAAGAAGGAAAACTTTTGGAAGGATCGATTGAAGAGCAGACGCACCAAGTAATGAAAAACCTGAAGGCAATACTTGAGGCTGCTGGTGCAAGTTTCAAGGACGTTGTCAAGACAACAATCTATGTCACGGACATGTCTCTGTACGGAAAAATCAACGAGGCGTACGGCAGCTATTTCTCAGAACCATTTCCAGCCCGCGAGCTTGTGTGCGTAAAGGAACTTCCGTTGGGAGCAAGACTTGAAATAAGCATGGTTGCCATCAAATCTAATTAAACTTACCTTCTAGCTTTGGCCAATTCTATGATTTCATCGAATTCTATCAAATATTTTCTACTAAATTCGCTTCCATGAAGAACTTCCCAAAAATCTCTGACCTCAGTAAGGTAACTCATGGCGCGATTATAGTATACGGTGCTCAGAACATAGATTGCTTTTCCCACAGCGTCGTTGAACATAAAATCTGACCAAGTCAGTGACAAAGAAGGATCTTCTTCTTTCCCCCAAATAGTTTTGTCAGTTTGGCGAAGCATTTCATATTCATGCAATATATTGCCAAGCTTTGGGGTCAGCCATTGCTTGTAGAACTCGTGCTCGCTCGCTTTCAAATAACCTAAAAAGATTCCAAGAGAATTTCGCAGCCTAAGCTCGGTTGTTGCGTCGTCTATACTAACTACATCTATCTTAGGGTTTGCATCCCACTCCGCTTGCAGTCTAATTTCTCCAATTTCCTTGCTCGCATCTTCAGTGTGAGGTGTCTCCCCTTTCGCAATTTTCATGAGCGAGTCTATCAAATCAATTTGCACTTGAACTCTGCCAAAAGGAAGACCCATTGGAACTTTCAATTCTCTTGCCGATGAAAGTCTATCCACGTAATATGCTCTTCCAAAGGCCAGCTGCAAGTTCTCGTCTTTCAATTCCCCCAGCAGCACTTCAAGATCTTTGTCAACAACCTCAAGACTTTTCACAGCCTCTTCATAAGATTTTTCAAGATCTTTCATTTGTTCGGTAGTCATCCAATCTGCTGCAGGTATCATTCCGATGTCTCTTTGGAATGTGTGACGTTTTCTTATCGCTTCAACGCTCTGGAAATTTTTCCTCATATGGAATCCTTGGAGAGTAAAAGTTAAGTGGCTTTCGATATATCACCTCAAAAATTTTTAATAAATAAAAGAAAAAGCATTCTTTTTATTACAAAGGACTAATTGATAATAATGTCTTTAATTCTTTCAAACAAAGCAGGCGAGAAAGCCATACTGCTTGGAAATGAGGCGATCGTTCGCGGCGCGTTAGAGTCGGGAGTAGGCTTTACTTCCACATATCCTGGAACGCCATCTTCTGAAATCGGAGATACGTTCGCGGCTGTTGCAAAAGATGCGGGAATTTATTTCGAGTACAGCACGAATGAAAAGGTTGCGTTCGAAGCGGCTGTAGGCGCTGCACTCTCAGGCATTCGCTCGCTCGTCTCATTCAAACAGTTCGGATTGAACGTTGCCAGTGACAGCTTCATGCCAGCAATATATGCAGGTGTGAAGGCAGGACTTGTGGTTATTGTTGCTGACGACCCGAACTGCTGGAGTTCCGGACAAAGCGAGCAGGACAGCCGATACTATGCGAGAATGGCGCATGTGCCGATGCTCGAGCCGTCTGACCCGCAGGAATGCAAGGACTTTACAAAGCTCGCGTTTGAACTTTCTGAAAAATTCAAGATGCCGATTCTGATAAGAACGACTACGAGAGTTTCGCACACAAAGGGGATTGTAAAGTTTGGAAATGTTGTGAAAGGAAAAACAAAAGGGGAATTCGACAGAAACTCAATCCGATTCAGGAGTTTTCCGCCGCAGATTCTGGAAACGCATAGAGAGCTGCATGAAAAGTTGAAAAAAATGAAAGAGCTTGCAGAAAGAAGCGAGATGAGCTTTGTTGTTAATGAAAATAAAAAAGCTGAGACAGGAATAATAACTTTTGGCGCATCTTTCAATTATGTCATGGATTCTCTGAACATCCTCGACCTGGATTTTCCGGTGTTGAAACTCGGAATAACTTACCCGTTGCCCGAAAGTAAAATCAAGAATTTCATAAAAAACCTGAAGACCGTTTTTGTTGTTGAAGAGCTTGAAGATGTGATTGAAGAAAAAATCACAGAGCTCGCGAAGGACGCAAATCCAAAAATAAAAATTTATGGAAAGGACTTGCTTCCAGTTTCAGGAGAGCTTAACGTAGAAATTGTTTCTACAGCGTTGATGAAAATCACAGTCACAGGAGTAAAAAATAAAATCAATAAAATTAATTTGAAGGATCATTTGGAAAAATTCAACAAGCTGAAGATTCCTGCCAGAAAGCCGATGCTGTGCCCAGGATGCCCGCATCGAGCCACGTTCTATGCAGCAAAAGCTGCGGCCGGCACTGATGCGATATACGGCGGGGACATTGGCTGCTACATTCTTGGCATATTCCCGCCCCTCGAGACTCAAGATTTTATTTTCTCGATGGGTGCCAATGTAGGAGTTGTTCATGGAATGAAAAAAGTTTCAGCCTCGAACAGGAAGGCAATAATTTTTCTCGGTGACTCGACATTCTTCCATGCAGGCATTCCAGGAATCGTAAATATACTCTACAACAAATCAAACCCGCTGATAATAATTCTTGACAACAGAATAACTGCAATGACCGGACATCAGCCGAATCCAAGCATGGGCAAGACAGGAATGGGCGAGAGTGTGGAAGAAATTTCGATTGAGAATGTTGTGAAAGGTTTGGGAATAAAAAATGTGAAGACTGTAGATCCTTTCAACGTGAAGGAAATGATTGCAAGCATAAGAGAATTTCTGAACAATGATGGCCCATCGGTGATTATTGCCAAGAAGGAATGCAGGCTGCTGACAATGAGAAGGGCTAGAAAGGAAGGATTTAAATTACCTATTTTTGAAATCGACCAGAGGAAATGCAAGAAAAGCGGAGTTTGCTTGGATCAGATCGGATGTCCTGCGATAACAAGAGAGAACGGCGTGTATAAAATTGAAAAAGATCTTTGCAACGGATGCTCTCTTTGCTTCCAGATATGTCCGAACAAGGCAATACATGTTGCAAAAGAAATAGAAAAAGGAAAGGCGAAATGATGAAAGATTCAAAAGATTTCAATTTAGTCATTGCAGGAGTTGGCGGTCAGGGAATTCTTACGCTCGCAAACATTGTAGCAGAAGCTGCGTTGAGAGAAGGATATGACATAAAGACTTCTGAACTACACGGGCTTTCGCAAAGGGGCGGACCGATACCGTGCCATGTAAGGTTTGGAAAGAAAATTTATTCGTCGATTGTGATGGAAGGCCAGGCAGACTTGGTGGTTGGTCTTGAACCGCTTGAAGCTTTGAGGGTCAGTTATTATGGATCGAAAGAAAGAAAAACTGTTTTTGTTTTTGACACATGGAGAATAGTCCCATCTTCGATACTGACACAAAAAGAAGCTTACCCTTCTGTAAAAGAAATTGAAAACAAGTTGAATGATTTTTCTTCAAAGGCAGTTTGTCTGAATGCGTCTGAGATTGCGAAGAAAGAGGCGAAGAGCGTGGTCTATACAAACATTTACCTGCTCGGTTATTGTGTTGGAAAGAAGTTTATTCCATTAAAGAAGGATTCTATAATCGAAGGGATGAAAGCAGTAATTCCTGAAAAATATTTTGAGATGAACAGGAAGATATTCGAACTTGGAATGAAAAAATCTTAAATCTTAACTAACTATTCTTAAAATCTCAACAAATATCTGATAAATGAATAAATTCCTTTCAGTAAAATCAGCCAGCCGATCGTTGTGAAGAAGCCGAAGAACCAGCCGAACGACATGAACAGGAAACATATTCCAGCAGCAACGTCAGAGTAGCCCATCCAGTCAAAGATGTAGTGCATCGAGAGGCTGGATGCAAGCGAGAACAATCCCTTCAGAAGAAATATGAACGCAAAGTAGTTGGCGAAAATGGGGGAGTTGAACAGAATAAAACCTCCTGCCAGAATGTCGACTATTGCAAGTATTGCAACTAATACCATAACTTCTACCTAACCTATCCAATCCTTCTAATTTAATGCGGTTTTGTTAAGGATTTAAATTAGCCAGTTTCTCGGTTTCTCGTATTTCTTATTTCAGGATTTGAACCTGCCTTCTTCTTCTCGCAAAACCCTTCTTGTACACGCGCCTCTCTTTTTTCTGCTTGTGCTTCGGTTCGCCGTAATCGTAAGTGTCAGCCATATTGTTCAACTACTTTTTTACTATCTAGTTTTTTAATTTTTTCCATCTGATGCCTTGCGGCGTATCTTCCAAAACAATTCCCCTCTTCCTCAGCCCGTCGCGAATCTGGTCGGAAGTCTTCCAGTCATTTTCCTTTCTTGCTCTCTCCCTCTTCTCAATCAACTCTTCAATGTCTTCAGCCAGTTTTTCTTCCTTCATTTCGAACTTCAATCCTAAAACTTCCGAAAATTCATCGAACAATCCCAACGCTTTCTTCAGATCTTTTTCATTCTTACTTTTCTCCAAATACTTGTTTGCCTCTTTCGCAAGTTCGTGAAAAATTGACAGTGCTAGGGGCGTGTTCAAGTCGTCGTCCATTGCTTCCTCAAACTTTTCTTTCAATTCCTTCAACTTTTTCAAAAACTTTTCATCACTTGATTTATTTTTTTCAGCGAACTTCATAGCGAACTTTAACTTATCAAAACTTTCCTTCAATTTCTCATAGTTTCTTTTTGCGCTCTCTGCAAACCCCTCAGTGTAATTGAGCTTCTGCCTGTAGTGGACGGAGACGAGCATGTACCTAACAATTTCCGGGCTCAACTTTTTAATTAAATCATCGAGAGTGATGTAGTTGCCCAAAGACTTTGACATCTTCTTACCGTTGACGATGAGATGCTCGTTGTGGATCCAATATTTGACAAACTGCTTTCCTGTGTACGCTTCTGACTGGGCGATTTCATTCTCATGATGCGGAAATATGAGATCAACTCCGCCGTTGTGAATGTCAAACGTCTCGCCAAGATATTTCATCGACATGACAGAACATTCGAGGTGCCAGCCAGGTCGCACATTGCCCCACTCGGTCTTGTAAAATATTCCTCTCTTCAGTTCGTCTGTCGTCGACCGCTTTAGCAGAACAAAGTCACGCGGGTTATCTTTGTCGTATTCCTCGGCATCGATCGTCGCTCCGATCTTCATCCCTTTCAGATTCAGCCTTGCGAGTTTGCCGTAATTCTTGAACTTCGAAATGC
>Ga0315291_10003193_pt1 | contig 21216 bp, 21 predicted proteins | sample YL17G12_20_MG_FD_203070 | JGI IMG/M metagenome (GOLD analysis project Ga0315291, IMG submission 203070) | Sediment microbial communities from Yellowstone Lake, YNP, Wyoming, USA - YL17G12_20 | ecosystem: Environmental > Aquatic > Freshwater > Lake > Sediment | place: USA: Wyoming | collected...
CCTGACCGAGGCCGAGGCCAATGAGATGCTTTCAAACTATGATATACCTGTGACAAGGTATGGTGTGGCCAAAACAGCCGAAGAGGCCGCCGCCATTGCTGCCCAGATAGGATTTCCGGTGGCCATGAAGATAATGTCACCTGACATTCTGCACAAGACTGATGTTGGCGGCGTGAGCCTTAACGTCAGGACAGCCGAAGAGGCCAGGAAATGTTTCCACGATATAATGAATTCGGCGAAAAGCCGTGCGCCCAAGGCCGACATAAGAGGCATCCTCATACAGGAGATGGTGAAAAAGAGGTACGAGCTGCTCATCGGCTGTGATAAGGATCCCATATTCGGCCCTGCCATTGTCTTCGGAATGGGCGGCGTCGCCGTCGAGGTATTCAGGGATACCAACATCGGCCTGCCGCCGCTGAACATGGCACTCTCGATGAGGGTTATCGAGGAGACCAGAATTTACGAGCTTCTGAAGGGATTCAGGGGGATTCGGGGCGTGGACATAAGCTCGATACAGTTCCTGCTGTACAAGTTCGCATATCTGGTTTCGGATTTCCCTGAAATAAAGGAGATCGACATCAACCCCCTCGCCGTTGATGAGGAGGGAGGGGTTGTCCTTCACGCAAAGATTATACTGGATGAAAAGATTGCCGGGGAAAAAATTAAGCCCTATTCGCACATGGTCATATCCCCATACCCAAAGGAGTATGTGACAGAGTTTTCGCTGAAAGACGGGAGGAAGGTCATACTAAGGCCCGTAAGGCCTGAGGACGAGCCGCTCGAAGCAGAAATGTTTACCCGGTTCTCTGCTGATACTCAGAGATTCAGGTTCTTCCAGCCCATACGGGAGATAACCCATGAGATGCTGGTGAGATACACGCAGATAGACTACGACAGGGAGATTGCGATAATAGCAGAGCTGGAAGAGGGCGGCAAAAAGAAGATGGCCGGCGTGGCCAGGTTCATAGCAGACCCATACAATGAGACCGCAGAATTCGCCATAGTCGTCGCGGACCCCTGGCAGCGCCACGGCTTGGGCGACAGGTTAAGCGACTACATAATAGAGATTGCGAGGGAAAGGGGAATAAAGAAGATTTATGCGAACTTCCTTAAGGACAACATTGTAATGATGCACATTTTCAGGAAAAGGAAGTTCAAAATCACCGAAGATGACAAAGAATGCTATTATGCGGAACTGGAACTGAAATAAGAGTGAAATGTACAGGAAGTGCTCTCTACTTCTTTTTCCTGTTTTGCTGCTCTTCGCTTCCAAGCATGCAAAAGTAGAAGTTTTTGAACTCCATTTTCTGCTTTACGGGACAGGCTCCGCATATGCAGCCTCTTTGCTGACTGATGCATTTGCTCTTTCCGATTTTTTCTGAGCAAAAGGCCATTTCTCTTGTGAAACCTTTCTTGCTGCAGTCGCTGTAAGTCGGGCAGCGCTCACATATACACAACCTCAAAAATTCCTGCTGCTCCAGTTTGATGCTTTTTTCCATTTATTCACCAGCTAATTTGAACTATAATCATATTTCCAGTCCGTGACTTTTATCTTTGTTGATAATTTAGCAGCTTTAACAACATTCTCCGCCAGAAGAACAGCTCCTTCTGTGTAGCATTCATCCAGAACGATTTTCTTGTCCCTGTAGGTCGAGTTGCATACGGAAGACATGGCGTACATATTGCTGAATGGCGGGAACAGCATCCCGAAATGATTAAAGGTCATGAACAGATTTGATATGACCAGCGAAGCCCCTTCTTCATGTCCGGTCACAATTATTCCGGCGACTTTGCCCATAAATCTCCTGAGCATGCCGCTGCCGGGAACACCGCTGTCTGCTGTCAACTCGATGAATTTCATGTGTTTTATATTAAGTTCCCTGTCCTTCGGGGATTTCGGATTCGCCGGGTACAAACTTCCATCGAGGCTTATGCACCTGTCTATGAAAGCTTTCATCAGAGTGGACACATTAAAATTGTTAACAGGAGTTGCGAAAATTATGGCGTCCGCTTCCAGCAGTTTATCATAAAGAATATTGGTCATGTCATCACCCTGCGGCGTGTTTTTTGGGTAACATGAGCAGTAAAAATGGCATTGCGTATTTGTTGTGGAGTAGCATGCTTTGCAGTGTTCTACTTTGTACTCCCTTAATTTTATTAGTTCGGTTTTCGCCCCGATTTTTTTGCAGTGCTCAAGGCAAATCCTAAGCAGCTCCTCGGAGTTTGAATCTTCCTGCGCCATATCGAATTTATCACGTGCCGAGCCTGAAATTCCAAGAACTTTTATTTTCCTGTTTTTCTTTTTCGCAATTGATTTTGCACTCTCTATCATCTCTTTCTGAATTTCCCGGAATCTTTTCAGTGTTTTGGAATCGACCTCAAGAATTTTCATAAGCTCTTTATCTGAGAGCTTTTTGGCCATTCTATATCACCATTCCGAAAAACCAGAGCAATGCCGCAAATATGGCGTGTATGACCGCTAATATCGCTGTAAGGATTGCGAAAAATTTATGATACCTGAAAACGTTCTTTTTCAGGTAGACTGCTGCTATTCCGAAAAATAGAGTTATGAACAAGAAACCTATCGTAAATCCCCCTAACCAGACCGCAAGCGGAATGTTGAGTAACATCTACTCCACGACTACTTTACCTTTCATGCTTGTGTGAATGCCGCAGTGATATTCGAAAGTCCCCGGTGTACTAAAGGTGTGCGAATACGTCTGTCCCTGCGAAAAACTTGCTGAATCCAGCTCAGTACCGGAATCCGACGTCACCTTGTGTGCAGCGGAATCCTGATTAGTCCATGTGACTGTCGCTCCTGCGTTGACCGTAAGTGTAGATGGGCTGAATGCGAAGTCTTTTATTATCACTGCATTGGGCTCGTTTCCTGATGGCGGCGGATTGTTCTGTCCCTGCTGAACGCATCCGCTTACCAGAATGGCAAACATCAGCAAAATAAGAAGTGTTATGATTTTTTTCATAACTGGTTATTCGGTTAGTTGCATATAAATATATATTTCGAATCTTAAGTAGACTTAAGTGGGGGGGTGGAGCAAGTGCAGGATGAAAAAATCTGCAGCCTGGTAAAGCACCTGGTTGATGAAAATGAAAAGCTTCGGGAAGCCTTGAAGAAATTCCAGGGGAATACCCAGACATGCGAAATCTGCAAAGGCTTGGATAATACATTAACCGGCAAAAAGAAGGCTAACGTCAAACAGATAGAAAAAGTTTTGAATAAATATTTCAGCCAGCCATCTGACTACTAATCGGGCAGAAATAATCTGCGTCTTCCTGAGATGGTGTAAATTCGGTCTTGTTCCGACGATTTTTTCAGGGCCCGGGGGCATGACACGAAAACCGGAGGGAGTTACACATACCCGGAAAAAATTGTAGCGAATTTACAATACTGTATTATGATATCCTTTTCATTCCAGATTCCCTGGACTTTAATAAATTTCATCTGTTGTCGAAGAGTGTCATGTCGGACACTCCGATGCGACTTAATATGTTATTTTTGTATTTCAGCGGTTCCCGGAATTTTTCCGTTAGTATGTGATACTCTTCCTTGATTCTTTCTGTTGGTGGAACCGGCAAGCCCTTCAGCCTGTTGAATATGGCCGGATCGAGAACGGCCGCCCTCCCTATCATGGCCCCTTTCACCCCGATGCCTTTGAGGTATTCCACCTGCTCCTTAGTTCTGATGTCGCCGTTTGCGATGATGGACTTACCGGTCTTTACGCATTCTTCGTAAACCCCGAAATCTGCAGGATGGGCGTAGGTCTGCATGCCATGCCTTGCATGAACCACGAAGAAATCTGCATCGACAGATTCTATTATCTTCAGATAAATCCTGTACTCCTTATCCTTCTCATTCATTCCCAGTCTCATCTTTACGGATACGTCAAAGCCATAGTCCCTGAATATGCCTATTATCCTACTAGTCTTGCTTATCTTCCTGACCATGGCACACCCCTGCCCGAACTTTATGGCATCCGGGCTCGGGCATCCCAGATTGAGGTTGAAGCCGCGGAAGCCCCTGGACGGCTCGAACATGCCAAGGAACTTACTGAAATGCTGCTCCCTGGAACCAAGAAGCTGTATGACTGTGGGCGTGTCATCCTTGAACTCGAGCCTCGACCATGTGCTTTTGTTGTTTTTCGCGAGCGCCCCCACCTTGGCCATCTCGGTGAACGTCAGGTCGGCGCCGTATCTATGGCAGAGCGTCCTGAAGGCATTGCTCGTCATATCCTCGATGGGAGCCAGCATGAATGTGAATCCAGTCATCAAATCACCACATCAACCTGTGAAGGCTGGTTCTTCTTCCTTTTCGTTGTCTCCGAATATCAGCCTTTTCTGCTCCTTCTTTTCCGAGTAGGTGTAAGGGATGTAAATCTTTCTCTTGCTTTTCGGGTCCATCCCCGTGTAATACATGCACGTGGAGACCGTCATGGGCGTGGGCGTGAAAACCTGGACTGACTGGGCGTTTTTAAGGCCCTTCATAGCATTGGCCAGCTCCGTTGCCTCTTTCATGCCTGAGCCGGGATGCGCCGTCATGAAATAGAACGAAAGCTCTTTATTCGTCCCGGTTTTTCTGAACTCATCCATGAAATTACGGAGGTCTCCCCTCTCCTTGTTCATCAACCTGAGAACATTCCTGTTGACATGCTCCGGGGAGATTCTGAGGGTATCGTAGATGTGGTTGTGTGCCATCTCTTTGATATACCCGGGCGACGTCAGGTCATACCTTATACCGCTCCTTACGTAGACGTGCTTCACCCATTGGACGCTTCTCGCCTTCCTCAGCAGTTCTATAAGCCGCCCGTTGCTCCTGTCGAGCTGGCTGCAGTCAATGCATGAGTGCATGTCGCATTTGCCGCAGTCCATGCCATACATGTTGGCCGAAGGGCCTCCCAAGTCGTCTATGTTCCCCTTGAAATAAGGAAGTCTCGTGATGGCTTCTATTTCCATGAGTATGGAATCCTCGGACCTTGATACGATTTTATCGCCCTGCATGAGCCTTATGGAACAGAAGTTGCAACCCCCTATGCAGCCTCTGTGGGTGACGACGCTGAATTCGAAACCCCTGAGACTCTTCGGGACCTTTCTCGTGAAGGGAAGCCCATAGTATCCATCGAGGTCGTCTGGCGTATATTCCGGACTTCTGTACTGAAGTACGTACCTGTTGTCTATTTTCTGTGCGAGGTTTTTGTCATTGCTGAGCATGTTCTGCATGTCGCAGAACCTCTCTTTAGACTTCAGGACTTCCGCATAGCTTGGAAGCTCGGCAAAGCCCGAAGGTACCTCCCTGCCTATTACACACGTCCCCGGAATGCCGTCCAAAGGCTTTCCGTTCTTCATCCTTTCAGCAATCTCCAGCGCCTGCTTCTCTGCGCTCCCGTAGGCAAGTATTTCCCCCCTCGAATCGAAGAGTATGGGCCTTCTAAGCTTATTGTCCCAGTAGTCGTAGTGCACGAACCTCCGCAGGCTGGCCTCCGTGCCCCCCAGAACGAACAGGGAATCCCTGAAATGCATCCTTACCCAGTTGCTGTAGACGATGACCGCCCTGTCGGGGACGGATTCGCTGTAATCAATGTTCCTGTCATCCTCCCTCGGCTTCTTAAGCGGCGTGTAGTTCCTCACCATGCTGTCCATGCTTCCTGAGCTAATGCCAAAGAAGAGCCTGGGCTTACCAAGCTTCTTTATGTCTTCATCCTTCTGGGGCATCTCAATGACACCAACGGCGTAGCCGTTCTTCTCCAGGAGCCTTTTAAGTATCGCGGTCCCGCAAAGCGGATGGTCGAAGAACTTCTCACCAATCACGAATATGATGTCGTATTCCATAGCCTTACTAATCCCGGCTGCATTTTAAAGCCTTATTCGGGAAAATAGTGTCACGTGGGGCTTTGAATTCCCGGATTATTGTAGATATCAGGCATCGTTGTTAATAGAAGGGGAGCCTCGGGAAGGTAAAACACGAAAACCGGAGGGAGTTACACATAAAGCTGCGATAGTTAACCGGTGTTCGCAGTTTAATGTGACTACACTGGGCCTGTTTGTAGTCACATACTCAGAGATTTTCTTAGCTTTGCATATTCCTTAAGAATCAGCTCTATTGTTGGTCTGATATCACCGTTATTCTGGTATGCTCGCAGGGCGTGATAGTACTCGCCCCTTTCATCGAGTTCGATGTTGACCGGAGGCATGTCATGCTTCAAGAGAATATTATTTAATAGTAACCTACCAATCCTTCCGTTGCCATCCTGGAATGGATGGATGTTTTCGAACTGGTTATGAACGACTGAAGCCAGTACAATAGGATGGTAATTCTCCTTGTTCTTGTGATACCATCTGACAAGTTCCTTAAGTAGGATTGCTACCTGGTTCTGAGGTGCACCGCGATGCAGGACCAACCCCCTGTTGTCGACAACCGCGACTTCAACACCCTTTCCCCTGAATTTTCCTGCGAACCCCTTCGAATTCATGAAAACAACATCGTGCAGCTTTTTTATCAGCTCCAAGGATAAATGCTCCCTGGTTCTCCTTATGAAAGCGACAGCCTCAGCTACTCCATACGTCTCGGAAATCTCTTCCTTGGTGCGTTTTTCCGGCCATTTGTCTTTCTCAATGATATCCTTGACTTCCGGTGCTGTGACAGTAGAGCCCTCTATTGCATTAGTGTCGTAGACGAAACTCTGTGTGAAAATTTTCCACTCTGCCTCCGACAGGTGCCTGACAAGGATATCACCTTTTGCAATCAGCGTCTTAATATTTTGCTTCTCCTTTTCCGATAATACTGTGTGTAAAGGGTCGCTTATCCTCCTGTAATTTTCAACCTGTTCTTGGATTGACTTCTCTGCTCCGGCCCTCTTTATCCTTATTTCCTCATTAGTCAGGTTTTCCCCGAGATACCTTCTCACCTTTCTGACTCTCCCACCATCCCTGAAAGAGTAGGCCAGATAATAGAGCCTCTTCCTACCAGCTTTCCTGACTTCAATGTGCATATGTATTACATGTGACTACATATTTATAAATCTATATAATCAGTGACTACATTTAATCGACTATCCGGTGAAGTACAATTGAACTGAAAACGGGATATTTCCTCCCCAGAAAGAGGTGAAGCCTCGGGAGGAAAGATGTTTCAGGCACGCCCGCTTCAAACGGTCAGCCACTCGCCTTTATTTACGGAAAACCCTTCAAGAAGATGTATAAATTCTCCCTCGAAACTAACCTGATAGTGGTCATGCTTTGAAAAGCTGTTTATACTGGCTATTTTCTCTTCGCGACTCATTCCCCTGACATCCACTTCAAACTTGTCAGTCAATTTGAACACCAGCTTCCTTTCCGCCAAACAGCCTGCTATACAATCACATCCGTAAATCGTCCAAATTCATCGTTCTCAGAGAAATCGGGCAACTATATAATATATATGACATCGGGGCTTTAAGAATACCGAATCAATAAACAAATTATCACTTCTCCTAATATGGAAAAAAGATGGAAAGCCTCGGGAGGGATTTCCATGCCCAAGAGGCACTTCTAAATGCCTTTCTTGGGGTGATGCGTAGACCTTCTTTCGCGAAAGAAGGGATCCGCTGTTGAACCCTCAACCTTCCGATCTCTCTCGCTCATGCGGCCCGCACGCGGCGGGCCTCGCAAGATCGGTACAAGTCGGGTGCTCTACCGGGTTGAGCTACCGAGGCGAACATGCAAAGGACGGCGAGCACTCTTTGCGCCGTCATGCAGGTATATAACAATTTACCGCTTCTGTCCTTTTAATGTTTTAATAAGCTTTTTGAGCTGTCCGTGGAACTGCTCCAAGGAGCCGTCGTTCTCAACAGTCTGGTCCGCAATCCCCATGGTTTCCGCAATCGCCTTCTCGGTGGGCTTTTTCTCTATCTCCATAAACCGGCTGAAGCTTATACCGGATTCGCCCTTCGTCCCCCTCTTCCTGACCCTCTCGTATCGGTTCCTGTCGCTGCACGATATGGCTACCAGCCTGAAGGAGTCGCTGAATCTGCTTTTGAAAACCCCGACTTCTCCATTGAACCGGATACCTGAGATTACATAGTTCCTGCCGGGCGCTTTCATTATAATGTCAGAAAGCTTCTCCGCCCATATGCCGTCGTGGCTTTTCTTTCTCCCCCCCATGGCAAGCGAAATCAGGTTCTCCCTAGTCACTTCCCTGCCCTGATTTACAAGAAGCGGGGCGAGAACGTCCCTGGTGAAATCCAGCATCCGGAATCCGTATTCGCGCTGAAGAAAAATTGCCGCGGTGTCCTTGCCGCACCCCCTTTTTCCGGTGAACCCGAGAATCATCATAGTTATTTCTGCTATCCATAAGTTAAATTTATTTCGGCGCTCACCGCGGGTGCCGGAAAGCGTAAAAATTTTTATTTAAATTAAGAACGAACAATATTAATTGTTCTCCATGAAAGTCAAAGACATAATGGTTGGTAACGTCGTGACCGTCGGTCCCGATGACACTTTTTACGACACAGTCGAGCTGTTATCCCAGAAAAAAATAAGCGGGGCCCCCGTGGCGACAGGCAAAAAACCGCTCGGCATGGTAAGCGAGTCGGACCTGATGAAGTACATATCGAAGAAGGACCTGATTTCCATGATAGAGAGCGATAAAAAGGAAACTATGGACGTCGGCTCTGTTAAGGCAAGGGAAATTATGAGCAAGGAAATTGTGTCCGTCAAGCCCGGTGATGATGTATCAAAGGTGATAAAGCTCATGAGCGACAAGGACATAAACAGGCTGGTCGTGATTGACGATGACAAGCTGGTCGGCATAGTGACCAGGGCTGACGTTTTAAGCGTGGTTTCTGAGTATCTGATGAATCATCCGTCAACGAGGGGGAAGCAGGCCCAAGGCCAGGAACCGGCCCTCGAGACCAGCATAGACCGGCTGCTTGCACTTGTCAGAGAAAGGAGCTCTATAAGGTTTTCAGAGGCTGCCAAGAAGCTCGAAGTCACCGATAGCAGGATAGAGGAATGGGGGAAAATACTCGAATGTAACAAGCTCGTTGCTTTGCACTACCCGCCTTTCGGGGCCCCATCGATAAGAATAATAAAGGAGAAGTATGGCAAGAAAGCGAAAAGCAGTTCCCAGTAGAGCCAAAGCGCCTAAAGAAGCAGAGGCTCTCAAGGCCCAGGAAGAAGCAGAAGTCCAGAAAGAACAGCCCCAGGCAAAGGGCAATGTTCTGGACAGCTATGATTTTGAGGTTGATGATGTACCCGCTTCGGTAGCGATTGTGAAGGACCAGGAGGAGTACGTCCCTGTATACAAGATAAAGTGCCCTGAAGTTGAGCCGGCAACCAGGGCCGTGCTGGAGGACGTAAGGGAGAAGATGATTGAGCAGACGGTGATTCCCTTCGGCGAGGTCCTGAACCCGGACGAAATGAAGATGCTCCAGGACAAGTTCTTCAACCAGGCATTCTCCATGATAAGGGATGAGCTCCCGAATCTAAGCTTAAAGAAGCAGAAAACCCTCGCTGGCATTCTGATGCACAACTCGCTGGGTCTGGGAGTTATAGAGATGCTGCTGCAGGACCAGAATCTTGAAGAGCTGGTAATAAACTCTGCCAAGGAGCCGGTTTACGTCTACCACATAAAGAGGGGCTGGCTTAAGACCAACATATACCTGCCCTCGGAGACGAGCATCTACAACTATTCCGCACTGATAGGAAGGAGGGTTGGAACACAGATAACGAACCTCAGCCCTCTCATGGACGCCTACATGCCGTCCGGTGACAGGGCCAATGCGACCTTATTCCCCATATCATCACACGGCAACACACTGACCATCAGAAAGTTCGCGAGGAGGCCCTGGGTCATAACGGACTTCATCAGGGAGAAAACCCTGACAGCGGATGTTGCCGCCTTCCTTTGGCTGGCAGTGCAGTACGAGATGAACGTGGTCGTCGCAGGCGGAACAGCAAGCGGAAAAACCAGCCTGCTGAACGTCCTTACTACATTCATTCCGCCAAACCACAGGATTATCTCGATAGAGGAGACCAGGGAGCTGCAGATACCCATGTTCATGCACTTCGTACCCCTTACCACAAGGCCGCCAAACGCAGAGGGCAAGGGTGAGGTAAGCATGCTGGACCTTATGATAAACTCGCTGAGGATGAGGCCGGACAGGGTGCTTGTAGGTGAAATCAGGAGGAGCAGGGAGGCCGAGGTGCTCTTCGAGGCCATACACACGGGCCACTCCGTTTACTCAACGCTCCACGCCAACACAGCGGATGAAACGCTGAGAAGGCTGATAAACCCGCCCATAAACATACCACCGAGCATGCTGGCGTCGCTTCAGATGATTGCCGTCATGCACAGGGACAGGAGACGCGGCATAAGAAGGGTCCTTGAGATAAGCGAAATCATAGCGTCCGGCGGAATGGATGAGATAAGGCTCGAGCTCAATACCATATTCAGATGGGTCCCTTCCAAGGACCAGATGATGCAATGGGGGAAATCTCACCGCGTGCTCAACGACATAAGGATGTTCACCGGCATGGATGACGAGGAGATGGGCAGGAACCTTTCGGAAAAGAAGAAGATACTGGAATGGCTTGTAAAGAACAACGTGCTTGACATCAACCAGGTAGGCAGGGTTATCTCCGAGTATTACACAGACCCGGATTCTGTCATGAGCAGAATCAAAAAATGAAGTTTGTATTATTATCTTTTTGCGCTGGTAAAAATTTCAGATTCTGAATACCTACAATTCGCTCATAAACTTTATGCCTAGGAGAAAACCGAAGACAACGACCACGCTCGCCACGAATATCAGGACCCATATGCTTATCATCGGGGCAAAGTAATCTGATAAGACGTAAAAAACCGCTGTCGATGCTACAAGAATTATGATTGCGAGCAGGAAGATGAGCTTATTCATGGTAACCTTCCAGCCGGAATGGGCAGCCGGCTGAGGAACATGCTGGTTTCTCTTTTTATATATGGTTTCCGGCATATAATAAATTAATGGCGGACAAAAGACTGGTCGACTACGTAAAGGATAACCTTGCCAAAGGCCATTCGCTCAACGAAATAAGGGATTTCGTAAGGCGCCACGGCTGGACCGACAGGGAATTCGACGAGGCCGTCCTCGAGGCATCGGGCGCACCTTCTGACGCCAATTTCCCGGGATTCGTAGGCCAGCCCGGGGAGAAGAAGCAGAAGGAAAAGAAGGGTCACAAGAAGCTGATAATCGCGGTGATAATTCTCATAATACTCATCTGGGTCTTCCTGATGACAGCAGCCAACATAGTGAACTATTTCAAGGACATGTTCCCCAACAACGCTCTGCCGTTCAACATGTCCATATTCGGCTAACGGGCAGCTGGCATAAAGACTGCAATAAAGGCGTTTATAGGAATCGCAATTGTAAAGCTTTTATAAAGAGGCGCTTATCTTATCTTATGAAAGTTTTTGTAGCCACCAGCATAGCCGGCACGTTCGCCTTTGACGAGAAAAAGAAGCTTGTCCACTACAGCCTGTTTCCTGTCAATCCGGACCTGATAGCCGAAAGGCTGACAAAAGCCAGGAAGGGCGAACTGATACCGGAGGAGGAGTCCGTGCTGATGGACCTTCTGAGGGCAGGTTACAATGAGCTTGTGTGGGACAAGAAACTGGATTTCCCGGGATTCACATGCATGTATGAGGCCGAGAACCAGGCCAAGGACATCCTCCAGAAGGAGCTCAGGAAGCTCGCGCTGGACCTCAGATGGGTCGAGTCGCAGACTGAGCTGAACAGGCTCATGTCACTGGTCAGCGTGCTGCTAACCAAGGGCGAGCTGAGAAAGCCCAAGAGGGACAAGGTGCTCATGCATGCCATAGGAGTAGCGGACGACCTGGACAGGGTCATAAACACGCTTTCCGAGAGGATGCGGGAGTGGTACGGGCTCCATTTCCCGGAGGCTGACAAGCTGGTCAAGTCGCACGAGCAGCTGGCGTCCATGATACACAGGTTCGGCGACAGGGAGAAGTTCGACGACAAGCACCTTCAGAAGTACGCGGCCGTCTCGGCTGGCATGCCGCTGTCAGACAGGGACATAGGCGTTATACAGGAGTATGCCAAGAGCATAACCGACTTGTTCAGGCTGAGGGAGTCCGTCGCTGATTATATCAAGCAATCGAGCAGGGAGGTAATACCCAACCTTTCCGCCGTGGCCGGGCCGCTCATAGCGTGCAGGCTGCTCTCCATTGCGGGAGGCCTGGAAAGGCTGGCCAAGATGCCTTCCAGCACCATCCAGCTGCTGGGCGCTGAGAAGGCGCTGTTCCGGCACCTCAGGACAAAGGACAGGCCGCCCAAGTTTGGCGTCATATTCGCGCACCCAGCTATCCAGAACGCGCCCCACAACGAGAAAGGGAAGGTTGCCAGGCTCCTGGCCTCAAAGCTCACCATGGCCGCGAGGGCAGACTTCTACACGGGCAAGAACATGAGCGAGAAGCTTTTATCGGATTTCAGGGACAAGATGAAGAGGGACAGCGGAAAAGGCGGCGGCCAGAGTCATGGACACGGCCGCAAGAAGCATGGAAAAGGGATTTAAAATTTTACCCCCTGCAGTCCTCGCAGAGGATTTCGCCTTCTATCTTGAAGAAGTTGGAAGTTACTTCACCGCAGCGCTCGCACATCTCGAAATCACCAACATCCCGAGGCTTAGTCGGCTTGTACTTGCTGTCCTTCAGCTTGCCGAAGCAGTAGAAGCAGACGAACTTCTTAATGTCGCTTGCCCTTGAGGCCGGCCATCTATCGTCCCATATATGGTCCTGGCATATCTGGCATTTTGTCATATTACTCACACCCCACCCAATGAGATTATGTGGGACTGGTGGGATTCTTGATTAAAGGTTGGAGTAAGTATTTAAAAACTTTTCCATACTGGAAATTATATATCTGGAAGATACTGTTCGATTGCATCGTTTATTGCTGAGATGTATCCGCATACTATCGTTTTATAAATCAGATAAAAATGGAAATCTGTTCCATGATATAAAAAAACATGGAATATTCTAGCAGAGTGGTATTCATATTTTTAATAGATGCGATTGAAATTATATCTTATGAGAGAAATATTTCCAGGAGTCTGGAGGGAGAGGAACCGGATTTTCACCAGAAGCCTGGTGAAGGAGGGGGCAGCCTACGCCAAGAGCCTGATGGCAAAGGGTGAGGACATATTCAGGGAATGGGACCCTGACAAAAGCAAGCCAGCGGCAGCCATGATGAGGGGGCTGAAAACATTCCCCCTGAGGAAAGGCTGCAAGGTTCTATACCTGGGAATAGCATCCGGAGCCACCGCCAGCTTCTTTTCAGACATCGTGGGGCAGGACGGCATCATATACGGGGTGGAGATTTCCGAGCGGTCCATAAGGGACCTGAACATAATCGCCGAGGAAAGGGGGAACATGGTTCCTATTCTTGCCGACGCAAGGAAGCCGGAGCAGTATGGGTGGATAGAGCCCGTGGACCTGGTCTACGAGGACGTGGCGAGCGACGAGCAGGCAGAGATTATCATAAGGAACAGCGAAAAATTCCTTCGCAATGAAGGCTTCGCCATCATAGCCATAAAGTCCAGGAGCATTAATGTGGTAAAAAAACCCGAAAAGGTCTACAGGGAGGTTCTTGAAAAACTGGAAAAACATTTCAGAATTATTGAGAAATTCGAATTGGAACCATATGAAAAAGACCACCTGTTCGTTGTGATGCGTCCCATGAAAGGGAAGTCCCGGGCCTGATAGTTTCCCACAGAAAACCATAATGTTTAAATATTCTCAAAATCAAATTATAAAATGGAGTTCCCGCACTATACATCGGGCACTGATTTTGTACAGTATAACAGAGGCCTTGCCATCGATATTCATGGAGATGACAGGAGGCTCAACGGGACGCTCTACATCACCCATCCTGAAGAGGTCGCCAGATTCTGCGGGGCCGTTTGCAGAGAGCCGGAAGACGTGGCCGTAGCAGTTGCCTGGTCCCATGACATAGTTGAGGAGTCTCTAATGAGGGGCTCGGGTGTGGATGTTGCCAGCACAAGAAGGTATACAAGGATACATGACGAGAAAGCAGAACCTGCCAGAAGGTTCGTTTTCTACAATGACATGGTTTCTGAGGCGGGGCAACTGGGCAGTGATGCAGCGTACATACTTAACAGGGTTTCAAAGAGGCCCGGAGAGACAAAGGAAGACATGATGGCCAGGGTTTATTCAGTATCGACCATACCTGGCGTCATAATGAATAATGACCGCAGGTCGCTCCTGGTGAAGGTTCTGGACAGGATATCAAATACTCCAGAGGCGGAGTATGTAGACATGGGCCTGGCTCTCTCAAGATATGAAACTATGATGCAATCCGGGGATTCTCAAAGCGGCATGAAAACCGCCTTCGCTGACCTCTACGACGTACCCGTCAGTATCCTTACTCAGGCAGAGTGGGAGAACGTATCGCCTATCATTAAAGATGAGTTCGAGAACAAGAGAAGAAGAATAGCAGGCAACAACCTGGAGCTTTATTTCCCGATTGCTGAGAGGATGCTGCTACTGCAGCCAGGTATTGTCAACAGTCACTACGATGAGTCGAAGGCAATGGACGACACCCTGTTCCTTCACCCGGAACTTAGAGAGCTGTTCGCATCAGGGTACAGAAACAGCCTTTTAGTTCTGGGCGGCGGCAGTATAAATGAAGAAAGAATCGCCTCTGCGGAAAGGGGCAGACATGTTATACACCCGGGCGAAGTCCCGGGCTACAGAACCGTACTCGAGCAGATAAGGGAAGAGGTCCTGGCGTCTGCGTGAGAATTTGATTTTTTTAACCCAGTCGTGAATTAATATTCGGATAAGGTAGTTTCATGTCTCTCGAATTAGGTACCAAGGTGTTGCCGCCCATGGAAAGAATATTGGACTTGATGGCCTGGAGCACGGCTGAAAATGTTCTGCCCTGGCCGCACGAGCTTGCAAAGCAGAAATGGTATTTAAGCCAGACAGCGGGCCATGATGTCGGCATCGCGGCAACTGTTGACCACCGGCTGACGTTTTTGGGCGAGCCTCAAACGAGGACTAGGGAACAGAAAAGGTACAGGGCGGGGCTTGCAAAGAGGCTCGGGCTTGGCCGCTGGGCAAGCGACCAGGATTTGAGGGCAAGAGTGATAGAGAATTACCTTTTTTACGACGGCATCTTAAAACAGGACATTGAAGAAGGAGCGACGCCGCTTGAAGGTGAGCTGAGAAGATACTGGAGAAGGACACATGGTAGAGACTTTACTGATTTCAATCTCAATCAGGTAGCGGTTTACGAATTCTGTATGAATTATGGACTACCCAGAACGACATACGGCAGAATGCTGGAAAGTCTCGGCGTTCAGAGATGAGCAAAAGAATAAATAATTTTCTGTCAACATTTAGTAATGCAAACTGGAACTGGCCTTGCAAAAATGCCAAGAATTATTCTGTCGGGCTTCGCTGATGAAGCTGTCAGGGACAGGGATTTTAAGGACATAACAGAGCAGCTGGGCACATTCTCCGGGCTCGGCTTTGAATACTACACGCCAAGATTTGTAAACTTCGGGGCGGCAGGGGAGCAGAACAGGAATGTTGTTACCATCAATGACCCGGAGGTTTCGGTGCTGCAGGATTTGCAGGGCAGGTATGGAATGACGCCTTCATCCATCGGATCGCCTTTCGGTAAGGTGAAACTGGTGAATCAGCCCGATGATTCAACAAACGTTTTTGTTGAGCCGGCCGAGTATCTGGACAGGGTAGCGAGAGGAATTCATGTAGCAAAGAGGCTTGGAACGAACCTTATCAGGGGATTCCCGGGGTACCCGCCGCTTGACAAAACGCAGAGCCCGCAGGAACGCAGGAAGGTTCTTGATGATTACAGGGGAGCTTCGGTGGGTTTCCTCGGGCCGATATTGGGATTGTGCGAAAAGGAGGGTGTCTTCTTCGGACTTGAGGTCGAAGCAAACCTCACAGGATACGATGGGGTATCAACTGCCGATATAAAAAGGCAGGTGAACAGCCCAAACCTGCTGCTGGTATATGACGGCGCGAACGTCCTTGTACAGGGCCTGCTTCCATTCTCATGCTATTATGCGATGAAAGATGGCATCGGGTGGTTCCACATAAAGGATTATAAAAGCGACGGCTCCATTGAATGGAAGGGGCACGTGGACGAGGAGATGCTCAGGCACTTCGTGCCCGCGGACGAAGGGCAGGTAGGCCATGAGATGATATTCAGGGAGTTCAGGGACAGGATACCTGTGCTTGAAGAAAAGCTGGCTGCCAATGGAATTCCCGGGGTTTTCATGGAGCTGGAGCCGCACGTGAAGGGCGGCGGCCAGTTCGGCGGATACAGCGGCCCGGACGGCATGGAGAGGGCGCTGCGTGGGCTGACATCTGTGCTCGACCGGGCAGGCATCGGGTACAGCCTGAACCCGCGACAAGTCTACTAAAAACAGTTCTTCCAGCTCTACCGTGCCTTAAGCTCGGTCAGCTTCTGCATGAGCCTCTTCTTGAACTCTGGCCAGTCCTTCCTGTTGACGACAGCGCCGGCGGCTTTTTCGTGGCCTCCGCCGGAGCCGATTCCGTCGACCGCGAATTTTATAAGGTCGTTAAGGTTCACGTCGCCGGCCTGGTATCTCGCCGATACCTTTACGTACTGCTTTTCCTGCCTGATTATGAGTATCATCTTGTCCGGGTTCTTCGCAGCGGTCATCGTGGATATGGTTGAGACGATGTTCAGCTTGCTGCTGATGGTGTAGATGTAAAGGTCCAGTTCCGGGTACTCCCTGGCCTTCTTCTTGAAATCCTTCGTTATCCTGTCTATTTCTTTGGAAACCTTCTTGTTGCTTTCTGTGAGATACTTGCTCTGCTGAAGCGTCCGGTAGCCGCTGGCCTTTAGCAGGATATCAAGGCCTTTCTCCACCCCGGTTGTTCCGTCAAGTATCACCGCTGACATGAGCAGCTGGGATATGGACCCAAGGGCTGATTTCGCCAGGTCCTTTCCCAGCTCCGGATATAACTTTGCGCACTCCTTTAGAAGTTCCCTGCAGTCTTCGAATGCGTAGTCCCCTATCACGCCAATGGCTGCTATCCATACCAAAGGCTGCACCGGCTTCCCGACCTCCTTGAGAAGATTATATACCAGCGAGCTTGTCGCTATGTAGGCGTTGCTCCTGAACCTCGGGTTTATGTGAATGACTCTGTCAGAGTTCATGTCCTTCGTTATCACATGATGGTCTATCAGAACAATCCTTGTCTCTGGAGACTCGTGCTGAAGCCTATCGAGCTTCTTCCACTCCTGGTCAAGCGGCAGGTCAACGATAACGACCAGGTCAGGCCTGTACGAAATCAGGGACTTAATGAACCTGTCATCTGAAATCGGGCCTTCTCTCGGCACAGGCTTCAGGTCCGGATAGAACCTTAGCAGCATGGCCGCCGAGCATATGCCGTCCAGGTCTGTGTGATATAGAAGTACCCCTTTCCCCTTCGTATCAAGAAAATCGCCAGTTTTGGGTTTGCTCATGTTAAATTAATCTCAGAATCCTATATATTGTTTTCAGGCTCCCGGGACACGCCTCAGCGGGAGAGAAACTGCATCAGCTTGTGCGCCTTGGACGTGCCTATCACGGCGCTGATGGTGTCAGCGTGGTGGAGCAGCAGAGCCTCGACAGTGTGCGGCGACGTGGTCCCCTGCTCGCCAAAATGAGATGCTATCAGGTGTATGACCGACTCCGGAAAGCCCCTGGCATAAAGCTCGGCCGAGCCCATTACGACGTGGTCTATGCTCAGCTCGGTGGCGTCGAATCCTCCGTTGTCCCTTTTCATGTCGAAAAGCTTCGCCACGTCGTGGAGCAGCGCCCCGGATACCAGCACATCCCTGTCGACCTCTATGCCATACTCATCTTCTATCACGTCTGACATGTCAAGGCACATCCTTGCCACTATGTAAGTGTGCTTGGCGAGCCCGCCCCTGTGCACGTGGTGGAACCCCAGGGAAGCCGGGGCGTCCTTCATGGGAAGCCCCCTGTACGGGAACTTGTCATTCATCATCTTGGGATTCCTGAGAATTTCAATTGTCTTCTCCCTCAGCTCATTGTCCTTTATCTGCTTCGCCAGATCCAGCATTTTTTTGAAGTAGTCCATAAGATAATTACCCCCGCACTCTTTCTATAAAGAATGGGCGGCAGGTTTTTATGCTTTTCGCTTGTACCGGCGCGTCGCGTTAATAATAAAAAAGTTAACGCCATACCCTTTACTCATATGTACGGAGACCCGCTTGCGAGATTCGAAAGGGACGTTGATATGCTGTCCGGCAGAGAGAATGTTACGGTCTACAGGGGGCTCGGAGCTTCCGAGAGCGGATATCCGATATTCGTAGTCCGTGCCGGCAGCGGCGGAGACTGCCTGATGTCATTCGGCAGGATTCATGGCAATGAGCAGAACACGACACCAGGAATCATGAGCACGCTCGACTACCTGACCAGAGAGGAGCCGGGGCTGCTGGATGGCATTTCTTACGTAGCTGTCCCGTGCCTCAACCCGGACGGCGCAAGGCTGAATATCAGAAGAAATGCGAGAGGAGTCGATATCAACAGGGACTTTGGTTTAGAGTCCGAAGGCACGGGCTTCGCTTCGAGCGAGGCCAGAGCTGCCAGAAGGATAATGGAAGAATTCAGGCCCTTGTACGTAATGGACCATCACAACTGCGGATGGGATCGTTTTTATTGTCTCGGCAGCTCCAACACAGACCATCTCAGGGAGCCCGTTGAGGAGATGATATTAAGGGGGGTTTCGGATGCTGGCTATGGTATACACAGCACGGATGGCAGAAAGGCTGGCTGGTGCGGTCAGCTTGTGAATTACACTTCACAGTACCATTGCTCCGGAACGATAACCGAGGTGCCTGGCATGAAAGAAAGCGGAGAAGGCATAGATATCCACAAAGTTGCAGAGTTGGCTGCCCTGAGATTCATGACTACGCTAAAAAAACAGGCAGGCGTGCAGAACCCAAACGTATGAAATTTTTCATCTGGAAATTTCTAAACTACTTTGCCTTCTCGAATCCGAACCTTATCTTCGAGCTTTCGAAGACGAGCTCTCCGTTTGCCTTGCCTGATATTTTTCCGAATGCCGGCGCCTGAGATCCCGTGCCGGCCATGAGCTCTTTTTCATGCCTCTTCAGAATCCCCGCTGTCTTTTCGTCGGAATCCAGTACCAGGCTTATCCTGTCCTTAACCATGAGCTTGGCGCCTTTCCTGGCTATCTGGACCTGCCTGGTCAGCTCCCTGAGAAGGGCTTCGTCCTGAAGCACCTCCCCGAGGGATAGCCTCCCGAGTGAAAACTCTCTTGATTCCGGCATCTTTTTGCGGGCAACCTTTATTTCCTTTACGTTGCCCATGTTCCTGATCAATTCTCCGAAATTCCTGATAATCCTGTCGATTTCCTTCTCATTTTTTGTTTCAATCATAACTTCCTTAAGAGGCCACCTGAGCTTGACCTTTTTCTCATGCCTCGCCGAGTTCATGGCCTCCAGAAGCTCGTCAACCAGCCGCATGTCATTCTCAAGGCCCTTACTGGTCAGCTTCATGTCCTGCGAAGGCCACCTGCATAGGTGAACAGACTCCCTGCTGTACATGTCCCTGTAGACCCAGTCTGCAACCAGCGGTGTTATGGGCGCCATCATCCTGACCAGGTTCTCAAGCACGTAGTTAAGCGTGTATTCGGCCGCGGCCTTGTCCTTACCCGCGTACCACGGCGAGACCCTGTCCCTCACGGACTTTATGTAGAACCTGGAGAAGTCGTTGAGTATGAAGTCGCGCAGCGACTGCACAAGCCTGTGTATCTCGAAGCTCTCGACGTGGTTCGCGCATGACATGAGGCTGTTAACCCTGCTGATTATCCATTTGTCCTCTATCTTCATCAGCGGGGGCTTTTTTGCAGGCTTCTTAGGCGCGTAGGTCTTCACGAAGTTGCAGCTGTTCCAGAAAACAGTGAACATCCTGTTGACCTCTCCTATGTCGTCCCAGCTGAAGTAGAAGTCGTTCCACAGGGGGTTGTTCAGCAGATAGAATCTCAGCACGTCCCTGCCGTACCTGTCAAGCACCTGCTTCGGGTCGATGAAGTTTCCCAGGGACTTGGATAGCTTTATGCCTTTGACATCCATCACGAAGCCGTGCAGCAGTATGTTCCTGAAAGGCGCTTTCCCGAATGTCAGCACGCTGGTTATTATCTGGCTGTTCCACCATCCCCTGAACTGGTCCGGTCCCTCGACCTGGAAGTCAGTCGGCCACATGCTTTTGAACAGCGCCTTTTTTCTCGGATATCCGAGGGATGCCCAGGTGCACACGCCCGAGTCGAACCACACGTCAAGCACGTCCGGAACCCTTTTCATTGGCTTTCTGCACTTCACGCATTTTATTTCAACCTTATCAATGGCAGGCCTGTGGAAGTCGATTTCGCTTTTTAGTCCGGACTTGTCCTTTAACTCCTTAAAAGAACCTATTACGTCAATGTTTCCGCATGAGCACTCCCATATGGGCAGGGGGATGCCCCAGTATCTCTGCCTTGATATGGGCCAGTCGCCCAGGTTCTCCAGCCAGTCGTTGAACCTTTCGCCCGCCCAGCCGGGTACCCAGTTGACCTTCCTGTTCTCCGACAGCAGCTTGTCCCGGATAGCACTGACCTTGAAGAACCACTGGGGGATGCCAACCTGGAGAAGCGGCGAGGCGCATCTCCAGCATACCGGGTAGTCGTGCGTGTACGGGTGCTTGTAGACCAGCATGCCGGTTTGCTGAAGGTCCCTGACTATCTCCTCGTCAACTACCCTGGCCTTCTTGCCGGCGTATTTGCCCGCCTCTTCTGTAAGCCTGCCGTCTATGCCAACCGGGCATATGGCCGGTAGGCCTGCTTTCATGCCTTCCTCGAAGTCCTCCTTGCCGTGGCCCGGAGCCGTGTGCACGAGCCCGGTCCCGTCCTCGAGATGCACGTACCTGTCGGAAAGAATGACTCTGTAGGCGTCTTTTGTGTCCTTCTTATTCAGCTTCAGGTTTTCATGGAGCGGGCCCTCGTATCTAAGGCCTTCCAGCTCACTGCCTGGAAATTCCCTTACAACAGTGTATCCGGCCTCGACAGCGTTCATCAGGTTTTGCAGCCTTTCCTTCGCCACAATCCACGTCTCCCCGTTGCCCAGCTCCGCCTCCACGTAC
>Ga0315291_10003195_pt1 | contig 21213 bp, 14 predicted proteins | sample YL17G12_20_MG_FD_203070 | JGI IMG/M metagenome (GOLD analysis project Ga0315291, IMG submission 203070) | Sediment microbial communities from Yellowstone Lake, YNP, Wyoming, USA - YL17G12_20 | ecosystem: Environmental > Aquatic > Freshwater > Lake > Sediment | place: USA: Wyoming | collected...
TGAGCATCTGAAAGACGCATTCGTGGATTTTGCAAACAAGGTCCCGTTTTACGGCTCGATTATCTGCTGCACCGACCATCCGGTTGTGAAAAAGATTTTGCCGAAGATTGTCCGAAGGGTCGTGACCTACGGTGAGGATGATGCGGACTATGTTGCGAAAGGCATCCTGCAGGCGAAAGATCGTCTGTCATTTGACGTCATCCATCAGGGGCATGATCTGGGGAAGATAAAACTCCCGATGGCGGGCAGGCACCATGCAAAGAACGCACTGGCGGCAATCGCTGTCGGAAGGGAACTCGACATCCCGTTCAATACGATAAAGAAGGCGCTCGAGGGATTCAAGGGTGTCGCGCGCCGCTTCGAAGTTTTGCACAACAGCGGGCCGATTGTCGTCGATGATTACGGCCATCACCCCGTCGAGATAGCAGCGACCCTGTCAGCCGCGCGCGAGGGGTGGCCGGACCACAGGCTCATCGCCGTCATTCAGCCTCATCGATACACGAGACTTTCTTCGTTGTTTGATGAGTTCGTCGGCGCGCTCAAGTCTGCAGATTCGATTCTTGTGATGGACGTCTACCCGGCGGGCGAAAAACCGATCAGGGGCGCGACAGGCGAGCGCCTCTGCGAAGCGATAAGGAAACATTATCCTAAAAAATTTGTGACGCTCACAGAGACTCCGGAGAAGGTCATTTCCACCCTCAAGACATGGTGCGGTGAAAAAGACCTGATCCTGTTTTTGGGCGCCGGCGACATAACAAAAGTCGCCCACACATTTGCGAAAGGAATTTGATGTCCATTTCAGGCGAGAAGAGAAGTGTGCTTTTGGAGATTGCGCGTGACGCCGTGAGGTTCGATGAGCTTTTGGCCTCCCACTCGACGATGCGCATAGGCGGGGCCGCGGACGCCCTCATCGTGCCGCGCAGTCTGGAGATGCTTAAATCCGTCATGCGCTGGGCCGTGGAGAATGAAATTCCGTATATGTTTTTGGGTGGCGGAAGCGACACGCTCATACGCGACGGCGGCGTTCACGGCATTGTCATCCATCTCAAAGAAGGGTTCGGCCGTTTGGAGGTTTCGCACGAGAGCGGCGAAGATATATTTGTCGCTGCAGAGGCGGGCGTCCCCACGGGGACGCTGGTCCGTTTCGCGAAGGAGAGCGGCCTTGCGGGCGTCGAAGGGCTTTCGGGCATACCGGGGACGGTGGGCGGAAATGTTATGACGAATGCGGGCACGTCGCCCGGATGGATCTCCGATGTGATAGAGGAAATAACAGTGATGGACAGGCAGATAAGGGAGCTCACGGTCAAGAAAAAGGCGCTCGAGTTTTCGTACCGCCGTCTCAAGATGCCGAGGTCCACTGCGGTAGTCCGTGCGCTGCTCAAATTGAAGCGGGACGATCCGGCAGCGATCGAAAAGAGGATGAACGATCTTCTGGAAAAAAGGAAGGCAACGCAACCTTACGGGCAACCGACCCTTGGATGCATATTCAAAAACCCCGGTGACCAATCTCGAGTCACGAGTCACAAGTCACGGGTTGTGAGCGCAGGCGCGCTTATAGATGAAGCCGGATTCAAGGGTGTGAGGGTCGGAAAGGCTCGTGTCTCTGAAGTTCACGCGAACTTTATTATCAATGAAGGCGGCGCGACCGCGAAGGATGTGGAAATTTTGATAGGGCTCATAAGGGAAAATGTAAAAGAGAAGTTCGGAATCATTTTGGAGCCCGAGATACATATAGCAGGGGAGAGATAAAGATGATTACCAAATGGAGAGGTAAAAAAGTCGGCGTGCTCATGGGCGGCATCACAAGGGAGCGCGAGATATCCTTGAGGACCGGAAACGCCATCAGCGCGTCTTTGAGGCGCATGGGCTACGACGTCGTGGACATCGATGTCGGCTCCGACGTAGTCGACCGCCTGAAATCTGAAAAAATCGACGTCGCGTTCATCGCGCTCCACGGGAAGTTCGGCGAGGACGGCTGCATTCAGGGCCTTCTCGAGATGATGAGGATACCTTACACCGGCGGCGGCGTGTTGGGGTCGTCGGTGGGAATGGATAAAGTCGTCTGCGATATGGTTGCAATGCAGCTGGGCGTGCCCATCCCGCGCGAAGAGTGTTTCAATATAAATGAAGATACAACGGACTCAATTGTGGCGCGTCTTACGGTCCCGTATCCCGTCATCGTCAAGCCGTCGCGCGAAGGCTCGACGATAAACATGACGATTGTGAAAAAAATGGATGATCTGCCGGGGGCGATAGAGACCGCCGCAAAATCGGACGAGAAGATAATCGTTCAGGAATTCATCGCCGGCAAAGAGATAACGGTGGGGATCTTGAACGGCCGCCCGCTGCCTCCACTGGAGATCGCGCCCAAGAGCGGTTTCTACGACTACACTTCAAAGTACACGAAGGGCGCTACGGAATACATATTGCCCGCGCGCATCCCGCAAAAAGTGGCCGAAAAAATTCAGGACTGGAGCGTCGCCGTGTTCGAGGCGCTTGATTGCACCGGCACCGCAAGGTGCGACTACATCGTCGGCGAAAACGACCGCGCGTATTTTCTGGAGATCAACACGATCCCGGGCATGACGGAATTGTCTCTGGTCCCCAAGGCCGCGGCGCACATCGGGATCAATTTTGATATGCTGGTTGAGGAGATATTGGGGACGGCTTCGTTGAAAATTCACGTATGAGCATATTTCTGGAAAGACAGAAGGTGAGAAAGAGAAGGGCGATTGCGAAATCTTTTAAAGTCGCGGAGCGCATCCTTTTCTCTTTGGCGATCGTGCTTGGCGGGCTTGCGATACTATACGGCGTCTATCTTCTGGTCTTTTTGGGGCCGATATTCCAGGTCCGTGAAATAATGGTGGAAGGAAAGATTGTCCACTCGACGCTCCAAAGTGTCATAGAGCAATCGGGCGTCAAAGAGGGGGAGAACCTTTTCGGAATAAACGTGGGGGCCGTCCACAAAAATCTGAAAGAGAATTCATGGATCAGTCAGGCGGCGGTCAGAAGGCGGCTTCCCCACACTCTTTGGATTTATGTGGAGGAGTATGAGCCGGCGGCGGTCATCCAAAAGGACGGTGTGCTTAAATATGTCGATCATGAAGGGGTCATATTCAAAAGTGTAGAGCCCGTGGATCCAAAAACGCTTCCCGTGATCACGGGTGTGAATGAAGAGAAAATGAACGAGGCGCTGACGATTCTCTCAATGTACAACGAGTCATCGTTCGGAGGCGCGTGGGGCATATCGGAGCTGCACTTTGACGAAGCGGGGGGCTGCTCAATCATTACGGAAAAGGGCCCCGTCCAGATATTTTTGGGACAAGGCGCTTTCGCTAACCGGCTGGCTCTTTTGGGCAGGTGGCAGGGAATCATCGGCCGGCGCGGCGGACGCATAACATATATAATCGCAAACGAAGAAAAACGGGTAACCGTAGGTTACAAGGAGTTATAAGACTGCAATGAGTTCCCCTCCTTTGTAAGGAGGGGTTAGGGGAGGTAGATCTACCCCACCCTGACCCTCCCCTTACAAAGGGGAGGGAACGTAGAAAGGGGGAGTTATCATGGCCAGAAAAGATGAGCAGGTGGTGGGGCTCGATATAGGGACCACTAAAATCGCCGCGATAGTCGGAGAAAGCTCCGATGAAGGGATAGATATCGTAGGCATCGGATCTCATCCTTCAAAGGGGCTCCGCAAAGGTGTCGTCGTCAACATTGAGAGCACCGTCTCCTCAATCAGAAAGGCGATCGAGGAGGCGGAGCTGATGGCCGGCTGCGAGATCACGTCCGTTTATGCGGGCATTGCGGGCGGGCACATCAAGGGGCTAAATAGCCACGGTATTGTCGCGATCAAGAACAAGGAAGTCATGCAGACCGATGTGGGGCGCGTGATAGACGCTGCGCAGGCGGTTTCAATTCCGCTGGACCGCGAGGTGATCCACGTGATTCCGCAGCAGTTCATCGTCGACGATCAGGACGGCGTGCGCGATCCCGTAGGTATGAGCGGCGTCCGCCTGGAGGCGAAGGTCCACATCGTCACGGGTGCCGTCACGTCGGCGCAAAACATCATCAAGTGTTGCAACAGGGCAGGGCTGAACGTTAACGACATCATACTCCAGCAGCTGGCCGCGAGCGAGGCCGCGCTCTCGACCGACGAAAGAGAGCTGGGAGTCGTGCTTGTCGATATCGGGGGCGGTACATCGGATATCGCGGTCTACTCCGGCGGCAGCGTCATTCACACCGCAGTCCTGACGCTGGGCGGAAACCATCTCACAAACGATATTGCAGTCGGCCTCCGCACGCCGGCTCACGAGGCGGAGAGGATCAAGCTGAAATACGGCTGCTCAACCGCAGGGCTCGTCCACAAGGATGAGACGATAGAGGTTCCCTCTGTTGGAGGAAGAAATCCGCGCGTTCTTTCGCGTCAGATACTTGCCGAGATCATAGAGCCGCGCATGGAGGAGATATTCACGCTCGTCCAGCAGGAGGTCACAAGGTCCGGCTGTGAAGATATGGTTGCGGCGGGCGTTGTCTTAACAGGCGGCACATCGATCATGGAAGGCGTGCCGGAACTTGCAGAACAGATATTCAACCTGCCCGTGAGACGCGGGGTGCCCAAGGGCATCGGAGGGCTGGTCGATGTCGTGAGGAGCCCGATGTATGCAACAGGAGTCGGTCTTGTCCTGATGGGCTCGACATCCGCTGAAAGCAAAAGGTTCAAGATTAAAGACCGTAACGTCTATTCGAAAGTTAAAGGAAGAATGAAGGAATGGTTAGGGGAGATGTTCTAGAAATGATAAAAAGCGCCACAGAGGCACAGTCTGCGTCTCTGTGGCAGAATTAACGAAAGGGGGAAAAATGTTTGAACTTGTAGAAAATTTGGCACCGAGTGCCAAAATAAAAGTGATAGGGATCGGCGGGGGCGGCGGAAACGCGATAAACACGATGGTCGAGCTGGATCTTGAGGGCGTGGATTTCATCGCCGCAAACACGGATCTTCAGGCGCTCAAGGCAAATTTTGCGACTACGAAAATCCAGCTTGGCCGTGAGCTTACAAAGGGACTGGGCGCGGGCGCGAATCCCGAAGTCGGGAAGAATGCGGCGCTCGAGGATCAGAGGGCGGTCGCGGAGGCGATAAGCGGCGCCGACATGGTCTTCATCACCGCGGGTATGGGCGGTGGAACCGGAACCGGCGGCGCGCCGGTCATCGCAAAGCTTGCGAAGGAATTAGGCGCGCTCGTCGTGGGAGTCGTCACAAGGCCGTTCGCGTTTGAAGGCAGGCAGCGCGGGCTTCAGGCTGACCGTGGAATTGCGGAGCTGCGCGAAGCGGTCGATACGCTGATCACGATTCCCAATGAAAAGCTTTTGGGTATCGTCGGAAACGACGTGACTGTCGTCGACGCGTTCAAGCAGGCCGATGAGGTCCTCTATGAGGCGGTCAAGGGAATTTCAGATCTGATCACGGTCCACGGGCTTATCAATCTGGATTTTGCCGATGTGCGCACAGTGATGAACGAAATGGGCATGGCGCTCATGGGCGCAGGCGTCGGGAGCGGCGAAGGCCGCGCAATCGATGCGGCAACGAAGGCCATCTCATCGCCGCTTCTCGAAGACGTTTCGATCAAGGGCGCGACAGGCATCCTCATCAATATCACCGGCGGTCCTGACATGACGCTCCATGAGATAAGCGAGGCCTCAAAGATCATCCAGGGCGAGTCGCATGAAGATGCCAATATATTGTTTGGCGCCGTAATAGATGAATCGATGAAGGGGGAAATGAGAGTGACCGTCATTGCAACAGGCTTTAATAAGCCTCTGCAGAGGGTGGCCCGTCCGGCAGCTGCTATCCAGAAGGGTTTTGCAAAGCCGGCCCTTCTACAGACACAGCCAATTGCTCCTGTGCGGTCTGCCACATGGGCAAATCAGGCTAGCCAAGCAGTTTCCGGTATGGTAGCAATGCCGCGACGCGGCCAGAGCGGTTATCCGGCCGGCGGTATGAGGAACATGCCGAACGAGCAATTAATGGTTGGAACAGACCTCCCTCTGCCCAAAAAGGGGTCTGTAAACGATGCAAGGGATCTGGGTGTCGAGCCGGGCATAATGGACTATCGTGAGGATGAATACGATATACCGACGTTTTTGCGTAAGCAGGCTGATTAAAAAAAACACGCAACTTTTTCTGAAAATGTCAGATAATAATTTTGACAGGGTTCTTTGGGGTGCGTTATAATTTAATTGGATTTAAAGGCATTTAAAGGGGTATTTCATGAGGTTTAAGGCTCTTTTGGCAGTTGGGGTGGTAGTTCTTCTATTTGCCGGTTGCGCAAAGGATCGCACGGCAAAATATCAGAATGCGGCGGAGAGGCAGAAATTCGCACAGGCGCATGACCTTTCCCATCTCCCGCCATCGGATGTCCCGCTTGTCCTCAACGATCGTGTTTATGCGTGGTTGGATTACTTTCAGGGGGCCGGAAGGGGCCATTTTCAAAGGTATATGGAGCGGTCCGGCCGCTATATGAAGATGATGCGCGAAGTCTTGAAGCAAAACGGCCTTCCCCAGGACCTTATCTATGTCGCATTAATCGAGAGCGGTTTTAACAACAATGCATACTCGAGGGCCGCCGCAGTGGGCCCTTGGCAGTTCATCCGGGGAACCGGTTCGCGCTATGGGCTCGATGTGAACGGCTGGGTCGATGAAAGGCGCCATCCGGTGAAGTCAACATGGGCGGCAGCGCGTTATCTTCGGGACCTCCACGATGAATTCGGCGACTGGTATCTTTCAATGGCCGGCTACAACGCAGGCGAGGGGAGGATCAGAGACGCGGTCGAGCAGTCCGGATCCAGAAATTTTTGGGAGATTGCGGATTCAAACGAGAGACTTTTGAGGGCGGAGACCCGCGATTATGTCCCGAAATTTATCGCGGCTGCGATCATCGCAAAAATGCCGCAGAACTTCGGCTTTACTAACATCAATTATCAGAAGCCGCTCGAGTATGATGTCGCCACGGTCGAGACGCAAACTGATCTCGATGTCGTCGCGGACTGCGCGGGTGTAGGAACCGACACGATTGCGGATCTCAACCCGCATCTCGTGCGCGGCTCGACGCCTCCCGGCGCAAGACACTATGAGGTCAATCTCCCGAAGGGGACGGTGCCGTCTTTCAAGGCGAAGTATGCGCAGGTTCCCGAGAGCGAGCGCGTGAAGATCGTCTATCACAGGGTGAGGCGCGGTGAATCCGTTGCAACGATCGCCAAAAGATACGGCGTTTCTAAATCGGCGCTGCTTGCTTCAAACGATATTTCGATGAAACACAGACTCCGGGCCGGCACGATGCTTGTGATACCGCGGGGAGGCGCCGCCGCAGCTTATGCCGACGACTCAAGATACGATGATGGCGAGAGGGCCGTGAAGACTAAAAAGCTTGTAAGCTATCGCGTAAAGAAGGCGGATACCGTCTCCAAGATCGCCAATCGTTACGGCGTGACGCAGGCGCAGATCAAAAGCTGGAACTCCATAACCAAAAAGAATCCGCTGCGTGTCGGGCGCGTCTTGAAAATTTATCAGCCGGTTTATGCGAGCAAGGCGGGAACAAAAAAGGAGAGAAAGCAGATTTCAATGGCTTCCGAATCTGAAGGCCAGCAGCACAGCATCCAGTCGGGCGAGTCGCTCTGGGCGATAGCGCAGCGGTACGGCATGTCCGTGGATGATCTCGCCGCCATTAACGGTCTGGATGCGGGCTCGAAGATCAAACCCGGACAGAAGATCACGGTCCGGCAAAAGCAGGGGAAGACCGTTGTAGAGGCCGCACCTGCACCGGCGGAGGGGGAACCTGCTCCGGCGACCCCGGCCGTGACCATCGCTAAGGCTGCGGCTTCCGAAGCGAGCCCTGATGATATTGATTTGAACGTCGGCGATCAGGGACAGACGGAGGCTGTAAGCCCCTCGACTAAGCTCGGGGCGAGCCCCTCGACCAAGCTCGGGGCAGGCAAGGAAACGGTAACAGTCTCGAAATCATATAAAATGAAAAAGGGCGATTCGCTCAATGCAGTTGCGAAGAGGCACGGCGTAACCGTCGGCGACCTTATGAAGTGGAACGGGATCAAAAATCCCAAAGCGGTCCGCGCTGGACAGACGCTGAAGATCAAGACGACAGAAGTCAGAAGTCAGAAGTCAGAGGCCAGAATTAAAGAGGCAAAGAAAGTGATGGCGGCACCACAACCGGAAAATAAAACAGTGGAAAAAATTGAGGCGCCGGCTGCTGCGATTCCGGCACCGCAAAAAGAAGAGGGGACTCCGCTCAAGTTGTCCGATATTCCACTGCCGGAACAGCAATCCAACCTGAACTATAAAGTCAAAGACGGCGACACGCTTTGGGACATTGCGCGCCGCCACAAGGTCACAATCGCCGAAATCCAAAAGTGGAACAACCTTTCCGATCCATCCGCTGTAAAGCCCGGCACAAGTCTTACTATCCATAAAGAGTAAAATCCGAAGCACGAAATCCGAAAATCAGTGGATCGTGGTTCGTGTATCGTGGATCGATTCACGATTCACTATCCACGATTCACGCATATTCGGATTTGTTTGCAACTACGCACTCTCTATGATTAGTTAGGTTGCAGGGAGGGCATATGGATCAACGCTTCAATAATATTCGGGATCGGTTCGTCAAGCTTGATTGCGCGTCGCTTTGCGATGCGTCGCCTCTGGTTACGGCAGTTGCGCCCGGGCTCGTCGCTTTGCGTCCGGATCTTTTGCTTGCGGGACGCGCATTGCCGGTCAAATGTTCGAATGATTATCTTACGGTGATCAAGGCGCTCTCCGAAGCCAAAGAGGGGGATGTGATCGTCGTCGACGGCAGGGGCGGGACGCACGCGGTCTTCGGCGAGCTTTTGGCCGCGGAGGCGAAAAGAAAGGGGCTGGCCGGCGCCGTCATAGACGGGGCTGTCCGCGATCTTGGCGGAATGCGATCCTTGGATTTTCCGATTTATTATCGTTTTTTGAATCCCCAAGCCGGCCGCGCGGATGTGATGGAGCCGCCGACGAATGTCGCATCTGTCGGGGGAATAACCGTGGCAAGGGGCGACTGGATTTTGGGCGACTCGGACGGATTGGTCGTCATTCCCGACAGCCAGATCGAAGCGATCCTCTCCGTTTCGGAAGAGATTGAAGGCGTTGAGACGAAGGTGTTCGAGAGCGTCAAAAGGGGCGAGGCCCTCACCAAGATCATGAAGTTCGAAGAATTCCGCCGCGAGCACGAGCGCGAAATCCGCCATAAACTGGAATTCAATTTGTCGAAGAAATAAGAAGCCAGACGTCAGAAAAAAACCCCGTGATAAACGGGGTTTTTTAATTCTGACCTCTGATTTCTGACTTCTGACTTCTATTGCCGGCCCTCGACCAGATGATTCACCACATTGGGATCCGCAAGTGTTGATGTGTCGCCCAAATTGCCTACCTCGCCCTCGGCGATCTTGCGCAAAATCCTGCGCATGATCTTGCCGGAACGCGTCTTGGGAAGCCCGTCCGTGAACTGGATCTTGTCCGGCATCGCGATCGGTCCGATTTCCTTTCTCACATGAGCGACAAGTTCCTTTTTCAACTCATCCGACGGATGGTTGCCCGTCTTGAGTGTGACGTATGCGTAGATTCCCTGTCCTTTGATCTCATGAGGGCAGCCTACAACCGCTGCCTCTGCAACCTTGGGGTGCGAAACGAGCGATGATTCAACCTCTGCGGTTCCGATTCTGTGTCCGGAAACGTTGATCACGTCATCAACGCGGCCCATGAGCCAGAAATATCCGTCTTCATCCTTGCGAGCGCCGTCACCCGTGAAATACACACCGGGAAAACGCGTGAAGTATGTCTCTTTGAATCTCTCATGATGGTTGTAAACCGTGCGCATGATCCCCGGCCACGGCTCTTCGATGATAAGATATCCGCCTTCGTTCGGTTTGCACTCCGTGCCGTCCTCGCGGATGACCTTGGGCTTCACGCCGAAAAACGGAATCGTGGCGGAGCCGGGCTTCGTTGCAATTGCGCCGGGCAGCGGAGCGATCAGAGCGCCGCCTGTTTCCGTCTGCCACCACGTATCGATGATCGGGCATTTTTCGTGTCCGATATTTTTGTGATACCAGATCCACGCCTCCGGATTGATCGGCTCGCCGACCGTTCCCAGTATGCGAAGCGATGACAAGTTGTGCTTTGCGGGCCATTGCTCGCCTTCCTTCATGAGGGCGCGGATGACCGTCGGTGCGGTGTAGATAATCGAGACCTTATGCTTTTCGACGATTTCCCAGAACCTGTCGGGATGCGGATAGTTGGGGATTCCTTCGAACATCACTTCAGTCGCGCAATTGCAAAGCGGGGCGTAGGTGATGTAGGTGTGGCCCGTAACCCAGCCGATATCCGCGGTGCACCAGAAAATATCGTTATCATGATAATCGAACATGTATTTGAATGTCTGTGCCGCGAAGACCATGTAGCCGCCGGTCGTGTGGAGCACGCCCTTGGGCTTTCCGGTTGATCCCGATGTGTAGAGGATGAACGCCGGATCTTCCGCGCCAACAGGTGTCGGTTCGCATGTCGCGGAGGCATTTGCCATCAGGTCGTTCCACCAGAAATCACGGCCGTTTTTCATATCGACCGCATCGTTTGAGCGCTTATAGACGATGCAGGTCTTTACGGGATTTCCCGCGTCTTCGCACATCTTCATCGCGTCGTCCGCGGCCTTCTTCATGGGGATGCGCTTGTTGCCGCGGAATCCGCCGTCGGTGGTGATTAAGAATGTGCAGCCGGAATCCAAAGTCCTGTCGCGCAGCGATTCTGCGGAGAATCCGCCGAACACTACGGAGTGGATTGCGCCGATCCTGGTGCAGGCGAGCATCGCGATCGGGAGCTCGGGGATCATCGGCATGTAGATGGAAACGCGGTCGCCCTTTTTCACGCCCTTTGTCTTGAGGACGTTTGCGAATTTACAGACCTCATCCAAAAGTTGTTTATATGTGTAATTTTTCGTTTCGGTCGGCTCGTTGCCTTCCCAGATGATGGCAATGCGGTCGCCCTTGCCGGCCTTGACCCAGCGGTCGAGACAGTTGACCGAAAGGTTCGTCTCCGCGCCTTCGAAATATTTTATGTCAATCTTGTTTTTGAAATCGTATGAGCGCACGCGGTTCCACTTTTTGAACCATATGAACTCCTCCGCCATCTTCGACCAGAACGTTTCGGGGTCGTTTATGGATTGTTCCCACAGCTTTTTGTACTCGTCGAAGCTCTTGATCCATGCGTTCTTTTTGAGATCTGCGGGCGGCTCAAACCTCCTCGTCTCCTCCATCATGGACTTGATTGTGTGCCCTTCTGCCATACGACCTCCTTATTTGAGTTTGGACGCCCCTTATAGAGAGAGCGCCCCCCTTTTGTCAATTGAGTATTTAAGCGCCACAGAGGCGCAGAGACACAGAGAAAACCAAAACTATATTTTTTGTATTTCTCTGTGCCTCTTAAGTCTCTGTGGCAGATTTTAAGAAAACAAGGGGGTTGAAAGATAGCGCTCGCCGGTGTCGGGGAAGAGGACGACGACGAGTTTGCCCTTGTTTTCAGTCCGGCGGGCGGCTTCTAATGCAGCCCAGCAGGCTGCGCCGGAGGATATGCCCGCAAATATGCCCTCCTCGCGGGCCAGAAGGCGCGCTGTCGCGATGGCGTCTTCATTTTGGACCTTTATGACCTCGTCCAAGATCTTCGTGTTTAGGACCTTCGGGACGAATCCTGCGCCTATCCCCTGAATCATGTGGGGCCCTTGCTTACCGCCGGAAAGGACAGGGGATGCGGCCGGCTCCACGGCAATAATCTTCACCGAGGGTTTTCTTTCTTTAAGGACCTCGCCGACGCCGGTTATAGTGCCCCCCGTTCCGACGCCGGAGACAAAGATGTCCACTTTCCCGCCGGTGTCCCTCCATATTTCTTCAGCGGTCGTCTTTCTGTGGATCAGGGGATTGGCCGGATTTTCGAACTGCTGGGGCATGAAGTAGTCAGGATGTTCGCCCTTGATGCGGGCAGCCTCTTCAATCGCGCCCTTCATCCCCTTGGGACCGGGCGTCAAAACGATTTCCGCGCCGAACGCCTTGAGAATATTTCTCCGCTCGACGCTCATCGTCTCGGGCATTGTGAGAATAAGTTTATATCCTTTGGCGGCGGCGACAAAGGCCAGAGCGATGCCTGTGTTGCCGGACGTCGGCTCGACGATGGTTCCACCGGGCTTCAAAGAGCCGCCCTGCTCTGCAGCCGCTATCATTGCAAACCCGATCCTGTCCTTGACGCTGTGAAGGGGATTGAACGATTCGAGCTTGGCGACAATGGCGGCCGCACATCCTTTGGTCATGCGGTTCAGCCGCACCAGCGGTGTGTTGCCTATTGTCTGCGTGATGTCACCCAATGTTTTTGTCACTCGTTTTTATATTCCGCCGGTACTTCGCCTTTGCCCCCGCACATCGGGCATGTGTCCGTCACGCCCATAGCGTGGAAGACGATGCGCCCGTAGCTTTCCTGCTCATAGCCGTGCTTCTCATATCTGAAGTGCGCAAGCTCATGCGCGAGCGTCATGAGTATTTCCTTTTCGGAGAGCGCCACAAGCTTCTTCGTCGAGCGCTTGAGACCCTTCATCACGATGATCTTATGCGTGCAGATGGTTATCGTGCGCGTCTCCATATCGCAGGACCCCCAGCTTAGATGCTCTTTTCCAAGCGGCGGACAATATGAGCGGATGCGTTTTGGAACTATAAGCGTCGGCATCCTCTTCTTCGCGCGCCTCAAATACGGCTCGAGCCATTTGAGATTTTTGGAAATTGCGACGCGGATCGCGGGCAAAACAGACAAACGTTTCTCTTTTCGGGTCATCAAAAACAATAAAGATTAAGGCGGGTTAGATGTCAAACCATTTTCTCACCCCCGCGGTGATAACGTTGGTGGTCATTCTAAAAGCAGTTTCTTTATCCTTGCTAGCTGTCTTTGGTAATCTTGGCCATCTTCAACAAAATTCCTGTAAAGGATAGGATTAATGCTCAAAATGTCATCGAAACTACAAATTCTTTTATCAAATTCCGTTTCCGACAAATACTCCTTATATGACGAAAATTCCCATTCCTCTGGTTTTTCCACCAAGCAAGCAGTTGTGGGGTTTAAATGTAAATAACGTGTAAGATGCAAAAGTTGTTCGTCTGTTTCAACTAATACATTTTTGAATCTATATTCCCATAACGGCCCTTTCCTTTTGTGCTTTATATTGAAATAACGCGTATAACTATTGAGTATATTATTAATAAAAACTGAAATTCCATTGTCCTTCAGCTGTCTCAAAATTAAGTGTATATGTGTCGGCATTAAGCAATGCGCAATAATTTGTATTATTTTTTCTCCTTTTTCTCTCTCATATTCACAGATCCTTTTTACATAATATGAATATCGTGGTTTTGAACAGTCTGTTTGATAGTAATTCAACAATTCCATCATTCTCATAAATTCTCGGCTATTTTTAAATATTTTGAAACCGGCGATGCTCCTTGTGAAGATATGGTAGGTTTCCCCTGTTACTAAGGCCACTTTTCTTCCAGCCATTGCCACCTCCAGAGTTTGCACCGCGGGGGTGCTAACAATTGGTATTGTTAAATTTTTTGAGCAAGATGTGTGCCAAAAAGAAAAAGGTTGGAAATCAAGAAGTTATAAATTGGTATGTTCCAATAGTTGCTTGAAATTCGTCACCTGACCGTCAATTGCTACATTCGCACCGCGGGGGTGAGAAAGAGAAAATGGTATACAGAGTTTGCACCGCGGGGGTGAGAATGATGGTCAGGCGCTGGGGACAGAGCCGTAATTGCCCGCGCACTGGCCGTCAAACGTCACTCTGCATGGATCCATCATCTGCATTTCCAAGTTGATCAGCGGGGTAAGAAGCAGGAGCGGCAGCCCGCCTGCCCGTGTTGAGATTTTATGCCACAAAGTCATGCCGGGGCCGAAGACTGCCCATACGCCTGCAAGGCCAGTAATCGCTGCTCCAACGGGTTTTACGTAATCGTCCCAAACTTTTCCAAGGCGTGTGGGCTCCGCATATTGACCTACGACTTCATACAAGGCGTCGCATTTTTCTTTTACGCCCTCGCCGGTCAGGACTTCTCTTTCACAGCTATCATGAACATGGTTTGCAAGCTTACGGTTCTCAATCTCGCCCAGACTCTTCCAGCAGATCCATCCTTCCACGTCACTCATGTGTATTTGGTGATTGGCACCTTCTCCGTAGTAGGCATCCTGGAGCGCCGCGATATTTTCGTACGTGAAATCAAAATCTCCGGCGGAGACATAGTGTTGAGCCATCATCTCATTGCATGAGCCTTTGGATTCCTGCAATCCCGCTAATCTCTCTTGAGATATTGTCGTCATGTTCTAAACCTCCTGATTATTTGCCGTGTATCCCGTCCGGGCCCATTGTGTGGTCTGCTCCCTTGGCCGGGTCTTCAGCCGTTTTTTCTTTTTCAGTTTTCTCTTTTTTCTTTTTATCTTTATCCTCCGCACGTTCCGCCTCAATTCCCTCCGCCCTTGAGCCGCTTTGGAGCATCTTTGACATCTCAACAACCCATATCTTGTATGAGCCCGGTGCAGACATTATTACAGCGCGTTCTCCAACCGACAACGCCGTCCACTCCGCATTGAGCCAGCGCCCGTACTCGGCAACTTCCGCATTGCTAAGACCTAATGTCAGATATTGCAGCTGCGGGTCATTTTTCAGCAGATCGGTAAAAATGTTGGTTTCGGTTGCAGCTTGACCTGTCGGATTCCATGCCGATTCCTGTATCGGCGTGAATTGGGGATTAAACACATTGATGTCAGTTGCAAGAGTTCGGTCCACTGCTGCGCGGTCAAGCGTCTGCCCGCATCTCACCTCCGTCGCGGCTATCACGTTCTCGATGCTTACGACGCCCGTTCTTGCGCTTGAAGCCATCTTGACGGCGTCTTCAAGGATCTTTTTGATCGCGTCGAAGCGCGGCATCGGAGTTTCCATTGAGGGCCTGTAATAGGCTTCTGCAAGGCGTGCCGCAGCCTCGACCGCTTCGCGCGGAATTCTCACGCCGTAACTTTGTTCATACTGGGTCTTCGTCCATCCACTATCTATAATGTTGACGATTTCGGACAGGCTGAATGAGTGGATATTGGGCCAGTTGAAGCGGCGCTGGAGATCGGGATATCTGGTGAGCATCTGCTGTCCGCGGCTTGTCGTGCCGATGAGGATCAGGTTGTTGCGTATGACGGGATCTTCCACAAGATCCAGAAGAAGTTTGCCCACCGCTTCAGAGTCGCCGCTGCTTGAGACGCCGCTTAAGAATATCAGGTCGATTTCGGAGATGTAATAGATCACCGGGCCTTTTCGCGCGCGAGCGGCAATCTCCGTGACCTTGTCTGCGACATTGCCGCGAAACATCGTGTTTGCCTGAAATTCCGCGGCATTGATCTTGAACACCGGTGCGTTGCGGAACCGTGCCGGAACGACAGGATCGCCGCGCTCCTTCATTATTATCATCTTTTCCACCGTCACGTCTTTTCCCTCGCCTGTGGGGGCGTCGATGATGAGGTGGCGGTAATCGAGCGTGTTTGTCATCTCCCATGCTGCCCGCGCTTCGGCATCGCGTCCGGTAACATCATAGCGCGGATTTGTTGCAATCCGCCTGCGTATGACCTCGCTGAAGTTTGTGGTCTTCACCCTTCCTTTTAGCCGGCCTTTGATATCTGTAACCAGTTGACGAACGCCACTATATGCAGCCAGAGCGAAAAGACCGATCATAATCTTTGTCAATAAGGACTGGGCGCCTCTGTCTTTGTCTGCTTTTTCAGATCCCTGTTGACTTATGTATGCCGGAATTCCGGCGCGTGTGTCTTTAAGTTCCTGCAAAAGGTCGGTCGCTGGATCCTTGAGGAGGTAAGCCGGGGTATTGCCCTTCTCAATATCGCTCGAGATGCCATCGATCAGTTCGTTCCATCTGCTAAGCTTGCTGTTCAGCCAATAGATGGCTCCGCCATCTGCTGTAGTTTTTTTGCAGACGATTGAAGCGGTACCGCCGTATTGCGAGAGCTTTGATTCCAAGTACGCAGACTGTTGTGCAGTGAGCGGACCTATATCGAAGGCGCTTTTGTTGCCGTCTGTGCATGTCGCCACACCGCCGGTTTCCGCGGCAGATTTTGCGACAGTGGGGTTCATGACGGGCGGCTTGTAGACGGTAAGCGGATATGTGCCGTCGGCTTCCGGTGTTTTGGAATAGCAGACGTGCGAGTATCCCTTTTGTAAAATATTGTTCGCACTATTGCTCAATTCATTTATGGTGAGATTCCTTGGTTCGGGCCCGATATAGAATTTGTCTTTACCGTCATAATTGAGCATCCAGAGAGGTTGTGTGTCAGTCGGCAAAGAGTCCTTGCATTCCGCGATATTCTGAATGCTTAACGGATCTCCATCGGGATTGTTCACCAGATCCTGCAGTGCGGTCCAGTTGGAAGTGTTTACGGATGTCATGATTTATGCTCCATTTTGCCCTGCATCAACTGCCGCCGCGATTGTGATCAGCGAACCGGTCATCAATGTCTTATAGGCATCCGAATCCGTGTTGATTACAACCGTTTCAGTATACGGTATGCGCCTGACCAGCCCGTCGTTCATGTCTTGAGAACTCCAATAACCATCCGGAACGACTATATATTCGCCCTCCACATCGGCCGATGGTAATATATATGAGAGGCGCCTCATCTGGTTGTAGATTTGGATTCCGTCCGCCAGGCCTTCATACATCTCCTCAAATGATACCGATTGTCCTGCGTATGAGTAATTGAAATGGATCATATTTAGGGCGAGCGAAGCGGCATTTCCATCTCTTACCGCGCTTCTGAATGTATCCGTCCTGAACGGCGAGTCCGCATCCGGATTGCCGGCTTGAGGAGACTGACCCAAAAGGCGCATCTGGCCCAGATTTTCAAGCTGTTGTCTCAAGGCATAGTTGATCGACTGATTGGCAAGCCGCTCATTTGGTATCTCACTTCGAATCTCGGCGATAATCTCCTGCGGCTCGCTCCTTCCCAGCATGTTTTCCATTATATTTACAGCTGAACTTTCCGCGCCTGCCGGATACGTAGACGAGAGGATATCCTGCAGTCTTCCCTCTAATCTCGCCTGTATATAGTGCATATCAAATTGCGCAGGATAGGAGCCGTTATAATCAGACGATGTGTTTTGCATTTCTTCGCGCACGAGTTCAAATATTATTCCCTGAACGGCCGCGCGCCTCGCCTCGGCAACCGCGATGTCTTCGTTTTCAATATTAGCCCTGGCCGAATCTATTTCCTGCTGGCTGCTTTGAGCCAATACATAACCGGCGGACATAAAATTATCGTCCGTGGGTCTGGCGAGATGTCCGACTTCGTAACCGAACGCCTCAAAGACATACCACTCGTTATTATCGTAGATGCGCTGCGCAATCAGCGTGTTCAAATGCCCGATATCCGCACTTGCCCCGAGCGCGACAACTGCGCCCTGAAGCGCTCTATCAATTACGGGGACCAGCGCCTTTCCGAGGTCGTGCGCCAAAAGCGCGTAACCTACAGCCGGGACAAATTTTCCAAGCTTGGTCAGCGCGCCCGCAGCATCCGTTGCGCCGATTGACTCCAGCGCCCCTATGAGTGTCTGGCCGAAACTCGTGGCGGCTGAATATGCCGCCATGGGTGCCGCGAAGGACGCGGCATATCCAACCGGCCCCTGTGCTGCCATTTCACCCAAGCTATGTCCGGTTCCCGCCATGAGGGGTTCCGTTATGAGGCTCGTCACTGCGTAGAAGTTACCGATGGCGCCGCGGATCTCGTCGAAAGTCGCGGGGTTCCTGATTATATCCATTATGCTCATGCCCGTAGCAATGCGTTGGGCGACGATCTGGCTCGCGGGGAAGTTCACAAATTGACCGTATGCAAGTCGTACAGGTTCTATGTTCTCGCTGCCGATCAATCTCTCAAGCCCGACGATTGGAAGATCTCCTAACATCATGGCGAGAATAGAGCCGGGGAGGGCGCCTGCCGGATTGCTGGCCGCAATCCTTGCCCATTCGGCTGCGCTCGGGCCTTCACGCGGCGTAAGAGGACTCGGAGGGCTCATATTGGCGGGACCTTCTGCCATTCTGTATGCCGTGCCTGAAACCGGGTCCGAAGCCGTTCCTGAAACGGGACGCGTCCCGCTTCCTGCGGCTTGGGCGCCGGCATATGCGTATGCCGGTTCTCCAAACAGGAGATCAAAAATTCTTGTGCCGGCTACAGAACCGGAGGCTGCACGTGCACCAGTTGTGACCGGAGCGGGCATCGTGAACGGAAATGCCGGAGCTGAATGATCGTCGTCGTCTGTCGAAACCGGCGGCATGGTCGTCAGAAAAACTACATCATCAATTTGTGTCGTGTATTGCGGATAACTTACGACGCTCGTTGGTATGTGTGTGACATCGTCTGTCTGCGCTGCGACAGATGCCGGAGTCGGATATATAAGTGACGGATCGTAACCGATGTCGTAGTGGGCTGCGCCACCCTGCGGCGCTGAACCTGATGGAGTTCCACCGCTGCCGTCTGTTGCACCGGCCGTCGGATCCTCGTCATCAGGCCCCGAACCTCCCGGTGCTGCCGGCGGTGTCCCTTCGGGCGGAGTCCCTGAAGAGGGAGGCGTTCTTCCGCGGGAAGGCGCTTCCGGGCGTTCGCCGCGCGCCATCGCCTCAACTGCAGCCCGCACCTCGGGTTCAGTCAGTCTGGAATCTGTTCCGCCGTGGGTTTGCTTATATCTAATTACATACATCAAAATGTTCGGCGGTATGTCGCGGCTTCCGCCCATTATTCTACGAACCATTTCATCGATGGCCGCATTGGTGCCTGCCGCTCTTTCACCTGCTTGCGTCGGCGGTGCCTCCTGACCCTCCCACCAGTGCCTTGTCACGCGCGTAGCGCCGCCTGCGTTCTCTTCGACCACCCGCAACTTTGCCCTGTCGCGATCGTTTTCTTGCGTTATTTCGGTTGTTTCATAGGTGAAAAGAGCATTCAAGTTTTCTGCCGTGAGTGGTCCACGCACTCCCGATGTCTGCGCATGATTTGTGTCATAATGTCTGAAGACAAAATCGAGCGTGATGTCTTTTACGCCTTGATTTTGTGCAGCCGATAAAACATCCATGAAATAACTTTCTGCTGATGTAAATGCGGATGGCCTTGGGCTGACACGGGGCCCCAACAAGTATATTGCTTTGAGAGCTTCCGGACTTATCGACTCGACTCCATAAGTCGCCTTCACATAGGGTCTTAGAGAAAGTATGTTGACCGCCTTTTGTGGCGATGCTGCATCGTGAAATACTGGATTATACCGATTGAGTGTTGCAGGATCGGAACCGATGGCTTCAGCAAGCTCATTTACTGTCGTGGCAATGCCGAGAGAAATGTGCGGATTGGCCTCCGCCGCCAGTTTGATGCGGTCTCTTAGTGCGACACGTCCGCTAAAGACGCTGCCGTCTGACGCCATCTGAATCTCATCAATGAATAAAATGACTTTATAACCTTCGTTGGTAAGCTTTTCGAGAGGCCCCATTACTTTTTCCACAAAGATTTTTGCGTCTTTACCGGCCCATATGGCGCTGTTCGCAGAAAGCTTATTGATATCGAGGAAGAACAGTTTAACGCCTTTTGTATATCCCCTTGCAGCCATGCTGCTTTTTAACACTTCTAAATTGGCGTTTGTGATACGAACATATTCTGCGGCCTCCGTCTGTGTCATCCGGACGGTTGCATTTCTATAGAACTCGGTGCGCTGTGCATCGGACATCTGGTTTATTACGAGGAGCTGTGCAAGTCCCTCCCTTGAAGAGACTGTTTTGCCGGCACGTGAAGCGCCGGTCGATGAATAGTTGTTTTGGTCTGCCTGCGGACGAAAAACGGTATTTATAATTTCACCGAGTTTGCCGTCCATATCAATATATGGTCTGTCAAAGGTGCCTCTTTCCCTCCATTGCCTCCTTTGCACATCGAAATCATTTACGACTATGTCTTCGGGTCTCACGTTTGCGCCGGACAGATCGGCCTGCCTGTTTCCTACTTTATCCATCCTCCGCCCATTTAGCCAGCTTCCAAACCATGTGGCTGCAAGAAAGATTAGTCCCATCCCACCCATCTGCCACCAGAACTTCGAGCTCATCCTGTCGTCTTGATCTTGAGCTCTTTGGTTTGCCGACCAGGAAGTGTTCTGGTCTCTGATCTCAATAAGCATTTCTCTTGTTAATCTTACGCTTGCCACCTGTTGTTCCGGATTGGCACCCAAGTTTGACGGGAGTTGAATTCTCCGGCGATCAGTTGCGGGAAGTCCGCTTCTTTGGACATCAAGTGCGATTTCATCGATAATGGGGTTAAGAATTGTGGGGTTGTTTACGAGCCAGTAAATTCTTCTTTCAGCGCTCGCCATATCATAGCAACCCATCCTCAAGCTGTAACCATAGGGTGCAAATTTGGTTTCAAGATACTCCGCCTCCGCTTCGGTCAATGGAGCTGTAGGTGCTTTGCCTGAAATAGAGTCTGTTCCTCTCAGGGGACACCCATCAAACGCCGTACCCGCAGTTGCGGCCGCAGCACCGGTACCTGCTGCACGTGCTTCCCCTCCGTTCTCCTCCCCTTCGCCTATAACTGCATACATGTAATTGCCGCTGATGTCGGCGTATGAAGACCTGCAAATGCCGAAGTAGTGGTCACCCTCGATATTGTTGCTGCTTCTTTGGATTTGTCCAAACTCCGGGTTCCATAAATTCGGCGGATCGGGTTCGGCGAAAGTCATGGGCTCCATTTTGTAATGAGGTCCGCCATCCGACCCCATTTGCATCCAAAAACGCTCTGCACTATCAGGCATATACGTCGGGCAGATTAAAATCAGCTCGTCGTCCGTAATTGAGCCGGGTCGGCCGGGTCGCGCAATGTCGCTGATGGGCGAGAAGCCCCTTGTCGTTGTAGGCATTTAAACCCCCTCCTTCTCTGGCAAATTCACCTTCTACCCCCTTATCGCGGGTTTTCAAAAAAAGTTGCTAAGAAAATGCAGGCGAGGCAATTCCCCCTAAAACTGGCCATTTTAAAGCGTATTTTGGAAGCGCCGGCGAAATGCCTTTCTCGCTACGGCGGTTTTCCTCAAA
>Ga0315291_10003196_pt1 | contig 21212 bp, 20 predicted proteins | sample YL17G12_20_MG_FD_203070 | JGI IMG/M metagenome (GOLD analysis project Ga0315291, IMG submission 203070) | Sediment microbial communities from Yellowstone Lake, YNP, Wyoming, USA - YL17G12_20 | ecosystem: Environmental > Aquatic > Freshwater > Lake > Sediment | place: USA: Wyoming | collected...
ATGCATGGGACATAAGGATAGAAGAAATCCCTTGCTTCACCTGTATCACTGTCGATAGCAGGGATTCTCTTGTAATTGAACCGGAAGTCCAAGGAAGACATGAACAGCTCTAAAAGTAGGATGCGTTGGGATAAAGGATCTTAGTCACCACGACATCCTCGGAGTGATATTTTTCCGCGAGCTTGAGCATCTCGCAGGCATCCTCGCTGCTCGCAATCACTTTCCCATTGACGACAACAACCCAGTGTCCTTCAGGACCGGAAACGGTTCCTAAGTCAACGGAGACTGGCTCTTTTTCTTTCATCGCTCAATTACCTTCCTGCAGGCGGTCGAATCGTCAATATCAATCACCGCTTACATCAATAATAAACTTGCGTCCAGAATTAATAGATTTCTCGTACTTGCAGTGAAAAGCCAGCTACTAGCGATGAGACAGTTCTGCCTTCATGGGAGCACGAAGTGAAGAAACATACGAACAACCCACTGATAGGATTATTAGCATCCTGGAAAGGCGATTGCGGTCATGATCTTTTTCCCAAGCTTTTCTGCATAGAGGGGGGGAAACGCATTCCCAATTTGGCGGGCATTGCTGATGGGGCCTCCTGAGAATACGAAATCATCGGGGAAAGTCTGAAGTCTGGCGGCTTCCCTCGGAGTTATTGCCCGATTCTGTTGAGGGTGCAGGAATCTACCTTTCGTGGGATTGCAACAGCCTGTTGTAATCGTCGGCGAAGGTTCATCCCAGGTCATGCGACCAAAGACGTCGTTGAAGCCGTTATTCTTCTTATGGTAATCGTACCACAGCCAACGAGGCATTTGCCTCCGGCTCCCCCCGTTCCTTGGTACCGATAGGATTCTCCGCATGACGCCTTTTGAGTGCGAGGCGGCAAAATGGTTTGGGATTTTACTCGATCGCTGTCCGGCAGCAAGAGGCTGTATATCGGAAATCGTATCCCTGACCGTTCTCCAAGGAGTGAGACTCGCATTCTCTGGATTTCGTGCGTGCGTTATCTCCGGGAAGAGGAATCTCGTCATGATATCTTTGTCTCTACAACCGACTATTGCGAGTCTAATCCTCCTCTGTGGCACTCCGTGATTCCGCATATCAACGAGCTCGTATCTGATGCGATAACCCATCCCTCGGAACCTGCGAACCGTCCTATCGAAATAAGCCTCACGATCCATTATCCCTGGTACATTCTCAAAAACCAGAAACATAGGTCGGATCAATCTGACCGCGTCTACATATCGATGGACCAAATCATTTCGCTTGTCGCGCACTCCCTTGTCGTTCAACCCACTGAATCCTTGGCAGGGAGGGCATCCGAGAAGGACGGTAGTTTCATTTCGATTCAGTCCAGCGGAATCCAAGATTTCCTCCGGATTCGTCCTAAAAAGATCCGCATTGAGGATCCTTGATCCTAGATTTTGATTGAACGTTTTAAGCCCTTCGGAATCAATGTCGACACCCAATGCTGCTGAGAAACCCGCTCGCTGGAATCCAAGAGCCGAACCTCCGGCTCCGCAGAATAAATCGATGAGTTCCATTTTCCCGTTCTCTTTCCACATCATCAAATCACATACAGTTTTGAAGTTGAAGAATATGTTTGCTATGTCACTTTTCACGCTTTAGAATATTGATGAGCTCACGATACCGATCTTTCGCATCCTCGAGCAAATCGCAATAGGTCATCAATCGGATTGGCGTGTTGCCATATGCAGCAACCGTGTCAGTCTCGCAAGATCCTCCGATCAGTACTCCTTCAATTTTAGAGTCCGGCTTGTATTTCCTCAAGATATCTATATACCCACATAACTGTGCAAAATCCTTCGCAGTAAGCTTGTATTCCCCCTTCTTGAGCTCTATAATGACCATGCGTCTTGGGCGACTCTTGCATATGAAATCCGGTCTCTTGTTCTCGGGTACATCCTCCATACCTAGCGTCCTGTATAGAAAAGTCCTGACAGTCTGATTGCTCGAAAGCATTGTGTAATCATCACTAATAAGCCACATATTTCTCTCGATCATAGGATGGATTTCCTGAGTTTCAAGGACTCCAATCTTGAGTATCATCCTATCGAATTGCTTTATCACTTCAAGGCGCGAAGATGTATATTGGGATATTCTCCATAAATCCGCTAGTCCATATTCCGAAAGCAATTTAGCGAAGCCTTTGATGTCTTTGTCATCTGCTTCAGCGAGCTTCCTAAGTATCAATGTCACCTCATCCGTCGCTCTCGATTCCACGAATGCCTTGATTATTTCATAAGCCTCCTTCTCGTTCTCCCATGGCAGATCATGAATAAACCGTTGAGTCTGTATTTCCGTATCTTCTCTCAAATGACCGGGCAATTTTCCAAGCGCAGATTTTATCGATTTACTTTTCTTCACTTTCTTCTCGAGACGGTCGGATCGGATTTCTTGGACTGTCTTTGCTATCGATTTCAATTTGCCGATAGCCCAATTTTCGAATGCCATGTAGGTGGGGCTGTCCTCATTGAATCCTTCTCGGTCGGTGGAGATTGTAAACTCATCGAGCTTTGTACCAGGTTTGTCTGGATCCAGGAAATCGACAGCGACATCGCCTATAATGTAAGCATAGTTGATGGCTCTAGATGCGCTTGGACCAATGCTGAAGGTCGTTCGGGGCTTCACTATCCTCCCCCGAACTCTAATGGAGAAGCCAGGGTCCTTTGTAGGCCTATCCAATATCTTATACCAACCTTCCACTTTCCCATGACCTTCGATCTTCTCGCTGATTTTGAAATACGCGCCAGGAATGTCCTCAACTTTCACAGGAATGCCATTGACTAGTATCTCGAATTTCGAAGCCTTCGAATATTCGAGTGCCAGATATCTCCTCAGTTCGGCAGGTGAAACGGGATTGATGTCTCCGTGTATTGGAGCAAGCTCAATCATTGTGCCATTTGAGAGCCCTCTTCTTCTTGTAGAAATCTCGATTTTGAACTCCTCAAGGCTCTTGACTCCACGGTCAAGGTCCGTCCGATCAATCGTAAATTCCGAGGTCTTTCCGCTCTTCGTTGTGATGTAATGCATGCTCTTTGCAAGACCGAAGCCCGCGAGTTTTCCTATCCCCTTATTGCCTATGGGCTTCCTACCCAATTTTGTCACTTTGATATCTTCTCTCTTGTTATATCCGAGCACAAGAAACTTGTTATGAATATCATCGGAGGACATTCCTCCGCCATTATCCTCAATCGAAACCTTAGCACCAGTGGCCTTCCAATCCGATGGAAGGCGAATCTCCACTTGAGTCGCGTCTGCATCATAGCAGTTCGCGACTAGTTCGCTTATCGCCTTCAGCGCGTTCTTATACATTGCAACGCTGAAATGATCTAGCATTCTGGGATCTATTCGAAAATTCCCTGTCGACTTCTCCGTTTCAGATTCATCATTATCCATATCTGACCATTCCTCCAAACGGTTGACCAGTTATCTTTAAGGTGAAGCGGTTTCAAACATTTCACTCTTTCGTAGGATATGATGTTCGCCTGAAGACTGAGCTGATTACAAAAACCATTCGTTTGCATGTAGTAGATGCTCCCATCATTTTTAGAGCTGAAGCTTCTGACTATCGGAAAAACCTACGACTTCTCTTATCTTTGACGCGACTCGGTCTATCAGTAGATTCGGTTCGGATTCGCAAATGTACTCTATTCTGATATTTCGCTGGAAATTTAAATTGACCATCTCAAGGATAGCGAGTCTCAACGATTCGGCTTTCTCCCTCGACCTGGACCTTTTGGAATCATTCACCTTGATGCCCAACACAAAGACCGAATTCCCGATGTCGTAATCGGCCTCCATGACTCTTAGCTTCCGCGCAAGAAAGAGATTGCATGTGTCTCCGATGATTTTCTTTGGTTCCACGGTCCTTTCAAGTCTGGCGCCAGCCTCTTCGATTTCGCAAATCAAGACTGCTGTTCTCGAGTCGGTATCAATGACAACAAGGTCGACATGAGAAAGGGTAGATTCTCGACCGTAATTCCGGAAGTACGGGACGGTTTTGTAGCGTTTTTCTCCGCCCACAGTCTCTTTGGGGGCGTGGTCGTAGATTAATCGAAGATTCTTGGGTGCCTTTTCCTTGAATTCTTTTTCGAGGAGTCTCCCCAGCATAGCAGTGTATTTTCCATGTGTCATGCCAATTCCTCGCTTGACAATACAATAGGGCGGCTATTAAGTTGGGCTTGCGGCAGATAGGTCAGAGAAGGCGGCTTGAGGACATTCGTGCATCCGACGAGAAGATTAATAGAGCGGTCGGTAGGTCCTGGGACCGGAGAGGTTAGTCAGGATGGGTTTGAGGGTAGTGGATCTCTTCTGCGGGGGCGGTGGCTTCAGCGAAGGCTTCCACATGGCTGGGTTCGATGTCGTCTACGGCGCGGACTTCTGGAAGCCAGCCTGCGACACGCATGCACTGAATGGACTCGGGACGACCGAGAAGGTCGACCTTCTCTCGTACGAGGTCGATGACGTCCTGGCGTTGAAATCAAGGCTGGAGAAAGGTTCCAGGAATATCGATGTTCTCATAGGCAGTCCTCCGTGCACCGAGTTCTCCTACGCCAAGAAGGGGGGCAGGGGCGATGTCGAGAAGGGCATGCTCCTCGTGAGGAAGCACCTCCTATTCGTATCGCTGTTCAAACCGAAGTACTGGCTAATGGAGAACGTCCCGAGGCTCGAGGAGGTCCTCGCGAAGGAGTGCGAGGGCTCCATCTCGACGGGATGGAGGATTCCCTACGAGAAGCTCGGCATCCCACGCTCGAGGTTCAAGGAGCTGGGTCTGGAGAAGGATTCCCTTTCGATCCCGTGCGGCACGGTCCATCTGGCCTCTGACTACGGAGCCTGCGAGAACAGGAAGCGCTTCATAGTCGGCGAATACCCGCTCGAGGCGATGGCGTCCTTCAAGATTGACAAGGGCTCCGACATAAGCCTCGGCGGTCTGCTCGAGAGGTTCGAGAAGGGCCTGAAGGCCTCGAACAAGAGCGGTAAGGTCGAAGACCCGAACTATCCAGGTCACTTCGTCAAGCTCAAGGAGCTCAGAGATAACTTCTATGACACATCGGTCCATCCGATGAACTGGGAGGAGATGAGGCACCTAAAGAGGAGGCACATCCAGTACGGCCGGATGGACTTCCCGGAGGACCTGACCTACCCTGCCCGCACGATAATGGCCACCTACAACTCATCATCCAGGGAGTCAATTCTGCTCGACACCCGCAGGAAGATTATGTATCAGAGGAGGAAGAGACCACTATTCCGACAGCCGACCGTTCGTGAGGTCGCCTGCATACAAGGCTTCCCGCTAGACTTCCAGCTGGTCGCGGACAGACTAAGCGACCGGTACAAGCTTATCGGCAACGCCGTCCCGTGCCAACTCTCCTATGCCTTGGCGAGGGCAATCAGGGAGGATATTCGAAGCAGCTTCAAGAAATCAGATGATGAGTCATTCAAGAAGCGTGCGAGGAGCACAATCCTCCGGGCGGATAGGGCCAAGGGTCCGATTCTCAGAGAGCCCGAGGCCATCAGCGGGGAAGCTATCGATGCGAAGGAAACGCATATGGAGTTCGGCGCAAGGGCGGACAAGCACATGAGAAGGAAGCTGCTCTCCTCGAAGCTCGAGATGGACTCCTGCGTAGTCGTCTTCGACAACGGAGAGCTAGTCGAAGGCAAGCTGAAGGGCGGCGTCAACTGGAAGGCAGGGCTCCACAGGGGCGTCGGATCCGAGTTCAGTAAGGTCTACCTCGACTCGGTGAGCATCCCGAGAATCCTCCAGGCTCTAAGCGCACTGTTGGACGCGGATGACTTACGAGGGTTGGTGTCCCACTTACTCTCCGAGGTCGACAAGGGCGTACCTCTGGTGTCGGAAGGCTGGTACGAATTCCCAGGATACAATGGCGGTCTAGTCGCATACAAGAAGAAGGTAGGACAGAAGCGCATGCGAATCCCCAGTGTCACGCTCTTCCAGAAGGCGTTCACATCAGAGATGAGAGACATCGGGGGGGTGGCTGGCCCGATAGACTTCTTCGACGGGTTGGATGCGGTCATGCTTTTGACTTTCGCCGACGGAAAGTTCTCACAGATGAGACAGAGGATGGTGCACATGTCGAAACTGAAGGACGAGGACACCTATGCGAACAGGATCGACCCGAGGATGCTTCACACTATCAAGAATGTAAATATCCCGTTGGTCAGCCTCGCGTCCGGCCTGATGTGCGTGCGCGTCCTGCTGAGGATGTACGAGGCGGACGATGCCGTGCCCGGGTCCGTGTACCAATCCTCGCTGAAGAAGGCCGACGCGGCGATCTCCCAGTGGGTCGGTAGGTGTTGAGCCGACGCTCAATCATCCTTACGCATCGGTCGACATCTTTCTTGATTTCGCATTCCCAGAGCGTTATTACATGCCAACCAGCTGTCTTCAGATCCTTCCTTTTTCTCGCGTCCCTCTCGACATTGAGTTCGAACTTCCCCCTCCAGAAGGCCCTATTGGTCTTCGGCAGAGGCAGGTCGCAGCGAGAGCATCTGTGCCAGAAACAGCCGTTGACGAAGATGGCGAGCCAGGACTCTGGGAAGACGATGTCCGGCCGCCCAGGCGCTCCCTTCCAGTTTAGTCTGTATCCTGACAGTTCGTGCCTGCGCAGCGCGGCGCGAAGGGCCTTCTCAGGGCCTGTGTCCCTGCCCCTGTTGGAGAGCATCGATTTATGAACTGCTTCCGAGCTCGAAATCGGAGGGAGACTTAGCTTTCTCACCATTTGTCATCTGACCCGTTAGTTTCGTTCAATCTCGCAGTTATTTCCGGAATAATGAATAAGGTTGTTAAATAGGTCTTGCATTCGATATAGGAGGCAGAAATAGCATATAGTATTCGCAACCATCAATTGCAGTCTGAGTAGAGTGGGTGAAAACAATGGCAAGCACGAAAGCAATCGGTTTGGATTATTGCGACGTCGATAAATTCTCAGTTGACGAACTGGTTAAAGCGGCCGATGAGGAAGGCGATAAGGAGAAGAATCGAAGAATCAAAGTCCCGTTTTTCCAGAGGAGCATCGTGTGGGGCGAGGATAAACAAAGGAGCTTCATCGATTCCATCAAGAAAGGGTTTCCAGTTGGTATGATTCTACTTTCAAAGGCTCAAGAAGAGGATGGATTTTCTGTATTCAATCTAATCGATGGTCTTCAAAGGACAAACACCCTCATTAGATACTCTAAGAAATCTATGGAGTTCTTCGCCAATAGTAATCTCGAGAACGAAGTCTGTGTGAATACTATTAGTCAGATCATGATGGTTCTGGGTACCACTGATAATGAGCACATTGATAAGCTGAAGTCATCGATTGTCAGCTGGGTAAATTCAATCAAAGGGTATGATGAGGGAAGCGGATATTCCTCCATTGAACTCTCAAGGAGAATCTCGGAAGATTTCGGGTTCAAATTGGATAATGACAAGATACTGAAGGTTCAGAATATCCTCGTGAATCTAATTGACATGATTCGGAAGGAATCAGACCTTGGGAATGCCAAGATTCCTGTGACAATCTATAAAGGGCCGACTGGTTTCCTTCCAGATATCTTCAAAAAACTCAATACGGGAGGTACGCAATTATCAAAATACCAGGTGTTCGCAGCAACCTGGGCAAATGAACAAATCAAGATAGATCGCAAGGAAATTAGAGACCTGCTCAAGGAGAAATACGAATCATTCCAATCTAAGGGATTCGTCATCGCGGGATACGATCCGGATCAATTTGATTCAAAGATGTTCAATGTATACGAGTATGTATTCGGCTTGAGTAAGTGGATAGCGAAAAAGTATCCGAGTCTGATAGGTAGTAATGATGACCCTGAAGCTGCGGAAAGTCTCGGATTCAATCTTTTAACGGCAGCTCTGGAAAAGGATTCCGACATCGTGAAAATGGAAGAATTACCCAAACTTATCGGCACTGCAATTGGATATATCGGGCAAGGGGAACTCGAAGATAGGATTTCGGAATCCGCAAAACTCATGCATAACGTGCTCGATCCGATCTTGAGTCTCAAGGCAAATAAGACTGATGACACGCCTGTCATAAACCATGCAGAAATGCACATGGTAGCGCTTATAGGGAAAGTATTCACATCTAAATATAATCGTGCAGACAAGCTGAAAAAGAAATCGACCTGGCAAGGAGATGAATACGGTTCAAATCAATTGTTAAGAAATCTCCGTTATTATTACCTTTATGAAATTATCTCTCCAGAATGGAAAGGTGCCGGTAATATCACGATAAAGGATAGGGTCAAGGATAATTCGCGATATGATGAACCAATCTCGAAGGAAATGTGGGGGAACACTCTCGGTACATGGTTCGGCGAGCAACTCTTAAAGAGGGAAAGGAAAAGGGTTACCTCCCAAACCACTATCCTCTTCTTGAAGTACATATATGCAAATTCGATAACAGCGGCGAAACTGAAAGAATGGGATTTCGAACTGGAGCACCTTGTACCACTGAAGAAGCTCAAAACAATGATACCGCCTGGTGATGAGGATGCAGGTTTGCCGATCAATGCTGTTGCGAACCTAGCACTGATTCCTAAATATCTGAATCGGGAAAAGAGTGAATTGACAGTTTATCAATACATCGATTGGCTGGTATCGTCAGGAAAGAAGACGCAAGTGGAAGCCGATGAATTGACTAAAGAATTCGAGCGGTACACACTCACGACGCGGGCAGATTTAGATTTCGTCACTTCCGATTTGACTGAGGAAAAATACAGACAATTCTTGAAATCTCGATTCGAGAAATTAAAGGATATATTCTTCAAACTGAACGAGATAGTGTAATTCCTTGAATCCGATCAGTGAATCAAATCGAGGAACACTGTTCGGCCTGACACTCAACAATCGTGGACGAAATACTCCGGGAACCATTCGAGCAGCTCCTTCTTCCCAGCCGGGCAGATACCTCGGCTAATCTGCAGGCTCTGCATGACATCGAAGATGTGCTTCACATCAATCTTCTTCGAGGCGTTCTCATCGTCGATGATGTCCTTGATCACCTTGTTGACCAGGTAGGGCGGCTTTATGCAGCTCAGCATCGTGTTGACCCTCCCAGTCTCGAAGGAATAGTACTCCTTCTTCCTCTCCCCGTCTTCTTTCTTCCTATCCTTGAAGACGGCCTTCCCGTCGGGCGTATGGTGGTACTTCACATCCTCGTTCCATGAGAGCAGGTCCAGGAACTGCAGCAGGCCCCTGACACCGTAGATGGGCAGCTCGAACCTCCCCTCCGTCGCATCGTTCATCCTCTTCTCCAGGAGTCTGATGCATTCATCAACCTCCCCCCGCGGGGCGTATCTGCACCTGCCCATCCTGTCGGTCACGTGGTCGACGAAATAGGCGTTCCTGTAGATCAGGACCAGTATTGCTCTGAAATCCTCGAAGTCCGCGTACGCCGGAATCTTTGTCAGCTCGACCCAGATGCCACCGAAGGTCGGTGGGTTCCTGTCCTCTCCGACCACGGGCCTCAGGTCGAATTCACCCAGTCTCTCCCTCCTCTTGTTCCCAGGATTCACGAAATAGACTTCCCTGTCACCGGATCCCGAGATCGTGATACGTTCCTCGGTACCCTTCGCCCACCCGATGGCCTCTTCGATGCGATTCGTCCTTATCTCCATTAGCTTCCTTTTCTTCTCCTTCGCGTTCCGTCCGCCCTGCTGGAGCGGCGTACTGAGGATCCTCCTGAAGTCCAAGTCGGTCATTTGTCACCCTTGACGCTGGATTGCTCCTTCTGTTCATAAAGTCTACTTCATATCGATATGGTGGGATCTCAGACCGTTCGAGGTCAACGGTTTAATACGGAAAAAGTGTTACAGGCCAGGCGGAGTGTTGGGAATGGCGAGAACTATTGAAGTAGAGACGATACCCGATCCATCGTTGATGGTCAAGATAGGTGCGACGAGCTTCACCGTCGCGGAGGCGGTGGCCGAACTCGTGGCGAACAGCTTCGATGCGAGAGTCCGGGAGAGGAAGGGCGACCAGATCGTCGGTAAGAGACTGGATGTCGATGTCCTGGTGACGCCCGAGGAGGTCCGTGTCATAGACAACGGCAAAGGCATGCCACTGGATGTCCTGAAGGAGGCGATCAGACTCTCCGTCGACATGGACAGGGTCACGAAGGACACGACTTCGAGGAAGGGCATGTTCGGCATGGGGATGAAGACCGCATGCGCCAGCCTTGGGCTCGACTGGTCCATCACGACCTGCCCGATTGGGAGTAAATTGGAGTACTTCGTGGATTTCGACCTGGAGGAGGTCGAGAGTCTCAGCAAACAGGGGAAAGCCCAATGGAAGGCCCTCATCGAAGAGAGGGAGAGAAGTCAGAAAGGTCCGCTCGCGAAGCATGAGCACGGCACGGCGATATCCATCAAGAGACTCAGGGACCCGAACCCCCTACCAGGCTCGGTCCTGGCGCAGCTGGGAGCCTCCTACGGGCCTCACATCAGACAGGGTGATCTGATTACCGTCAACACCGAGAAGGCGGAGCCGAGGGAATTCAAGCTAATCGAGGGGTCGAAGGTCGAATTCGACGAACAATGCGGCTCGCACAGGATAACCGGATGGGTCGGTCTCGATATGATCACACACAACGACGACGCATTCGGCCTCAACCTCTATAGGAAGGACCAGCTGGTCAGTGCATGGGACAAATCGTGGTTCCCTGTCCATCTGATGACATCCCGTATCCAGGGGGAGGTGAACCTGGACTTCGTCCCTCCTAACTTCTACAAGAAAGGTTTCGAGACGCAGTCCCAGCAATGGAGGGAGGCCGAGCGTGTGATGAGGAGGGTCCTCCAACCTGTGGTCCAGACCTCTCGCAACGTATCGAGAGGTCGGGACGACCCGATGAAGTTCGCCAGGGCCGCGCAGGCGATGCAGAGGGCGTTCGGTAAGACGGTCGACGTCGGGACCATGCTCGGGGGTGCCGATTCAGAGGCGAAGGAGACCGACGAAGTCGGCGAGGATGACGATGAGGAGGAATATGAGGTTGAGTCCGGGATCATCAGGATAGGCACCGACAAGATCCGGATCTGCTCGACCCTGGCAGACCTCGAGGACGAGAAGCTCCCATGGAGCCCACTCTACGACGACAAGGAGCACGAACTCCAGGCCGTGATCAACAGCCAATCGAGGCTCTTCCTGCGCTCCGATGACACCGAGCTGCTCACAATCATGGGCTTGGCGGATTGCCTTGTCCAGTTCCTCATAACGGAGATGGGTGTGGACCCATCCAAGGCCTGGCAGATACGCAACAGGTGGTTATATGTCTCAGCAAAAGACAAGTGAGACGGGCGACGGTGACAAGGGTTCGGACGGGTCATCGACAGGGATAGTGGGCTTCGTTGAAGCCTGGGAATCCCCGAGGAACCCGTTCGACAAATATGTCCGGAACGTCTCAAAGGCATATTTCGAGACCCGGCTGGATATCGAGTCCGCGGCTGGTTGGGTCAAAGCGAGCCCTGCGGAGGTCGCGGCGCTGTTGAGACTCGCGGAGATGTCGGACGAGGACCTGGCCATGATCTCGAAGATCGTGCCTCCCAAGACGACATGGTTCACGCTCGCGGAGGCGTCCTCCGACGGGGTCCGCGCCGGTCTCGACGCGCTGCAGGCGAAGAAGTCCAAACGGACGGCGTTCGCGAGGGTCATGCGCGCAATCAAGCAGGTCGTCGGCCCCAGCAGCAGCGAGAAGGTGGGGCAGCTATCGGGTGACATCCTCGTCAAGATGGGGAAGAAGGCCGACAAGTACAACGCCCTTAACAAGAAGGCGCGCGGCGCCCTCGTCAGCCTGGGATACAACAAGAACAGCTACGGCAGGCTCACAATCAAACAGGTCGCGTTCGCGACCAAGCTTCTGACGGAGCTCGCCGACGCGGGCGTCATCCGCCGCGACTCCCAGGACGGCGACGTGAGGGAGTGCAAGGCCGTCCTGGATGCATTGGACCGGTGATTCTCATCGCTCCCGAGGATTCTCCTCCGATCGAACCAAACGTGAGATCCGATTTCCGCAGGTTGAAACTCGACGTGCACTACCAGGGCAGGGGCGAGGTAATCCTGTCCCAGTTCGTGGCGCCGGTGCTCGAGATGTCCATGCGCTACGACCGCCTGACGAGCTTCTTCGACGCGCGGGCTCTGCTGGCGATTTCGCACGGCATAGAGTCTATATGGCGCCGGAAAGGCAGGATGAGATTGATTATTGGGGTGCACAGCGTGCCCCAGGACCTGCTACTCGCCTCCGTGCCGGGGAAGGACTGGACCCAGGCGGTCATCGACTCCCTTAGAGCAAGACTGATGAGCCAGGTATCGACGATAAGCGACGAGCTGCTGAAGAACCGCATCGCCACCCTGGCCTGGATGATTAAGGACGGACTGCTGGAGGTCCGTGTCGCCGCACCGACCGGCAGGACGGCTTCCGGAGCGACGGGCGGTATGTTCCACATGAAGCACTTCGTCTTCGAGGACGAGTCGGGGAACACCATCACTGCAGTCGGCAGTCCCAACGAGACATCGCCAGGCATGTCCACCAACTTCGAGGAGATCACCGTCCACATGTCCTGGAGGCACGGCTCAGCCAGGTACATAGAGGCGCACAGGGGCACCTTCGAGACTATCTGGAGGGGCGATGTCGAAGGGCTCGACATCAGACCGCTGGACGACGCCTTCGCGAACGAGCTCCTGAGGAACCTCGGACAACCCGAGGAGAGGCCAGCCCGACAACCGATCGAGCGACCTAGCATCGTGAAGGAGATCATCGATGTCGCAAGGAAGAGCCCCGCGTTCTCGTTCCTGAACAGCGGTCCAGCCGCACTGTATCCGCATCAGGAGAGGGCGTTCATGGACGGGCTGAGCCGATGGCCGGTCCGGGTACTTTTCGCCGACGAGGTCGGGCTCGGTAAGACGCTCGAGGCGGGAGCGGCGATCTCATACATGTACAGGTTCGCATCGGTGCGGCGCATCGTCATACTCGCACCGAAGAACCTTCTCAGACAATGGCAGGACGAGCTGCGGCTGCATTTCGGGCTGTCATTCTGGCTGTACGACTCAACGGAGAGGGCGTTCATCTCCCCGGACGGTGATGGCATAGCCCTTCCCCGAGGAGAGAGCCCCGTGGGAGATTCCGCACCGGACCTGACGATAGTCTCGGCGCAACTCGCTAGAGGCATGCGCGGTGACAACCACATCTTCAAGAATGTCAAGAGATACCCGGACCTTCTCGTCGTCGACGAGGCCCATGCGGCGAGGCTCAAGCCCGACCTCGAGGACAAACCTCACCCGACGAGGCTGTTCAACCTGGTCAAGGTGCTGTCGTCGAAGGTCCAGCACCTGATACTCGTGACTGCCACCCCTCTCCAGATCCACTGGATGGAATACCATGCGACTCTCTCCCTGCTCGGCCTGCCCGGTGGTTGGAACGACGGGGAGACCTACCAACGCTCGCTGCGGGTGCTCGCGAACCCAGAGAACAAGCCGAGCCTGGAGGATGCGAAGTGGGTCCTCAGGGGCATAGGCTCGAGCATCTCCGAGATGGACTTTGACTGCTCGAAGCTCAGCGAACCTGAGAGGAAGCTCGCGGAGGTCGCCAGGAAGGTCAAGGGCAGCCCCACCTTCGAGGAGCGCATGATGGTCGTGAGGGGTTGGCAGGACGCCTACAGGCTCTTCGTCCGGGTGCATCCCGGACACGTATTGACAATAAGAAACACCCGGAAGCTCTTGGAGAACTACGGGTACAGTTTCCCAGAGCGCAACCTCCAAGCCCCAATCGTCTCCGTGCCGGCGGATGTGAACCTCTTCTATGATACTGTCGACAGGTACCTCTCCGAAGGGTACGGCAAGGTCGAACAGGCTGCCAACCCAGGGAAGACTAATGTCGGGTTCGCGAAATGCACCTACCAGCAGAGACTGGCTTCATCGCTGCACGCAGCGAGGCTGAGCCTCGAACGCAGGTTGCTCAGGATAGAGGGCATCGGCTCGAAGACGGTCGCACCGTCAGGAGCTGCGGACGAGGACGAGCCCGAGGACGAATCCACAAGGATGCTCGACTCACCAGGGACGCCGCTTATGCTCAGCCTGAGCCCTGCGGTGACCTCAGCGGCGGCCGTGGAGCGGCTCCACCTGAGGAACCTCCTAGATATCCTCGACATGATCAGATTGAAGGGGGGCGAGCCGGACCCGAAGATTGCCCACATGCTCGGACTGCTTGACAAGCACATCGGGAAGGACAGGGTCCTTGTGTTCTCCCACTTCACAGACACCCTCGACGGCTGCCTGGACGCTTTCTTCACCCACTATGTTGGCGGAGCCGTCCCGGCCCACGCCCTCTACACTGGGAAGGAGGTATGGATGGACCGGGGTGACGGGCAGGTTCCAGCCTCAAAGGAGGATATAAAGGACGCCCTGAACAAAGGATGGCTGTCGGTCGTCTTCTGCTCGGACGCCGCATCGGAGGGTCTGAACCTCCAGGCAGCCAGGGTCATCATCAACATCGACGTGCCCTGGAACCCCGCCAGGCTGGAGCAGCGCATCGGGAGGATAGACAGACTAGGGCAGACAGAACCGGTCGTCGACATCTATAACCTATGGTACCCCGACAGCGTCGAGGCGAGGATGTACGAGCGCCTCCTGTCGAGGCGCGAGGACTACCAGCTGGCGGTGGGGGAGACGCCCGAGCTCATCAGCGAGGCGATTAGGATCGAGCTGTCGAACAGGCTCGGCTCGAGAGAGGTGTTACGCACCGACCCGTTCCAGCGCCTACAGCTCCTCAGACAGGAGTCGCAGCACAGGGCGATGCACAGGATATGGGACGCGGAATTGGAGACCGCCCCCGTCTCGACGATAATGCGCAGGGAGCTTCTGGAGATCATCTACAGGCACGGTAAGGAAGCGGGTTGGAAAACGGAGATGACTGGCGACGGCATGCTGTCGCTAGAACGGCCAGGCGCACCCGCGGTTCACCTCTCGGCCGAGCCTGGAAGGAGCGACTCGCTCACACTGACACACCCGGTTATCGACATGATCTCACAGATAAAACTGCCGTCGAGCCGAAAGGTCGGGGAACAGACGGACCTCTGCGTGGTCATGAGAGGTGACGTGCCATTCACATTCTGCATAAAGGATTCAGGAAGGGTACGACTGGTGCCGCCCGAGCAGCTCCCAGGACTCATGGGTTCGGTCATCGATAATATTCCGATTAACACCAAAGATTTCACAGAGATTCGATTGGAGCCCGACGGTTCGCTCCCTCAGGATGAAACGATGATGACGGTACTGGACGTCTGCAGATGGCTGCCGAACCATTCGGCTTCCAAAACTGTGATTCCAGAAAGCAGGGGAAGAATCACGGCACTTCCGATGGGAGATGGGAGATGGGACCTAAGGAGCATCGGGAGGATTGCATCCTCTAAATGAATGGCCCATCCCACCGAACGAACGACTATTGCAGCTATCTCGTATATCCCGAAAGCTCGCTCAGCTTTCCCTGCGAGTGATCAACAAATCGCCGTCACAGAACCCGAACCGCGTAAGCAAATCCGAAATAGACCTTACAAAATCATTTGCCTTGAATTTCGTCTCCATGAAGAATGGCAATCCATTAATCTTCATAGGCTGTTTGAGAATAGCCTCATTGTTGGATATCAGTACGTAGCTACCCCTTGTTAACGGATTCGCACCTTTGGCCGTAAGCTCTTTGAAAGTCGAGCCGTCAAGTTTGTGCAATATACAAAACAATTCCATCAATAGCTGTGTCCAGCTCTCGACCTTAAGATTGTATCTCTGGAATCGGAAGGCGGTTGGCTTCGTGTTCTGATATTGAAGCGTCTTGTCGATGGGTTCCCAGCCAGATGGTGTCGGTGCCGTTATTGCGGGATGGGGGGATGGATTCAAGATACCAATGCCAACAAGCCTGACCGATATCATCATCCCCTTAAAGTGCCCCCTATACCTCCCCCAGACTAAAGAATTCCACACCGGAGTCCAGAGGATTACCTCCTTCGTATTCTTGCATTTGATGCAGTGGATTGCCGCTTCCAGAAGTCTCGAAGGGAAGTCACAGCATTTGTCATTGAAAATCACAAGGAGGGTTGGTTGACAAGCACGTTTAGAATCCGAGGGGATTACATTCATGGAAGGGTAACCTGGATTCCGGAGGATTCTTTGACCGATTGAATAAGGGTTGGACCAATCGTCTGGGGTCAGGCCCTTCTCAATCTTCTCAATCTCGTCGATGAGCCGACTTGAGTCGGTCCTGCTCTGATAAGGGATTTGTTTCATCCTCGCAATCCTGAGATCCCTGTTCATCTTGCCGACGTTCATCATATGTATTCCCTCCAGGCATTGTATTCGTCACTCTGGCCATGCGAAAGTGCATTGAAGATTTCTTCAAGATAGACGAGTCCTTTATCTTTGAAATGGGCTAGTGCATAGGCTTGAGCGAATTTCTCCTTGTCATTCTTATCGGCTTCTGAGAAATCGTCCCAAATGCGGCCATCCTTCTCGCGGCCCAGATGTGTGACTGCGTGGGCGGCCTCGTGCGCTAAAACCACTCTCATCAGACTTTCCGAATTGGTTTCCAGGCTGCCTGCCACCAGTCTGCACATCCTGGTGTATATTACTATGAGTGACAAGTCTCCCGGGTAGTATCTTCCAAGAATGTCGCTGCTCGCCTTTTTGGGAACCCTGTCTTGTCCGATTTCTGGCCAATTATGATATTCTGGAACATACTCGAATATCAATTCCCTTTTCGCCAGACCAGCATCAACAAGAGCGATAATATCATGAGAGGTGACTTCATCTGAGAATTCGAGATTGACCTTCCTGTTGAAATTCAGCTGCGCTATGCCAGCTATCCCGGTCAGAACTTCTATCAATTCATCTGCAAGTATTTTCTCGAATTCGTCTCGAGTATACCGATTGGGCGGCTTGATGCTGGCTTTACCTATCATGTCTCATCCCTCCTTCTTACTGTGGTCTCAGAATATCCTCCTTCCGTAGCCATCGTCCTCGACGCAATAATTCCGTTCATATCTCAATTCGAATCCCTTCCTCGCCGTCTGAGGAACTGCACCAATCGAATACTCTCCTATAGAACGGATGCTGCTGCTTTCTGGATTTCAGAATTGATGCTATCCACTATCTGTTCGAGATCCGCCTGTATCTGATCGATGATGTCCCTTATTCCTTCAGTCGCTTTTTCGGCATTGCTGCATTCCGTTCTCACCTGGGTGAGTTTCCTCAGTGTCCGCCTTGCTTCCTGAAGCTTGTCCTGTATCAATTTCGAGTCGAAACCTTTCAACGATGATGATTCGATTATCAGAGCCCTTGTGCGAGCCCATTTATATGCAATCCTGGCTATCTCCGGGTTGGGGAAATCATCTGCCTTTTCAGAGAGAGCGATTATCAGGATCTTGCCCTTGTATTCATTGAACCATCCGACGGCAGGTGGCAGACTATCGACGCTCTTGGCGATATGAATCGCATAGGAGGCTTTCCTATTTATCAGAGCTTCGTCCATGTCTCTGAGAATCTGCGGCAGCTGGCTCTGTTTGACATCCTTTGTCTCGAAGACCAACCTTATGTCGGGCCTTTCGCCGAGTGCGACAACGAAGTCCCCCTTCTTGCTCGGCGGGACGAATCCGGGTGTGTCCGTAGTTCTTTCGACTATGTCGCTTGATGATTTAGCGACCTCTGAGAGCATCATCTCGAAAATGTCTTCGAATTTCTTTCCTTTGAGAGCGGTTCTTGCTTCAATCTTCTCAGTCTCGCTCTTTATCTTAAGATCCGTTCTGAGATCGTTGATCATCTTCTCGATACCGCTCCTAAGCTTCTCCAGAGGAGTACCGGTCTTGTGCGGATCGAATAATTCCTTGATTATGATTCCGTCAGGACCAAAGTGACGCTCCAGCATCTCTGAGAACTGACCGTCTTCTCCAAGAGTCTGTTCGATTCGATTGTCGAAATCGTTCATCAGTTCGTTGAAGCATTTCTCGATGTAATCGACCTTCTCGGTAGTACCTATCGTTTTCAATGCTATGACGCCGGTCTTAAGCGCTGTCAGGAATCTCTCGGATCTATCCTCCTCTTGGATGCCTGAGAAATAGCCGACGACCTCCTGATCCGCGGTAACAAATTCACTTACATACATTTCGCTCGCGTCTTCATTAATCCTGATATCGAGGACGGAAGATTCTTTCTTGGTCGTTTCCTCAACCTCCCAACGTTCGGTCATTGAGATACAGGATATTTACCTATTGAGTCTCCAGGTTCTTCGGCACGGCATCCATTTTCCTTCCCCCTAGGATTCTCACCCTCTGAATCGTCCCGTGCGGTATCTGCTCAAGGTAGTTTCCATCCGACGAGAGGTCCGTGCAGAGCTCGCTCGCGATCGTCAGGTACCTGCTCCCGTTTCGTAGCACTATTCCGTAGGCAACCGTCGCTTCTGGGTTCTCGAGTTCAGCTATCTCGTCCATCGACAGCCGCTCCAATCCATGGGTATCGAACCACTCTACCTCCACTATGTCGCCAGGCTTCAGGTTTCTGCTCTTACCATTGACTTTTCTGCTCATGGTATTGACCTCCTTTTTTCCATGGTCTTCATGATTTTTCTCGCTCCAAAGTCATTTACGAACAAGTCATTTCTGTCAAAGCGCCGAAATTCTCCTCGATTTCCCCCTTTAGGAATTGGCAACAATGGACGTAATCCTCGACTGTCCCGCCGAACGGATCCTTCGTCTCTACTGTGCACATGCGAATCCGTTTGCCACTGCGAGACGGGTTCCCACAGAACTGGTCAGCGAACTCCTCGATCTTCCCGCTGTCGAGCAGGACGATCTTGTCCCCTTCTTTGAAGGCTATGTCCTCAATGCCCTTCGGCCTGTGATTCGAAAGCCCGTCGACTCCCCCCATCACTTTACACACCGCGGACTCCCTAAGCTGCCTTACATCGTCGCTGTCGTCGTAGAAAGGCGCTATGCCGAACGAATCAGCCCTAATCCCCTCGATACCCCTCTCGAGAGCTACCTGATTGAATATCGCGGCCGCCATGGGACTCCTGCAGGTGTTCCCGACGCAGACGAAGTACACGGTCGGCATGCTCAGACCCTCGAAGATATCTTGTCCCAGACCTCTCGGAGCTCGTCCTGGTAGTCCTTAGGGAAACCATGCCAGTTGGCCGCATCCAAGATGATCCCCAGATACTCCTTCGTCGGAAGGCAGGCCTTCTTGTCTACGACCTCGTAGGTCCAGACCGGGCGCTTCTCCGTCCCGTCCTTGAGCTTGACGCTGGTCTCGAACCTCCTGTAGGCCGTTGGATGCCCCTCGTAGCGGTCCAGAGCCTTCAGGCCTTCGTCCGTGATCCTGTAGAGCAGCCCCCAGACGATCCCGCCCTCCTCCCGAACGATGTCGGCACACCCGCCTCCCCATCTAGGGGATTTGAAGGTGAAGTCCAGCTTGTACCCTTCCAGATACGCGGGGCCGACGAGCTCGTTAAACTTGCACCTCCAATTCATCTGCTCGGTGCTGAGGTTCGACCCGTAGGCGAAGTAGAGGTGCGTCATCCCCTCTCCTCCTTAGGGATCACCCTGAAGCTGTCGTGCCCCTCGATCAGCGCCAAGACCCCGTGATTGCCCCAGTCCACCCAGACCTTCTTCCTCCCGAGGAGGAACGAAAGCGAAGGATTCCCCGCGACATCGTCCGCACTCACTTCGCTTATCCGCACGATTTTCCCATAAGACCCCGGACGGAGCCCCGAGGGGTCGTCCGTGTGGATCAACCGCACCTTGTCTCCTTCTTTCATGATACCATTTCCTCCATCGTTCCGCGCAGGAGCTTCATCGCCCCTACATGTACATCGGGTCGAACCTGCCCGACGCCTGCTTGCCCCCAGTGAGAATGAACAGCTTCTCGAGCTTGTCGAACTCCTCGCCAGCCGTCCAAGGCTCATGGCACAGCGCGCACTCCTCATGGCCATCCTCGCACTTCGTGACCGGGACGGCCTCGGCGATCGAACCGAACACCGCGGATGCCCCGTGGGTTCCCAGCGCCCTTTCCGTCTTCTTGATGGTGTTGGCCATGCCGCAGGCGTACGCCCAGGCGGCTATCGCCCTCTCCCTGTCGCCATTGAGCATCCGGTCCGTCGCGGACACGAACCTGACCGCCATGCTCTTCACCGGGCCCATGTGAGCGATATCGAAGACGGTGGGTCCATTATGGCTCTCGTCCGACCTCGCCTTCTCCTCCGCCTGCCCCTTCTCAAGGGCTTCCTTACCTTTTGGTTCTTCCTTCATGTTCCTCTTCACCAGTCTGCTTCCGCCCTACGATGTAACATTACGCTCTCGGAAGATATCCAAATCATCTCAAATGGTATGAGAATCCGGCTTACCAAACTCGATGAGGATTGGATGCCATCTCCTCCAGTATGTCTATCTGTACGCCGGGTCGAAGTCCTTCCACAGTCCGCGGACCTCGTCCCAGTTCGCCACGCGCTCTATGATGTCGAGTTCGAGCTCCTCTTCCTCGTCTTCCTCTTCACCCTCAGGTTCCGGCCCGGAGGGCTCCTTCTCCTTGTCGACGAGCTCGAACGGGAACTTGTCGTCCTCCAGCTTCTCCCAGGGGCGGACGTGCGCGGGGTCGCAGTTCTCGAAGGTGAAGTCGCTGTCCGGCGGCGTCGGGATGTAGTCGTCCTCGCCGCCCCCGTCATCTTCTTCCTCCTCGCCATCCTCATGATCGATGATCGGTTTCTCGCGCACTTTCAGATATCTCGAGACGTCGCGAAGTCCCTCTGCCCCGAAGACCCTCTCGATCGCGCTCAGCATCTCCACGGCACCCTCCCTGAAGGACATGAGCGAGAACTCCTTGTCCTTCATTGACAGGTTCCGGGCCCCGATTGTCACCAGGAACTTCGCCTCGATCGCCGCGTGGCTGCTCATGTAGACCTTCCTGAGGAAGTCCAGCCTGCCTCCCTCGTGTTCGTTCGACCTCGCCTCCCCTCTATTGCCATCGTTTCTGTCTGACTTCCGATCCATCGACATTTCGCCTCTCGCAACAGGATATATTGCCGTCGAAGGAGTAGCGGTTTTCCGCGAACGGTATGAAAAAACGGCTTACGGAATATCAAGTCACGTAAGGTCGTGCGATGAACGCATCAAATCTAGTCATGGCGAGTCTATGAGC
>Ga0315291_10003197_pt1 | contig 21210 bp, 19 predicted proteins | sample YL17G12_20_MG_FD_203070 | JGI IMG/M metagenome (GOLD analysis project Ga0315291, IMG submission 203070) | Sediment microbial communities from Yellowstone Lake, YNP, Wyoming, USA - YL17G12_20 | ecosystem: Environmental > Aquatic > Freshwater > Lake > Sediment | place: USA: Wyoming | collected...
AGTCAGCCACAGAGACACAGAGGCACAGAGGAATACTATAATTTAAATTCTGCCACAGAGACACGGAGACACAGAGAAACACAAAAAAATTATAGTTTTGCTTTTCTCTGTGTCTCTGCGCCTCTGTGGCTAATTTATGTTTTCTCTGTGTTTCTGTGGCAGAAGGTAAGCAGGATTTTACCATTTTAATTAGGCTTCAAATTTGGTATCTGATGTTTGGAGGTATTATGAAATTTAAAATAGCGAAGGGCGCTCTTGAATCATTCAGGGCGGATATAGTCGTCATTGCCTGTTTTGAAAAGGAGACGAAAAAGGATGAAAAGCCGAAACCGGCATCTCTTGTCAAAGAGGACGGAGGCTCTGCGATCGACAAGAAACTCAAGGGCATGGTCTCAAGGCTTATAACGGCAGAGGAGTTCACGGGATCGGAAGGCAAGACAAAGCTGATCTTCACCGCCGGTTTGATCCCCGCCCGCTATGTCCTCCTTGCGGGTTTGGGGCAGAAGAAGGCATTCGGCGTCGATTCGTTGAGAAAAATAGGAAGCGCCGTTGCGAAGGCTGCAAATGATGTCAAGGCGGCGTCGCTTGGCGTCGTGTTTCAAAGGGAATCGATAGGTGATTTCGGCGCGCCGACACGGATGCAGGCCGTCGTTGAAGGAATGGTTCTCGGTTCATATTCGTTCGATAAATATAAAAAGGAGGAGAGCCGCAAGAAACAGACCCTTGAAAATATTTCCTTTCTCGCAGCCGGCAACAAAGTGATGTTTGAGAAATCGATTCGGGCGGGAGAGGCGATCGCAAATGCCACAAATTTAGCGCGCGACCTCGGGAACACGCCGTCCCTGGATATGACGCCTATGATTTTGGCGAAGATGGCGAAGGATTTGGGGAGCAAACATCGTCTTACAGTCCATGTTATGGGCGCAAAGGAGATAAAGGCGGAAAAGATGGGGGCCTTCCTCTCCGTCGCCAGGGGGAGCACAGAGCCGCCGGTCTTCATTCACATGCAATACAAACCGGCAAAAAAGGCGAGGGCGAAGATTGCGATTGTAGGCAAAGGGATCACATTTGATTCGGGCGGTATTTCGATCAAGCCGCCGAAGGGAATGGAGCAGATGAAAGACGACATGGCCGGCGCCGCAGCGGTCATCGGAATAATGGCGGCGGCGGCGGAGTTGAAGCCGCAGGTGATGATAGACGCATTCATACCCGCCTGCGAAAACATGCCCGCGGGGAACGCAACGAAGCCGGGCGATGTCGTGAGGGCGCGCAACGGAAAGACGATCGAGATAATAACGACCGACGCGGAGGGGCGCATGATTCTGGCCGACGCGCTCTCTTATGCCGCCGACAAAAAACCCGATTATATGATTGACCTTGCGACTCTGACCGGCGCCTGCGTCTATGCGGTGGGCGAACGTTATATTGCGGTCATCGGCAACGACCAGCGCCTTGTGGACAGGCTCAAGAAGAGCGGCGACAGGGCGGGCGAACCGCTCTGGCAGCTGCCGCTTGAGAAGGAATATAAGAAGGGGCTCACCATGAGCATCGCCGATCTCAAAAATGTGGGATCGAGCAAGGCGGACACGATAAACGGCGCCCTGTTTTTGGAGGAGTTTGTGGGCGACACAAAATGGGCGCATCTGGATATAGCATCCACGTCGTGGACAGACGAGGAACGTCCCTATGCGCCGCGCGGATGCACCGGTGCCGGCGTGCGTGTGCTCCTCAATTTCCTGATGGGTTTATGAGTTTTTGCCTCTGCCTTCGATTATGGAGGTAAAACCCTTTAGCGGCGTTGGCTTGATTGTGAATGAAGAGGAATCACGGTCCGAAGTGACGGGAGTTGCGTTTTCTGTGGAGCCGGAGAAATCACATAACAGATATGACTCACCTTCCCGAATGAGCGGTTCAAAGGTGTTTACGTTGTTTGTGCAATTTGTGATGTCGTTAGCCATAATAAAAATCCTACCCCTCCAACCCTATTATCGGTTGGGGGGGACCCCAAAGTTGCGTGTAATTCTAACTATTTAAAATCCTTGCTTTTTTAGGCATAAATTAATAGGTGAATGCCATATGGCCGGTATATTTATCACATTTGAGGGGATTGAGGGTTGCGGCAAAACGACGCAGATCCGCATCCTTGAGGATTTTTTGAAACTCAGGAGCCATGACACGGTTCTTACGCGCGAGCCGGGCGGAACAAGGATCGGCGATCAAATAAGGAAAATCCTTCTTTCGGTTGAGAACCGGGGCATGTTCCCCGTTGCGGAGCTTTTTCTTTATGCCGCCGCAAGAAACCAGCATGTTGAAGAGGTTATAAATCCTGCGCTCAAAGACGGGAAGATCGTTCTGTGCGACAGGTTTTCCGATGCGACGACCGCCTATCAGGGCGCTGCAAGAAAGATCGAGCGCGATTTTTTAAAACAGGTCCATCAGATCGCCACCGGCGGATTGAAGCCGGACCTGACTCTCCTTCTTGATTTGCCCGCAGAGGTCGGCTTGAAACGCGCGTGGGACAGAAACGAGCGTGAGAAGATCAGCGGCAAGGAAGACCGCTTTGAGCAGGAGGCGGTTGATTTCCACGAGCGTGTGCGCGAAGGTTATCTCGGGATCGCCCGCGAGGAGCCAAGCCGCGTGAAGATCATCAATGCGGCGGAGCCTGTCGATACGGTCCACCAGAGGATTATCCAAGAGGTCATGAAGATTGTGAAATGACGATGTGGTCCACCATTTTAGGTCATCAAAGGCAGCTTGAGCAATTGAAGAAGGCGCTTGAAACGGAGCGCCTTCCGAACGCGTATCTTTTCAGCGGGCTTTCTGGCATCGGGAAAAGGCTTGTGGCGGATGTGTTCGTCTCCGCAATGTTCTGTGAAAAGTCGCCCGGGGCTTGCGGGACATGCATCCCCTGCTCGAAGATAAAAAACAGGTCGCATCCGGACGTCTTTTTCATCGAGCCGGTGACCGAAAAGATTCTGATCGAGCAGGTGCGAGAGCTCAAACAGGATCTGCAGTATCATCCGCTTGAGGGGGAACGAAAAGTCGCGCTCATAGACGACGCGGATCAGATGACGGAGGCCGCTGAGAACTCGCTTCTAAAAATTTTGGAGGAGCCCCCGCAGAGGACCCATTTTATATTGATAAGCGCGTATCCGCACCGCCTTCTTCCGACGATAAGGTCCCGTTGCCAGCAGATCGTTTTTTCACCCCTGCCAGAGGACAATGTCGTCCATTATTTGTCGAAACAAAAGGGGTTCGACGAGAAATATGCAAGGCAGATTGCTAAAATTTCCCAGGGAAGCATCGGAGCGGTGGTGGAACTCGACCCCGAATTTATGGAAGAGGTTTTGGGCCGGCTCAAAAATCTCTTAAGGAGCGCAAACGCGGCGGACATAATCGCGACGGCCGAAATGTGGTCGAAGGAGGGCGAAAGGACGACACTCATAACCGATCTCCTTGTGAGTTTTTACAGGGATCTTTTATGCGAGGGGGACGGCGATCGTCCCGTTATCAAACTGGAAAGGGATATCAAGGCGATCGCAAGCGCGCGCGGCGCATTGGCCACGGCCGCCAATAAACAGTTGCTGTTTGAGCAACTTCTGTTTACGTTAACAAGTTGAAAGCAAGGCTGCCACAGAGACACAGAGAAAAGCTATAATTTTATTTTTATTTCTCTGAACCTCCATGGCTGAATTTAAAACATGGAACAGGAATCATCGGAAAAACAAAAGTTCGTTGTCGGAATTCAGTATCGTAAGGCGGGAAAGATTTACACGTTCCTGACCGATGATCAGACGCTTTTGCGCGGCGACTTTGTCGTCGTCGAATCAGAACAGGGCGCGTCTGTCGGCACCGTAGCCCTTCCTCCGCAGCCTGTTTCGGAGGCCGATCTTCCAAAAGACATCAAAAAGGTTTTGCATCGTGCCTCACAGGAAGAATTGACGGCGCTTGCCACTCAAAATGAGCGTGAAATGGAAATTTTCGAGTTGTTTGCTTCGAGGGTTAAGGAGCAGAACCTTCCGATGAAGCCGCTTGCCGCGGAATTGAGGGATGGCGAAAAAAAGGTCATTCTGACATTTTTTGCGGAGGAGCGAGTCGATTTCAGAACCCTTGTGAAAGATCTCGCGACGGCCCTTCACATGCGTATCGAGATGCATCAGGTCGGCGCGCGCGATGAGGTGAAATTAAGAGGCGGGATCGGCTCCTGCGGTCTTTATACCTGTTGCTCGAAATATCTTAGGCAGTTCCAATCCATATCCATACAGATGGCAAAAAATCAGGGCCTGACGCCGAACCCCGCGAAGCTCACCGGTCTTTGCAATAAGCTCAAGTGCTGCCTTTCCTATGAGAATGCATTGTATGCGGAGATAAGGCAGCGCCTGCCCCGCGTCGGGATGCTTGTCAAAACCCCGCAGGGAAACGGAAAAGTCGCGAGCCTCGATATACTAAATGAGCAGTGCGTTGTGAGGCTCGATGAAGGAGGGGAAACCAAAGTTCATCTGCGCGATATAACGCCCCAGTCAGCAAAGGTTGAAGTTTCCGCCGCAGGCGGATCCGCCTCCGGCGGAAAGGAAGGCGCAAGCGAGAAAGGGCTTGTGAATTTTGAGGATAATCCGAAACCGCAAGCGGAAAAACCAACGCACAGAAGAAGTGACAGAAAAGAGAAGAGGCATCGCAAGTGACCAGGCGATTCTATATCACGACAGCGATCGATTACGTGAACAGCCTTCCTCATATCGGAACCGCATATGAGAAGATCGGCGCCGATGTGCTGGCGCGCTTCAAAAGGATGGAGGGCTTCGAAGTCCACTTCCAGATGGGAAACGATGAGCACAGCGTCAATGTGAAGAAGGCGGCGGATGAGAGGGGGCTTCTACCGAAGGTCTATTGCGATCAGATGCGTGTCGAGTTTGAAGGCATCTGGAGGAAGCTCCATATTTCTTATGATGGATTTATACAGACGAGCGATCTTCGTCATGAAGACGGGGTCAAAAAACTTTTTTCCGTCATTTCCGCGAATGGGGATATTTATCAGTCGCACTATGAAGGATGGTATTGTGAATCTTGCGAGGCGTTCTTGACGGAGAAAGATCTGGTGGACGGAGCATGCCCCAACCACAAGACCAAACCGAAATGGCTCAAAGAGGAAAATTATTTCTTCGCACTCTCGAAATATAGAGATCGTTTGATCAAACACATAAAGAAGAATCCCGAATTTATCCTTCCTGAAATCAGACGAAACGAAATTGTTTCACTCTTGAATGAAGGACTGGAGGACATAAGCGTTTCGCGCGCGTCTTTCCCGTGGGGGATCCCTCTGCCTAACGATCCCTCGCATGTTGTCTATGTGTGGTTCGATGCGCTGATAAATTATATCACCGCGGTCGGATACGGCTGGGACGAAAAACTTTTTAAAAAGTGGTGGCCTGCCGATCTCCACGTGATCGGGAAAGACATCACAAGGTTCCACTGTGTCATATGGCCGGCGATGCTCATGAGCGCCGGCATCGAGCTTCCAAAGACGATTTTCGGCCACGGCTTCATCTCCCTCAAGGGCGAGAAGATGAGCAAGACGCTGGGAAACGTCGTGACGCCGTTTGATGTTATAAAACAGTACGGCGCCGATCCGCTTCGTTATTATCTCATGCGCGAAGGGGGTTTCGGGCGCGACGGCGACTTCACGTGGGAAAATTTCATAAAGCGTTACAACGGCGATCTTGCGAATGGCCTGGGAAATCTCGTTTCCAGAACGGCCGGCATGGCGACGAGGTATCAGGACGGGAAAATCAGGCCTCCGGACAAAAAATGTATCGGCGAAAAAGAAAAAGGGCTTCGGAGGGCGGTTGAATCCTCCCTTCCGAAATTGAGGGAATTTCTTGATTGCTCCAAGGGCGAAATAGAATTCCACAACGCGCTTGCGGCGATATGGGAGATCATGGCCGCCGCCGACCGGTATATCAATGAATGGAAGCCGTGGGATCTGGCGAAGAAGGGTGATGCGGATCAGATAAACGCAATTCTATATCACCTTGCCGAATCCATCCGGTTTGTCGCGGTGGAGCTTGCTCCTTTCATCCCGTCGACGTGCGCTAAGATCTGGGATCAACTGGGATTCGATAAAATCGCTTCGTTTGAATCGCAAAACTTCTCTTCAATTAAATCGTGGGGCGGGATCGACAAACCGATCACCGTGAAATCGGGAGAGGGGCTGTTCCCGAGGATAGAGGAGAAGGAGGAGGCTAAGGCTAAGGTTGAGGTCAAGAAAATAGAGAAGGAGAAGCCTATGCAGGCAACAGAGCTCATCGATATAACGGATTTTGCAAAAGTGGATCTCCGCGTTGCGAAGATCGTGCAGGCGGAACGCGTTGAGGGAGCGGACAAACTTTTGAAACTTCAGATCGATCTGGGCAGCGAAACTCGCCAGATCGTCGCAGGGATTGCAAAGCAATACGCGCCGGAAGATCTCGTCGGCAAAAAGATAGTCGTTGTGGCGAATTTGAAACCGGCAATACTTCGCGGCATTGAGTCGAATGGAATGTTGCTCGCCGCATCGGACGAAAGCGCGATCAGCATCCTAACGCCGCTCAAGGACGTCGCGATCGGCTCTAAGGTTAAGTAGCGAAGCAAATATTGCGAAAAGAAGTATCGCCCCGCCTATAATTGAAATGTCCAAGGGGTGAGAAAAACCTTTCAGGGGATACTCAAGTTTCAAAGCGTTGTTTGTGAACGTCCATGCGTTGTTGATAATGTGGCAGGTAATCGGAATCCACAAGGTTCTGCTTACCGCGAATGTCCAGCTCAAGAAAAATCCCAAAAGAAAATATAAGTGAAAGTACCACGGATTGGCGTGGAGCAGTGCGAAGAGCGCCGAGGTTATGGCTATTGCCTTCCATTTCCCCCATCTTATCTCGAGCGGCGTCTGGCAAAAACCGCGAAAAAAAATCTCTTCACAGAAGCCGGGCACAACGCAAAGCACGAAAAGTTTTATAAGAAACTGTCCGCTCCCTTGAAATGCCATGATCTGATTGAGCAAATCATGGAACCGCTCGGGCATGGGCAAAATTGATTCGCTTGCAGCGGCCGCATAATCGATGAGGAGGGCGGTTGGCACGGCCAAAATTACGGCAAATGCCCACGTGCTTATTTTTGGAAGCTTGAACCGGAACAGTTTTGATTTTTCAAAACCTAAATAGTGTGTGATCAAAAGCGGGATTCCGGCGATTACCAAGATCTCATTTATAATTATTCCCAAATTGAACGAAAAATTTTTCATGAGGAGGTTTGCGGGGACTTGAAGAACGGAAATCACGGCCACAAGCAGGAAAATGAGCGACGTGCCCGGCAAGCTCTCGCCGATTGAAAACATTCTTCGCATGAAATCAGAGCTCGATCGTTTCTCCACAGTCAAATCCTTTTTGGGTTTTTACAGGACGGCAAGCCGCCATTATAGGACAATGTTCAAAGAAAAGAATCCATTTTTCCGAAACCGCTTTTTCCAGTATATTTTTCTTTTCGCTAAGTGTTGTGATCGGATGATTGTCGTACCCCATGATCCATGGCGTCGGAACATGGGCTGACGTCGGTATCAGATCGCCGCAATATAATAATGTAGTCTTTCCGTCTGAAATTTTCACCAGCTGTTGCGCCTCCGTATGCCCTTCCACGACAACGATTTCTATTCCCGGAAACAATGTGCATGGGCCGTCGAGTTCTCTCAAGATTCCCGCCTCAATCAGCGGCTCGAAGTTCGCCCTTGTGAAGCTTGCATGGTCCTTTTCAGAGGGATCTTTTGCCCATTCCAGATTTCGCCTTTGTATATGGTATGTCGCGTTTGGAAATGCCGGAACTATTTTTCCGCTCTTGTCCAATTTTGTGGAGCCGCCTGCGTGATCGAAATGAAAGTGCGTGAGGATCACATCCGTGATGTCGCCGCACGTGAGGTTGTATTTTGAAAGAGATGATTCGAGCGTGAAGCGCGAATGGTCCACTTTGTAGATGTTTGCAAATTTATCGTCGTCCTTCGTTCCGATTCCGTCATCGACCAGGATATTTTTTCCATCTCCCGAGATGAGAAGCGCGCGCAGGCGAAGCGTGATTCTGTTTTTCTCGTCTGCAGGAATTTTTTTCTCCCACAAAACTTTCGGGATGATGCCGAACATCGCGCCGCCATCGAGAGCGAACTCGCCGGTTTCAATCGCGTGCAAATTGTAAGGACCGATTTTCATAAAATTCCAAATACCAGATAAGCGCCAAATTCCAAGCACCAAATTCGAAACGCGCAAATGCTAATCCATCAAGGATTTCCCATGGATTCCCCTTGCCAAACAGGCTAAATATCTGCAAAAGAAGACGGCGTAATTGTTAAATCCGCGCCAATTCTACATTTGGCAATAATCGAACGTGTCGTTCTTTGACAACTGAATAAATGTATATATATCAGCATATTATACGACACAATGAGCATTTACTTTTAAGAAGGTTTTCAACATGCCAATTTTTTGACTGTTTTTTGACCCAATTTTTCATGCCCAAAATTGGAAAAAACAGCGTTATTTCAACTAATTAGAAAGAATAATTCTTGACCTGCCCATGCGTTTCCCTTAACTTGCCCATAAAGTGGGATAAGGTGGTATAAGTCTCCTAACTAGTGGGTATTTCATATGTTTCGTGGAAGATTCTATCACGGGATAGATACAAAGGGAAGGCTCTCCATTCCTTCAAAGTTCAGGGAGCTGCTGGCCAGCAACTACGATGAACGTCTGATCATCACAAATTTCGATCAGTGCCTGTGGGCATATCCCGTCTCCGAATGGCAGGAGCTGGAAAAAAAGGTGGGCCAGCTTCCGCAATTTCTGGATGAAGTGAAAGCGCTTCAGCGCGTTTTCATCTCCGCAGCTACGGAATGTCCGCTCGACAAGCAGGGAAGGATACTCATTCCGCCGTCACTTCGCGAATATGCATCCATCAGTCGCGACGTCATAATTGTCGGCATGACAAAACGCATAGAACTCTGGGCAAAGGAGAGGTGGGACGTAGTCTTTGAATCAGCCCAGAGGAAGCTTGAATCACTTGGCAGCAAGCTTGCCGATCTTGGGCTTTGATCATGAACTACGGAACGCGTGTACAAAATGAAGCGCGGATGTTTCAGGTCAACCGCGTTCATGATATTTCAGTCGTCGACGTTGCGGGAGATCTCTCACGGCACAACATTAAGCATCTGGAGGAAGTTTTGACGTCTTGTTCGAGGTGCGGCCAGATGAACATCATCCTCAACTTCGAGCGCTTAAAGCACATCGACTATCAACTTGTGAGGCGCCTGGCGGATCACATAGTGACCTTTCAGTGCGAAGGGGGCGACATAAAGATGGCAAGCGTGAGTTCCTATGTTCAGAGCATTTTGAAGGTGATGGGATTGGAAGAGGAGTTCTTTCCGTCCGTTGAGGATGCGCTATTGTGTTTTCTTGTAAAAAGTCCGGATGACCTGCTGCAATGACGGTTTTTAAACACACGCCGGTGATGGTTGGGGAAGTGATCCGCTTTCTTAATTTGAGCCCGCAGGGGTGCTACATCGACGGGACGATCGGCGGCGGCGGACATGCAAGGGCGATACTTGCTGCTTCGGCTCCATCCGGAAAACTTTTGGGAATCGACCGCGATCAGGATGCGGTCATGGCTGCACAGGAAGAGCTTAAGATCTTTGGCAATCGCGTAAAAGTTGTACAGGGCGATTTTTCCAAGTTGGGCGAGTTGATGTCCGAAGCTGAATTTGATTGCGCAAACGGGATCGTTCTCGACCTGGGAGTTTCATCTTATCAGCTGGATCAGGCTCTTCGAGGATTCGGATTCGGCAAAGATGGGCCCCTCGATATGCGCATGAATTCCCGCCGCGGTTCGAGCGCCGCGGAGATCATCCGCGATATTGATGAGAAAGAGCTTGCAGATATCATATACGAATACGGAGAGGAGCGGTACGCGCGCAGGATCGCGCGTGGAATTGTGAACCGGAGAAGTGAAGGGCCGATTTTGACGACAGGCGATCTTGCAGATGCCGTAATTTCATCGATCCCCGCTCCGGCAAGGAAGGGAAGGATACATCCTGCGACAAGGACATTTCAGGCGATAAGGATTTTTGTAAATGACGAATTGGGGGAATTGAAAAGATTTTTGGATTTTGCGCCTGAAATTTTATGTCCGGCCGGAAAGCTCGTGATCATAAGTTACCATTCGCTTGAAGACAGGCTGGTCAAAAATGCATTCAGGCAATGGAAAAGCCGCGGCGGATTTTGTGTCATCACTAAAAAAGTTGTGACGCCGGGCGTTGACGAAATGAGGAATAATCCAAGGTCGAGAAGCGCAAAGCTTCGCGTCCTTGAGAGGATAAAAAATGGGTCTTGTTGTTGCTGAAACAGTAAGGCGTCAACATGTTGCGAGGAAGTCTGTGGGCCTTCGCAACCGGCGCATAAAGCTCTATTGCGTAGTGATGGGCGTCGTTTTGCTGTCGTCGCTTGTTTATGTGTGGACCCGTATACGCGTCGTGCAGCAGGGCTATGAAGTGTCGAAGCTGAACAGAATAACCGACGAGCTCACAAAACAAAAGAGCCTCCTGGAAGCGGAGATAGCGGCGCTCAAATCGCCGCAGCGTCTGGAGACGGTAGCGCGCGATCATTTCGGGATGCGGCTTCCAAAAGGCGATGAGATTGTTTTGATAGAACCTTAAAGGATTTTTGAGATGCCGAGATTTCGGACAGGTGGTGAGGAGAGCAGGAAGCGGCTTGTGATCCGCCTTTTCGCAGTGGGCGGATTTTTTGCCGTTTGCTTCGGCATCCTTATCAGCAGGGCCGTCTTTTTTCACCTGAAGGACAATTCGGAGATAGAGCGCGTGGCGATGAGGCAATACAGGACCGCAGTTCAAAAAAGCACGGAGCGCGGGAAGATTCTGGACACGGCAGGCCGTGATCTCGCAATCAATGTGCCGACTGAATCCGCATTCGCGGATCCGAGGTTCATAAAAGACCGTTCTCAAGTTGCAGCGACGCTGGCGTCGATCATGAATCTTCCCGTAAAAAAACTTGAGGAGTCTTTTTCTTCAAACAGGAAATTCGTGTGGATCAAGCGGAAGGTCACAACTGAAGAGGCCTCGCAGATTGCGCAGGCGAATCTTCCGGGAATATTTTTGATGACCGAAAACAGCAGATCATACCCCAACGGGAGTCTTGCGTCTTCCGTGCTTGGAGCCGTCGGCGTCGATGCGGAAGGGCTGGCGGGGATCGAGTTTCATCTAAACGATGCGCTTCTTGTGAGCAACGAACGCAAGGCCTACAAGCGCGATGCGCTGGGCCATCTTTATCTTTCTCCGTCTGCCGCAGATGAGAAACAAAAGCCGTCTCATGTAGAGCTCACTATCGATAAGATGATTCAATATGTCGTGGAGCGGGAGCTTGCCGCCGCAGTTGCCGGTGCGCGCGCGAAGAGCGGTGTCGTTGTCGTCCTCGATACGCAAAGCGGCGATATTTTGGCTATGGCGACGTCCCCCACATTCGATCCGAACAAATTTGAAAAGCACTCGCAAGAGGAGTGGAAAAACAGGGCGATCGCGGATGCATACGAGCCGGGCTCAACGTTCAAGGCGGTCGTCGTGGCGGGCGCGCTCGACGGGCGCGTTGTCGATACCGAACAGATATTCGATTGCGGCATGGGAAAACTTGTTGTCGGGAAGGATATTGTTCGCGATGCCCATCCGCATGGAAGGCTCTCCGTCGCGGATATAATCAAAGTGTCCTCCAACATCGGAGCTGCCCGCGTTGAATCAAAGCTGGGAAAAGAGCGCGTCTATGAGTATCTTAAAAAATTCGGTTTCGGCGACTCAACGGGGATAGATCTCCCCGGAGAATCCTCCGGCATTTTATCCTCGCCGAAATCATGGTCCGATGTGCAGTTTGTCACGATCGCCTTCGGCCAAGGCATCAGCGCTACTCCATTGCAGATGGCTCTTGCATTTGCAGCGATCGCAAACGGCGGCGAACTGCTCCGGCCTCACATAGTTAAAAGGGTGGTGGGCCCTGACGGCGAAGTTGTTTATGAGCGTAAAAAAGAGATCAGGAGCGCTCCGATCAATGCGGAGACGGCTGCCGTCATGAGAAGGCTTCTGGAGAGAGTTGTCGGTCAGGGCGGAACAGGGATGCTTGCCGCAAGTCAGGAATATCCGGTAGGGGGAAAAACCGGAACTGCGCAGAAGGCGGCGGCTCACGGCGGTTACGCTGAAAATAAATATTATTCGTCGTTTATAGGATTCGCCCCGTCAAACGATCCGCACATTGTTGTTTACGTCGGCATCGATGAGCCCAAGGGATATTATTACGGCGGACAGGTCGCGGCCCCGGTTTTCAGGCGCATCGTGGATGAGACGCTTCATTATATGGGGGTCCCTGCACAGAAACGTTTGATCGAGGCGAGCGTCAAGATTGATTCAAATATGTTCGCAGAGGGGCCGTCGCCCGTTCAAAGCGTCGCGGAGTCCTCCGATGCCGCAAGTGAAGCGGCGACCGTTTCATTAAAGGACAATACAACGGCCGGCGTCGCTCTCGTTGCGCCCCGATCCAAAGAGCCCTCCGTGGAGATCTCGCGCATAATCTCCGAAGGAAAAGAGAAGTGGAAGATACCCGACTACGCCGGGCTCACGATGCGCGGCGTGCTTGAAGCTACAGGGCCCGGTAAAATTGCGCTCAAATTTGTCGGCACGGGAGTGGCGGTGAAACAAAATCCGCCGGCGGGGAGTGTCGTGGAATCAGGAGCGGAGTGCACGGTTGAATTTAGACCGATGATGTGAAGATGAAGCTTAAAGAACTCATAAAGGATTTGGAGACAGTCGCCATCGAAGGCGATGTGGAGACAGATATCGTCGATATCGCCTACCACAGCTCCAATGTGCGGCCGGGCGTCGTCTTTGTCGCGATAAAAGGCGGCGTTTCCGACGGCAATAAATTTATAAACGATGCGATCAAAAAAGGCGCGTGCGCGATCGTTTCGGAAGAGAAAACGGGCTCAAACGCAACGCGCATTATTGTTAAGGACGCGCGCGCGGCGCTCGCGCGCCTCTCTTCCCGCTTCTTCGGCGTGCCTTCAGGAAGCTTAAAGCTCATAGGCATTACGGGGACGAACGGCAAAACGACGATCACATATCTTTTGGAATCGATATTCAAAGAGGCGGGCTTAAATCCCGGCGTCATCGGGACGGTGGAGCACCGTTTCGGCGGCGAACGCTTGAAATCGGCAAACACCACACCCGAATCATATGACCTCCAGAAGATTTTGAAGGAGATGACGGATAAGGGCGTCAATGCCTGCGCCATGGAGGTTTCCTCCCACGCGCTCACGCTTGAAAGGGTCGTGGGCTGCCATTTCGACGGCGCCATCTTTACGAATCTCTCGCCTGAACATCTGGATTTCCATCAGGAGATGGAGGCCTATTTTGAGAGCAAGGTGCGCCTCTTCCGCGAAAGGCTCTCCGAAAGCAAAAAGAAAAACGTCTTTGCGGCAATCAACGCAGACGATCCGTACGGCCAAAGGTTAGCTGCCGATGTCGACCACATGCTCATGCGCTATTCGCTGGACGGCAAGGGAGAGGTGATAGCCAAAGATCTTGTGTGCGATATGGACGGAATAAGGATGAATGTCATAACGCCGGCGGGGGAATTCAAGTGCTCCTCGAAGCTGCTCGGCCGTTTCAACGCGCACAATATATTGGCTTCCGTGGCCGGCGGGCTGGGAGCGGGTCTCCCGCTTGATGCGATCAGAAAAGGCGTCGAAAAAGTTTATTCGGTTCCGGGAAGGCTTCAGAGGGTGGACAACAACCGCGGCGTCCTGGCGCTGGTCGATTATGCCCACACCCCCGACGCTCTTGAAAAAGTCTTAACGCACATGCGGAGTCTTACCAAAACAACCGGCGGCAGATTAATCGCGGTCTTCGGTTGCGGAGGGGATCGCGACAGGTCGAAGCGTCCGCTGATGGGCCGTGTCGCGGAGGAGCTTGCCGATTTAGCGATTGTCACAAGCGACAATCCCAGAACGGAAGAACCGGGCGCCATCATCAAAGAGATAATTCAGGGAATGAAGGGCAAACGCTTCGAAGTGATAAGCGACCGCAGGTCCGCCATAAAACGCGCATCTGAAATAGCGCGCAATGGGGATATCCTCGTTGTGGCCGGCAAGGGCCATGAGGATTATCAGATCGTAGGAAACAAACGTCGTCACTTTGACGACCGCGAGGTGCTGAAGGAATGTTTATGAAATTGACGTTGGATGATGTCATAAAATCGACCGGCGGAACGCTCGTAAAGCGCGGTCCGGCCGCGTCATTTGCCGGTGTAGGCATCGATACGCGCACGATAAAAGACGGCTGGGTCTTCGTCGCGGTAAAAGGCGCGCATTTCGACGGCCACGACTTTGTGGGGGAGGCGGTGAAAAAGGGGGCGCCAATTGTGGTGGTGGCCCGCCACCAAGGCGTCGGCGGGCTTGCCCGCCATAGCAGTGGTGGCGGGCAGGCGTCCCCCGCATCGCTTTCCGAAAATATAAGTGTCGTGCAAGTGAAAGATACGGTCGAGGCGCTTGGCAGCATCGCCTCATGGTGGCGGGGCAGATTCAGCGTGCCGTGTGTCGCGATCACGGGAAGCAACGGCAAGTCGACGACGAAGGAGATGGCCTCCGCAATCGCGTCGGTTAACGGGCCGGTCCTCAAGACCGAAGGCAACTTCAACAATCTCATCGGCCTTCCGCTCACGGTTTTCAGATGGGAGGGCGATCACAAAACCGCGGTCCTCGAGATGGGGATGAACGCGAAAGGCGAGATAAGAAGGCTTGCGGAAGTCGCGCGTCCCGACATCGGACTGATTACAAATGTGACTGCGGCCCATCTCGAGAAGCTTGAGAGCGTCGAAGGCGTCGCCCACGCGAAGGGCGAGCTCTTTGAAGTGATGGCAGGCAAAGGAATCGCAATCATCAATGATGAGGATATCTGGGTCAAAAGGCTGGGTAAAAAATACGGCGGACGCGCCATAACATTCGGGATGCAAAATACAAGCGATGTTCAGTTCCGGCACATGGAGAGCACGAATCTCACGTCTACCGACCTGACGCTTTCCGTTATGGGCAAAGAGAAGACGGTCAAATTGCCGCTTCCCGGCACGCACAACGTGATGAACGCGATGGCTGCGATTGCAATCGGTGTCGCATTGAATATCGACCTCGAGGCGATTCTTTCACGCGTCGTCAAGTTCCATCCGATGGCGATGCGTTTTGAACGTGTGCAGCTCTCAAACGGAGTGTGCATGGTCAACGATTCGTACAACGCAAATCCGCAATCCATGAAGGCAGCCTTCAGGACGGTGGGCAGCGCGAAAAGGGCGGGAAGGTTCATCGCGGTCCTTGGTGATATGCTGGAGCTTGGGGAGCAATCTGCATCGCTTCACCACGAGGTCGGCCGCGCTGCCGCTGAATCCGGAATCGAAGAACTTTTCGTTTTTGGAAACTTCGCTTCAGAGATTGCGGAGGGCGCAAGAGAGGGAGGCATGGGAGATTCACATATAAATGAGTACGATGATATGGAAGCTCTCCAAAGAACCGTTGAGGAGGAAATCAAAGCGGGGGATGTGCTCCTTGTCAAAGGTTCGCGCGGCATGAGGATGGAAAGGATAGTCGAGTATTTGAAGCATAACATAGGTTGCGGCTAAAAAAGTATGCTATATCATTTATTATATCAATTTCATGAGCAGTTCATAGGGCTCAATGTCCTGCGATACATCACCTTCAGGACCTTCGGCGCTCTCTTCACGGCGATGGTCATCTATTTCCTGTTTGGAAAGAAGATGATCAATTATCTCGCGCGCAAGCAGATCTGGCAGACCGTGCGCGATGACGGCCCCGTCACGCACATGGACAAGCGCGGCACGCCCACCATGGGCGGGCTTTTGCTATGGATCGCCGTTATTATCTCCACGCTTCTCTGGACAAGATTTGATCAGCTGTTTGTGTTTGTGGGTCTGGCCCTCGCCTTTTGCTTCGGCGCGATAGGTTTTCTTGACGATTACCGCAAGGTGGTCCTTCGCGACGCAAAGGGGCTTCGGGCGAGATATAAATTCCCCTTGCAGGTCATGGTCGCGACGGTCGCGGCGCTTGTCCTCTTTGACGGACTGGGTTTAAGCCGCCAGCTTGCAGTCCCGTTCTTCAAGGCATTTTATCCCGATATCGGCTGGTGGTATTACATATTTGCCGTCGTCGTCATCGTGGGCGCATCCAACGCCGTGAATCTCACGGACGGCCTCGACGGGCTCGTGAGCGTCCCATCCATCGTCGCTTTTTTTGCATTCGCGGTTTTGGCATACATCGCCGGCCACGCAAGGATCGCATCTTACCTCGTTGTCCCTTCGGTTCCCGGGAGCGGCGAGCTCACCGTCCTTTGCGGCGCGATCGTGGGGGCGTGCATGGGGTTTCTGTGGTACAATGCGCATCCAGCCTCGATATTCATGGGCGATGTGGGGAGCCTTCCTCTGGGCGCGGTCCTGGGTTACGTCGCAGTGGTCACGAAAAACGAGATCCTTCTGCTTTTCATCGGAGGGATCTTCGTTCTTGAGACGATCTCGGTGATCACACAGGTGATCTCATTCAAGTTGACCGGAAAGCGCGTGTTCAAGATGGCGCCGCTCCACCACCACTTTGAACTCAAAGGATGGGCGGAATCCAAGGTGATCGTCCGTTTTTGGATAATAGCGTTCGTATTGGCGATATTGAGTCTGACTACGTTGAAGCTACGTTGAGAAGCAAAGAGGCAAAGAATAATGACGGATGATTTAAAAAATAAAAAGGTTCTGGTGATAGGGCTCGGCCGTGCGGGTGTTGCAGCCGCAAGATATGCGGCGATCCGCGGCGCGAATGTGACCGTGTCTGAAAAGAGGGAAGAAAAAGACGTCACAGAGTTCGTGTCGAAGCTTTCGGGCCTTCCGATCGAATATTCCTTCGGCAGAAATGATGTGCGGCTGATGAAGGATGCCCAACTGATAGTTGTGAGTCCCGGCGTGCCGCTTTCAATTGAAGGCCTGGGTGAGGCGCGTAATTTAAAAATTCCTGTAATCAATGAGCTTGAACTTGCTGTCCGTGAAATAAAAACGCCCATGATCGCAGTGACCGGAACAAATGGAAAGACGACGACAACCACCCTCATAGGCCATCTTTTGACCGAATGCGGAATCAAAAACTGCGTCGGCGGAAACATCGGAACGGCGCTCACTGATCTTATAAATGATGCGAAGAATGTCGATTGGGTCGTTGTGGAGGTGTCGAGCTTCCAGCTCGAGACGACACCGTCGCTGGCGCCCAAGATCGGGGTCCTTCTCAATGTGACGCCCGACCATCTGGACCGCCACGCGTCATTCGAAGAGTATCTCATGCTCAAGGCGCGGCTCTTTGGCACTTTGGATGCCGAGTGTTTCGGAATTTATAATGCGGCGGACAAAGTCGTCGCCGACGCGGTGGAAAAGTCGCACGCACAGCTTGTCCCTTTCAATTCGAATGGAAAGCTGGATGATGGCGGGTGGTTCGAAAAGGATTCTCTGTGGATGAAGCTTCCGGGCAAGGCGGCGGAGCAATATAATCTGGGCAATGTAGATCTCAAAGGCGCACACAATCGCGAGAATATGCTGGCATCTATAATGACTGCGGCGCTCTGCGGCGGAGAGAAAAATAAGATTCAAAAGGGACTTGAGACATTCAAGGGCCTTCCCCACAGGATCGAACTGGTGGGTGAATATAGAAACGTCCAATATTACGACGATTCGAAGGGGACAAATGTCGGCGCAACTGTTGCGGCGCTTGAAAATTTTTCCGCCCCCGTCATCCTGATCGCCGGCGGTCTGGATAAGGGCGCAAGCTACGAGCCCATGGCGCCGTTTATAAGGGATCGCGTGAAGCGTCTGATTCTGATCGGCGAGGCGAAAGACAAGATGAGATCCGAGCTCGGAGATTTGACGGAGACGGTTTCGGCGGAAACGATGGAGGATGCGGTATTGAAGGCCTCCGAGGCGGCAGCCGCGGGAGATGTCGTGCTTTTGTCCCCCGCCTGCGCAAGCTACGATATGTTTCGTGATTATGCTCACAGGGGCGAAGTTTTTGCCCAAGCAGTCAGGAAATTAAAAGATGGAATCCATTGAAATAAAAAAGACGCATTTTGACCTGTGGCTCCTGGTGCTGACGATCGTTCTCGTCACACTGGGCGTCACGATGGTCTACAGCTCAAGCGCGGTTCTGGCCCACGAGCGCTTCGGCGACAGCTACTATTATTTGAAGCGCATGCTCTTTTTTGCGGTGATCGGATTCGGCCTCATGATCGCCGCGATGCGGATACCCTATCGGATTTATTGCAAGCTTGCGTATCCGATACTTTTCGGTTCGCTTGCCCTTTGCGTACTTGTGTTTGTTCCCGGGATCGGCCGCACGATCGGGGGCGCGACACGCTGGCTGCGCTTCGGGCCCTTCGCGTTCCAGCCGTCGGAACTTGCGAAGGTCGCACTGGTGCTGTTTTTGGCCTACTCGCTTCAGAAGAAGGCGGACAGGATCAGATCGTTCAGGGTCGGCATCATCCCGCATCTCATCATCATGGCGGTGGTTGCCGGCGCGATACTCATGCAGCGCGACTTCGGCTCTGCGATTATGATCGCAGTGGTCACATGGCTTATGCTCTTTGCGGCGGGCGCAAGGCTCGCGTATCTTTTTGGAATGGCGGCGTTTGTGCTTCCGTTCGCGTACATATTTTTGTCCGGAGAGGGCTACAGAAGGCGGCGCATACTGGCATTTTTAAATCCGTGGAGCGATCAGTACGGCGCGGGTTTTCAAATCATTCAATCTTTCGTTGCCTTCAATGAGGGCGGCTGGTTCGGGAAGGGGCTGGGCCAGGGGCAGCAGAAATTATTTTATCTGCCGGAGGCGCACACGGATTTCATATTTTCCGTTTTGGGCGAGGAGCTGGGGCTCGTCGGCGTGATAGTTGTCATCACGCTTTTTGCCCTGTTTTGCTACCGCGGCCTGCGCATCGCGCTCAACGCGCCCGACCTTTACGGGCGCTATGTCGCGATCGGCGCGACTGTCCTTGTTTGTCTTTCATCCGTTTTCAACATCGCCGTGGTCATGGGGCTTTTGCCTACGAAGGGAATGACATTGCCGTTTATCAGTTACGGAGGTTCGTCGCTCATTGTGTCGCTCTTCGTCGTCGGCATTTTGCTCAACGTGTCCTCGTATAGAGGAGTAAATATATAAATGCCTGATATGGAGAAAAAAGTTAAGGTGATGCTCGCGTGCGGAGGCACGGGGGGCCATCTTTTCCCAGGGGTCGCAATAGCGGAGGCCTTTGCGACGGCGAAGCCCGACCTGTCTATTGTCTTTGCGGGCACGGAGCGCGGTTTTGAAAGCACGATAATACCCAAGATGGGCTGGCCTTTGATTTCAGTCGGTTCGACGTCGATCAAGGACAGAAAAGGTATCGGCCGGCTTTTGGCGTATGCGAGGCTTCCGTTCTCGATACTTCAATCTCTTTCCATCATCAAGCGCGAGAGGCCGGATGTGTTCATAGGCATCGGCGGGTATGCAGCGGGGCCGCTGACCCTCGCTTCCGCATTCTTGAAAGTACCGACGGCGATTGTCGAGCCGAACGCCATCGCCGGATTTACAAACCGTATCCTCGGAAGATTCGTGAATCGCATATACACCGGTTTTCCGGAAGCCAAGGAATTTTTCCCGAGGGGCAAGGCGGTGCTGACTGGAAATCCCGTGAGGCAGGAGATCTTGAATCTCAAGCAAAAGAACAACGGGTCAAAGGCGCATCTCACGATCTTTTGTTTCGGAGGATCGCAGGGCGCGCTGGCGCTTAATCACGCGTTAGTCGGCGCGCTGCCGCATCTTGTGGCGCTCAAGGGAAAGATCAGGTTCATACATCAGGTGGGGCAGAGGGAAGATATTGAGTCGATCAGGAAGGCGTACGCCGAAAACAATTTCGAGGCGGAGGTCTTCACGTTCACGGATAAAATCTGGGAGTGCTATGATAAATCGGATTTGGTGATAAGCCGCGCGGGTGCCACAACCGTCGCCGAGGTTTCCGTTTTGGGTCTGCCTGCGATATTTGTCCCGTATCCATATGCGGCGGATGATCACCAGCGCGCAAATGCTGAAAGCCTTGTTCGAAGAGACGCTGCTGTGATGATCCTTCAGCATGATCTAACGGGCGAGCGCCTGGCCCATGAGATAAAAAAGATGAGTCAGGAGCGGATACAGGCGATGTGCGCCGCGTCCGCACGCGCAGGCAGACCGGATGCCGCAAAAAGAATTGTGGAGGATTGTTTGAAACTTGTACGGACTAAAGTCACCTCCCCTTTGTAAGGGGAGGAAGGGTGGGGTAGATCTACCTCCCCTGTCCCCTCCTTACAAAAGGAGGGGGAGGTTGCATGTTTAAGAAGTATCAAAAAATCCATTTCGTGGGCATCGGAGGCATCGGCATGAGCGGGATCGCCGAGATCCTTTTGACGCTCGGGCTCACCGTGACCGGCTCCGATATCAAGAAGAGCGCCGTCACGCAAAGACTTGCGAGGCGCGGGGCGAAGATATGGTCGGGCCATGACCGCAAAAATGTGGAGGGCGCGCACGTCGTTGTCACCTCGTCTGCCGTTTCGGATTCGAATCCGGAGGTGCGTCAGGCGCACAAACAGGGCATACCGGTCGTCCCGCGCGCGGAGATGCTGGCCGAACTCATGAGACTCAAATACGGGATCGCGGTTGCGGGAACGCACGGGAAAACGACGACGACGTCGCTCATAGCGCAGGTCTTCGACAAGGCGGGGCTCGATCCCACGATGATCGTCGGCGGCAAGGTAAAGAGTCTCCGCGGCAACGCGCGCCTGGGCAAAGGGGAATTTCTGGTTGCGGAGGCGGATGAATCCGACCGCTCGTTTTTGAAACTCTCGCCGACGATCGGCGTGATCACGAACATCGATCCCGAACACATGGAGAACTACCGCGATTTTGAGCATCTGAAAGACGCATTCGTGGATTTTGCAAACAAGGTCCCGTTTTACGGCTCGATTATCTGCTGCACCGACCATCCGGTTGTGAAAAAGATTTTGCCGAAGATTGTCCGAAGGGTCGTGACATACGGTGAGGATGATGCGGACTATGTTG
>Ga0315291_10003198_pt1 | contig 21205 bp, 26 predicted proteins | sample YL17G12_20_MG_FD_203070 | JGI IMG/M metagenome (GOLD analysis project Ga0315291, IMG submission 203070) | Sediment microbial communities from Yellowstone Lake, YNP, Wyoming, USA - YL17G12_20 | ecosystem: Environmental > Aquatic > Freshwater > Lake > Sediment | place: USA: Wyoming | collected...
TCGAAAGCGGTAAGTTATGGTGGTTTCCATTGTCACGATTTTACTAGATTAGAAATTTTTAGTCTAGTAGTTTGTTTAACATGTATCCCCGCCCTAAAGGACGGGGTTTGTTATTCGATACTATACCGAAATTACCACTAGAAATGAGAGGGGTGTAAAGATGCTTAATACGGCTTTTACTAATGACTATATTTTGCGTACTATGAACAAGCTACGCGACGACAATAAGATGCTGATAGAGGCTTTGCTGGACATTCGCGGAGAGCTAGAAGACAAGCCATGCTCTGGTCCTTGCGACTCGTATGGCATGTGCAATATATGCACGGCTAGATCAGCAACCCATGTTGTTGGAATGCTCAGTGAGGGGGTATTTGCCGTGATGCTAGAAGCACCTCCTTGGGCATTTGGTGGGTGCATATGATAGATTCAATATAATCCGCTCGATCAAAAAACTGTGGTTATGGAGGGTCTTTTAACTTGGACTTTAAACATTTGTCTGATGAGGTGAAGCATATGGAAAAAAGAGCCATAAGGTTTTTAGCACTAGCCACCACTATTGCGGTCATTACTGTATTGGGTGGAATCCTGATGTATACGGTGAAGTGTGCTGGACCTGCGCCTGAACCCGCCACTGCGGATTCTTCCGCTCCACCTATCACTTGTGATGGTAGTCCCATTGGATCTACTAAAAAAGAGGAATGCCCTAAAGGTCAAGCAGGCGCTATTGTGCAGGTATGCACGTCTGTTGGATGGTTAGATGCTACCAATACATGTGCTTCGTCTGCACCTACTTGTACCCAGACAACTTTCGAGGCGGTGCAACCTATCTATCAGAAGAATTGTGTAGGTTGCCACGCACAAATCGGGCAGTATGCTGTTGCACAATCCTGGTCTGCTGAATCTTCACGCCGAGTAGGACTGCCTACAGGCAATAATGATCATATGCCTCAAGGTACAGCACCGCAATTGTCCAGTACGGAAATCTCCACCATTCAAAAATGGGTTACTGAGGGAGCCATCCAAGATTGCACACAGGCATCCATCCCCGCTTTTATTGATCTGGATTATATTAATAAGGTGATGGTTACAGACGCTTCGAGTTTATCCATTACGGATAGACCATTTACCCGCTATTTAATTACGTCACACGCAGTTAATGCCGGTGAAAAGAATGCTGTCTGGATTCAGGCAATGAACAAAACACTTAACTCACTTAATGGTTTAACTGAGGATTTGTTCAAGGCACAAGCTATCGATCCTACTCAATCGGTGTGGCGTATCGACCTTAGAAATTACGGAATGAACGCCGCCAAAATCGCTTTAGTCGATGCCGGAGATGTCAATATTAATATCGTAGACACCACGAGCCAGGGCTTGGTGCTTCAGTCTCTGATCGGTTCTAAGCACCCCTGGTTTCACGCAGATAACTTTATTGATATTACACATAGAAACAGCACAGTATATTATGGCATGCTTAATATACCAGCTACCCTAGCCGCTTTGCAGGCGCAAATAGGCGTAAACTTCCAAAATGATCTAGCGAATTTAACAATTAATTTTATCGGCAGTGCATCCTCTCCCATTGCGGAACAGAAGAATCGATTGCTTGTCCGCACTGTTCAAGCTCGAAGTGTTAATGCCTATTATTGGCAAACTTTTGATGTTAATAACATACCCAATAATATACAAGTTGTGGTTAACGGTGTTTTAGTAAATGAGAATACGAAGAATATTTTCCAGTTTCCCCTATTAGCTGGTACTGGTGCTGCGGTATCTACCCCCGCTGTAGCGGTTTTTACATCTGATGCATCCGAAGCCATATACACATTGCCTAATGGTCTTCAAGGGTATGTACTAACTGATGCGGTAGGTAATGTGGTTAATTTTGCCGATCCAAATGTTGTAATCGATACCCAGACTCCTTTAGGTAATAAAGTAATTAATGCTAGTAATTCTTGTAATAGGTGTCATAATCAAGGAGTTATTCCTATGGTGGATCAGGTATTAGCAAGCACGGTGGCTAACAAGAGCCAATTCACAGCTAACGATGTACAGCTTGTACAATCTGTGTATAAAGCTGCTGCTGCGGACTTAAACTTCTTTAAGAAGGACAATTCCGTTTTTGCGAAAGCTTTAAATACTATTGGTGTGGATCCAAAGGCGGCTGATCCTATGAGTGTGGTTACGGATAGATTTTTACAGAACTGGGACTTGAAGATGATAGGTGCTTTGTTATTTTTAACACCAGAAAAGGCGGCAAATGCTATTAGTACTTCGCCTACAGCATTAGCTCAAATTGGCGGACTTCTCACTCCGGGTGGTACAGTTACCTTTCAGCAATTTATCGCAGTTGAACAACAGTTAATTAAAGATGCTAGATTATTTCAAGACCCTATTTAAGGAGAATTATGATTAAGCGTATTCTATTAGTATCGTTTTTACTCGGTGCCTGTAGTAGTGGCAGTGAAACAGCTACCCCTGCACCAGCCACCCCGGCTACCTGTGCTACTGCTTGGGCAATCACCAAAACTGTTGTGCAAAAGAACTGTACGAAATGCCACGATGGAGCAAAGCAACCTTCGTTGTTACCTCAGGCTATATTTGATGCGAGTCCAGTGCGTGCTCAATTAAGTGCAGGGAAGATGCCACCCCCTCCAGCGGTACTATCTGCGGGAGATTCTGCTTCTTTAAATGATTACTTAAATTGCTCAGGCAAATAAGGAGGGAAGGATGCGCTTTATCCTAGGTTTCATTCTAGCGTTTTCAAGTAATGCTTTCGGTGCGGAGTTTACAAAGAGTAACAATACTGTGAGCTGGCATGCAGTAGGAACTCCGGGGTTCTTACGTATTGACGGTAAAGGTGGTGCTGCTGAAGGTGTCCTCAATACCGCCATCAGCAAAGTGTCTGGCGTGTTGACGGTAGCTTTAAGTGATTACAAGACAGGTATTAGTTTGCGCGATGAGCATATGAAAAGTAAGTATTTAGATGTAGGTAAATACCCCACGGCTAAACTTGAGATAAAAGATCAGCCATATGCTGAAGGTGTTGAAGGGAAAATGGCGGGGGTTTTGACCCTTAAGGATGTGTCTAAACCAGTAACCATTTCTTTTAAGGTTACAGGGAAGAAAGTTTCTGCTAACTTTAAGATTAATATCCGGGATTATCCGTCCATCGGCGTGCCTGTATACTTGGGTGTAACCGTAGCAGATGAAGTGGAAATTACTGTAGATGCGACCACTACTCCTTAGCTTTCTTGCTTTAAGCATAGGCGGCTCCGCTTATGCTTTCCCTTCTAATACTCGTTATGGTTATGCTAACTGCTCTTCTTGCCATGTAAGTCCTACAGGCGGGGGAGTTTTAAATAGTTATGGACATATGAGTGCTGAGGAGTTGCTCAGTAGCTTCTCTTCTCCCCATGAGTCCGAAGCTACCTTTGGAGCTTTGCATTCATACGGATCCGTCGCAGATAATTATGTAAGGGTAGGCGCGGATGTTCGATATCTATCCTTACGCACAGCATCTAAAACACAACCCCTCCACGTTGAAGATTTTTGGATGCAAAGAGAAGGTGAGGTAGCGGTATCCTTGACTAAGGAATTAACCCTTGTCGGGACTGTTGGATATTACGCCTTAGGTAATGATTTATATCAGGTGCAAAGTCGGCAGGACTACGCACTTGTTAATATGAACGACTACGTATCACTAAGGGTAGGTAAATTCTTTCCCGCCTACGGACTTCTGGTTGAAGATCACACAGTAGCTACTCGCTCAGGACTTGGTTGGGATCAAGGTCAAGAAACATACAATATAGAAATGTCCCTAAAGAATTCTATGGGGGATTTCTTTTTAACTTACCTAGTGGCTGGAACAACCTCTAGCAGATACGCTTTCACACCCACCAAGTCAGGAGTTGCCGGGCGCTTAACAGGGTATGTCGGCAGCAGTTCTCAAATCGGTATCAGTGGTTTGTATTACCAACTTCTTTCTCCTGGTGGAGGATATCAAGCATACTACGGAGCTTTCGGTGTTTTAGGTTTTACTCCAAGTCTTTATTTGCTGGGTGAAATAGACGGCGTTACTACAGTAAATCCTAAAATTAAAAATGAAATGTACTCCTACAGTATGCTAGGGTTTGAAGTCTCTAAAGGGGTTCATCTTCAAACAGCTTATCAAGTAGCAGACAGAGTAAAAAAATATGATTTTAGAATTCAATGGTTTCCACGACCACATTATGAGATAGTAGGTTCTGTCGGACAGACCACGAACGCATTAATCGTTGAAATGCTTTTACACTATTATCTGTGAGAACTTTTTGAAACTTTGGAAAATATATCAAACAGTTAACAATGACTGGGATACCTTCCAAGCGGCGGTTGTTGCCGCTCCTACGGAAGACATTGCTAGAACAATTCATCCGGGCGGTGAATTTTGGGAAGAGCGAGTATGGTGCGCTCCTCAAGATGTTCAAGTAGTATATCTAGGCACAGCTAAAGAAGGTACCGAACAAGGCATCATCCTTTCTTACTTTAAGGCGGGTTAATGTTAGCTATTCTTGATTCTTTGTGGTTTCTAGGTTTGGCAGGATTTGCCTTTTTCTTTCTCTTAATGCTCTATTGGACTTGAATCCTACATTAAGGAGCAGATATGAGCATGGTCCTATTCAACGCCCTCGACAACGCCGTCAAACTTATCAAAGATCATACTGGTGGTATCCTTGAGGACTCTTCGGCGGATATCAAGCAACTAAAGAACGGGTCCTATAGGGTGAAGCTCAATATTCTAATTAAGCCGAAAGATGCGGAAGAGGTGAAACGTGTCATAGTTGGACTCAATACATTGGATACATAGCGGTAGGTGTACCGTGGGCAATCTTTAAGTGGTATCTTTATGCAAAAGAACGCCTAGAAGAATACGAGGTAGCAAAAACTAAATTTAGTAAGTTGAGAGGGAATGAGGGACTCACTGTTGATGAAATCAATAGCGAATGGCTAATGAAAATAAAAGAAGAAAAAAAACGGGGTGGACGGCTGATTTTGAGCATTTTCCACCGAAGGTAAGCAAGCATAAAGCCAAGATTGCACGCTGGATGTCCTGCTGGTTTACGTCTCTTCTGTGGACGTTTCTTAGCGATTTCATCACCGACCTTTTCCGTCGTATAGTGGATCTATTTTCTGGATTTTTTCAAAGGATCTCTAACAGAGTATTCGCTAAACACCTAGACGATCTTGAGGAACTAAATTGAAAGGCGCACAACTCGAAAAGATTCTGCTGATAACTAGCTCCAACAACTTCGCAGACGAATTTGATGTCTATGGATTTGCCCTTGTGACGGAGGATATCTGGGCTTCTCATCTAAGCCAAGTTGAGATGCGCGTTTTCCCTGATAACAAATGCTATGACAACTATAGAGACTCTTATGCCCCCAACATGGTTGAGTTTGGAACCAACGAGTCCATACTCTTTGAGACCTTTCAAGAGTACAAAAACTCATTTATAACAAAGGTGATTACGAAAGAGGAGGCTGATATTCTGACGCGCCTTTTCGGTGTCAAAGTCAACCAGGACAGTAGGTATTTTTCTGGTTACGGAAAGTTCCTTTGCCTCTACGAGTGAAGCCATTCCTTTTGCACATAAGCTTTAACTTCTTGCACTGTTTGCCTGTTAACATCTCTACAATTTTCTATGCGGATTTTGGTTAGAGGGTCTTCGGCGAGTTTGATCTTATCTAAAAGGTTTTCTCTGGTTAAAGTGAAAGGCTCTACGGAAAGATCCCCTAGAGCATTTTCATGCATATAGGTTTTAGTCTTTCTAGTTACTCCTATATTGATAAAGGGTGTACCCGCCAGGGTAGAGAATATTAACCCGTGAAACCTCATCGTAATTACTAGGTCTAACTCAGACACAAGCTGTATGACTTTTGTGGGTGTCATATCATGCGCCATAACAGTATGTTCTACTACCGAGGAAGAAGGTAAAAAGGACAGAATTTCGTACATCATTTTTACATCATAGCTATACCGCGCATGACACATTGGGATGAATACTACGTGGTAGTAGTCTCTAAGATCATTTAATACGACGGCTAGTTCATTCTTTAAGTAGTTGCCATAATGGATCTGCTGCGGATCTTTTTGAGAGAAGGAGTGTGAAATATTGTCCGCCACCATAATACCTAAAGTTTTCTTCTTTTTATCCTGGGGGAAACTTTTAATGGGGAGATCTAAAGTGAACGCAATGTCTGGAGTATATTTAGCGTTAAGCCCTGCGGCTACTGCCGCGTCAACGTCCACTTTATTGCGGAAAAATATCTCAGATAGGTTAGGCATCTTTCGTAAAAGATCTAGCTGACTTTCGTAGCTCAGACCCACGCCTAAGATTTTTACGTCCTTGGCGTCCTTCACCCTATCGAGAAAAAAGGGATTGATTACATCCCCCCCACCCATAATGACTTCCTCTAGGGGTGTTTTTTGAGTGGGCGTCGTATAAGGAAGAATACCAAATATGTTGGCAGTAGCCTCCTTTAATGCCTCGTCCCCGCAGTTGCCATACCCGTAATATCCTAGAATTGTTTTCATGTAAAATAATCTTAATGGCAGATTAAATGGTATCCAATTTATATAAATATCTGGAGTAACCATGCATGTAATGGTATCGAGAAGGGAGGCTGTTGGCGCGGTATTAAAACCTTTGCCGAGAGTTGCCATGATTGCAAGCTACGAAGCTAATTGCGGTATGGCTACCTATACGAAATATCTTGTCACCGCTATGCGCTCTAAAACTTCAGAAATAAAAATGTTTGCGGAGTACATAGAAGGAAGTTTGGATAGTCCTGATGTTGTTAGGTGTTGGGATCGGCAGAAAGGTATTTACCAAACCATCTTACCAGAAGTGATTAAGTTCGCGCCGGACATTGTGTATATTCAGCACGAGTACGGTAGTATGAATAATCCAGTACAGTGGAACCTCCTTGTAGGACATTTATCTTCACTGTTTAGAACAGTTGTTGTGTTACACAGTGTATATGATCATGTGGATAAATTAATATTTGAAGCCCCCTGTAATGAAATAATTGTCCACTCCAAAATAGGACGAGATCTTCTCATTAAGAAAGGAATTAACGTACCCATACATCACATTCCGCATGGGTGCATTCCTGCGCAAGAAGTCACCGATCTTAAATTTTCTAACATGTCTAATAAGACTATGATTTTTCAGTATGGTTTCGGTTTTGAATATAAAGGTTGGAGTAGTGTCAACGACATTATAGCACGCCTGAAAGCGGATTTTCCGGAAGTAACTTATGTAGGAGTTTTCAACGTCTCAAAGTTTTCTTTAATGGTCCACAATGAGTATTATAAATCACTCATGCGTAGCATACGAGACAGAAATTTAGAAAATAATATTGTACTCCACAAAGGATTTAGATCTGAAGAGTCCCTATTTAGCTATATGAAACAAGCTAAAATAAATTTGTTCCCCTACTGGAATCATCCAGAATGGAAAGTGTACGGTGCTTCAGGTGCCGTAAGATTAGCCTTAGCTAGTGGAACTCCAACCATCGTCGGAGATGTACCATTCTTCGATGAATTCAAAGGCTATATACCCGTGTGTTCTACTATAGATGAATTCATCAAAGAAATAACACGCATCCTAAAAGATCCAAAGTATAAAGAAGACATCATAAAAAAAATGCTCGATTTTATCGATGAACGCTCTTGGGATAAAGTAGCAGGGTGGTATTTACAGTGTGAACACGATAAATCATTCACAGCACCGATTCCCTAGCAACGCCGCCAACGCATGTCCCTGCGAACAATAGACGCACTCTTCTCTGCATCAGGCATCATCTTGCAACGCTCAAGTTGCTGCAAAATGTCTGGAGTAAAGAGCGGATCTTTTTCCACATTGTTGTAAGGATGCCTCGTAGGGATAACTGCGTAGTTTAACAAAAGCCTCTCTAGAAATGTACTACCATACGGATTGCGCAGCCGCAAAGGCACCTCAGGCTCGTCATTAGGGGTAGCCGCACCGTATCGCTCTGCCAGTATTTTAGTGTACATAAGTTCCTTTAAACCTTGGGTTCCTAGATAAACTAAATCTATCACTTCATCCTTGACATTTTTTCTGTGCGATGATCTTATGCAGGGATAACAAGGTATTACACCACCGAGGCTAAAGTATTCCGTGGAAATTCCGAATATAATTGAGTGACGCAACCTAAGAGCTGGGGGATTTAAGCTATGTTTGGTTTCATCTTCAATTTTTTCAACAAACGCGACATTCCACAGGAAAAAGCAATTAAGCACGTTCTTTCTTGTTTTGTTGCGATGGGAGCTAGCCCAGAAGCTCTTGCTGAAGAGAAGCGTAAATTGCGCGAGGATCAAAAGTATTTAGGCGACTGGTTTAATACTACTAAAGGTTAGAAGCAATGACCACTAGATTCGATGACCTAGGCTTTAAAATCGAATTAACCAACGAGAATTGTACTGTTTTTTGACGATGGCGATTTTAGAATAGCTACTCGCACAGAAGTAGCCCTCTGGAAGCTGTTGATTGCCTCCAGAGAGGAGCTAGTGCGACGATTGAAAAGCTGAGAGTGGAGCGTGTAGAGAGAATAATACCCGTGGCTCATGCTTGGTAAACACCAAGCGTAAGTTCATAGGCATTGAGAAGGATGAGAAATACTTCGCCATTGCCGAGAACCGCATAAAAGCTGCTGCCGAAGAGCAGGATCAAATGCTATTTGGTTAACATATTGAATTTTTCTGTAATTAAACCCATTAGATTTCCCCAAGCAACAGCTCTTTAGCCTTTTGCGTAGCTTCAGATATTTCAGTATAGAATTCCAAGCGCTCATCTAAGAAAGATGCATCGGTAATGAGGGGACTTCCGTGGTTGGTCACTAGAAGTTTTCTACCTTGTTCCGTTTGTATAACATATCCCTCGCCATCCATTTCCCAGAATGGGAACAGAACAGGGAAAGTGTACAGGAGGCTAACTTCTGAACCAAAATTATCAGCTATGAAGTCTGTTAGTGCTCTACCTAATTCCATCAGATGCCTCCCCGGATAGTTTGGTGGGCGTAGCCGGACTTGAACCGGCAAGTCTTTGCAGACGAGGGATTTTAAGTCCCTTGTGTCTACCAAATTTCACCATACGCCCTAATTGAACCCTGCTGCAACGAGGTTTCCCATTCAATACCAAGAATCCAATTAATTTTCCAACTAAAAAATTTGACAAAAATAGGGTAGGTAGGTAGGTAGGTAGTCCCTATATGCGGATCTAAATCAGGTCCGTCAGGGGTTAAGGAACTAGGAGTAAGAGGATGGACGTGTAGCATATGCAACGAGGTGCATAACCGAGATGTAAACGCTGCAAAAAACATTCTCCGTTTCGGGCATGAAACGCTAAGTGGAACCTTGAGAAATAGGCTCTGCAAGGGAAGCACCGCCCTTTAGGGCGGGGAGGATGTCATGCAAGCTTATACGATAGTGCAAGTATCTAAGATCTTAAAGATCCCATATCACACAGTAACTAGATTGATAAATTTGGGTTACCTACCATCCTTTAATAAGGGTATTGCGCAAAAATGGGTTCCAGCGGAGGCAATCACAGAATACCAAAAAAGCCACACCACTTTGCCCAAGCTGCCACCCGTCAGGCACTACGGGGTAACTACCTGTGCGAAAGTAGGCTCTCCCGAGTACAAACGCCAGCGGTTGCTCGCTGCTCAAGAACTGGCATCTATGCGTGGGGGGGTTTGCTTATCCGTAGAATACGAATTAAAACTTAAGTGGCAATGCGCCCAAGCACATCAATGGTTAGCATCAATGGCTGTGGTTAAAAGAGGTACATGGTGTAAAGAATGCGCCTGCAAAGTTTCTCTTGCTTGATCTCAGGCACATCTATAGATTATTCCTAATACAAATTTTGGAGGATTTATGGGTTATAAAAAAATCAAGAAGACACATAAGAAAGCACCTAAAAAAGGTAAGTCAGATTTTGATAGACAGCAAGAAGCTATTGAACAAGCCTGCGAAGATCTAAAAGAATTTTTGCTTGCAAAGAACGAAAGCTACCAAGGCTCCGCTTTCCGTGAAATCACCTATGACGGACGGGTTATTTATCCGTATGAGGCACTAGACTGCCGCATTATCGATAAAATGCGCAGGCTACAAAGCGATAACTCAGCCTTTGAAGCAGAAGATACCGAAAAAGATCTATGCGGATATTTAGTCCTTAAGCAAGCCCTCACCCTTTATGAGGACGGAATCGTGCCGGAGGACGAAGACGACGAGGAAGACGAGGAAGACGAGGAAGACGAAGATGAATATCCTTAATCCAACACCTTAAAATAGATTATTTTTATCATGTGCGATGTTACATTTTAAAAGGAGTCTATGTCTTACTTATCTAAAATATTAGCCGGTAGTCCTTCTTTCGATATAGAAGGTGTTGAAATAATTGAGCGTCCGATCGCTGATTTTGGTAAAAAAGGAAAAGGTGGCAGTGTCGGTATGCATTACTTAGATGAGGAGGGTGTCTATACAAAAGATAGCCATGAACTGCATAGTTTAGTGGACGAGGCTTTAAAAGACAACTACCCAGTTATTTATTTGTATAATAAGGTTACACCTAAGACTACGCCTCATATGTATTTAATTAAGAGTGAAACCGAAATAGTTTCCGATCATGAGACGGGTATTTCGGCAGAAAAAACTATGGATTCTTTGATGTTTCACCTGATGCGTAAAGGCTCTAGTGATGACAAGAAAAAGAAAGCATTACTTTCCACTGTAACGAATTATGCGGACAGTCGTGGTTTAGATGCCGAATACATGCTGTCATTTAGTAAGAAGCTACTAGACTTGTCTAAGTCTCTTTATAATAGTTACGCATCTAAAGAAGATGTGGAAAACACAGAAGAAGAGGACAAAGTAGAAGATGTGAAAGAAGAAGTATGAGGCTACATTTCAAAAAAAACATACAGGAAAAATACGAAATTTCAGCAAAGAAATTTTTAGGCAGCACTGCCAGAGATGTGCCGTTTGAAGATTACGCGACCAAAGGTTCACCCTTTATGGTCATGGCTAAAAAGTTCGGCAAGTATGATTTAAATGACTATGTATACAATGCTATTAAAAGCAAAGTTTCATATAAAACCATGCAAAAAGAAATTTCTAAGGCTTGGAAATTTCATGGTAAGCAGACCTCAACCTTACACATGATTCAAGCTTCTCGTTTGGGTAGCTTACTAGCGATGTTGTATGCTTCGCACCCAGACGCTCCTCCCGAGTCTAAGGACGTGGCTTTAAAAGAGGCGCAGCGGTACCAGATCGAAGCGGCTATTGAGGGTGATAGAATTCCAGGTGGGCTTGGTGATGCTGTTCCATATTCAGATGTGGATCAAGAGGAGCTTAAACTGGGTATCTCGGTGGAGCTTGAGCATACTAGTGATAAAGATCTGGCTGCTGAAATAGCTAAAGATCATTTAATAGAAGACGCACATTATTACACCAAGCTTAAAAAGTTTGAGAATTGAAAGGTTCCTATGAGTTTTGTACAAAATATAAAGAAAAAATACATGGTAGTGTCATCCTCCACCAAGCCTGCTGTCTATGTCGGAACATATAGTAAATATAATTCTGGGAGTATCAAAGGGAAGTGGCTCAATTTAGAGGATTACGCTTCTAAAGAAGACTTCCTAAAAGCCGCAGCGGCGCTTCATAAGGATGAGCCTGACGCGGAATTGATGTTTCAGGATTTCGAGGGATTTCCTAGGCAGTACTACTCAGAATCCAGTTTGAGTGATGAATTGTGGGATTGGCTAGATCTTGACGAGGATGATCGGGAGCTTCTTGCAGTCTATAGCGATGAACTAGGTGATGACAAAGCTACTATTGAGCAAGCTAGGGATGCCTTTTGGGGTAAGTTTGATTCTAAAAAGGACTGGGCTATGTCCTTCATTGAGGACTTGTCGGCGGAGCAAGCTGCAAATTATTTAACCCTCACCGATACCGATGCAAGAGTGATGGCTAACGACGAGGCATATTCTAAGGTAGAGGATATGGGCGATGAAGATGTCCTTAAAGAAGCCGATTTAGAAGATGAGTATGACGAGGCAGAGGGTGATAAAGCCAAGGAGAAAATCCTAAACAAAGCTAAAGAAGAAGTGGAAAGCAAAATCTCTGACGAGATCGAAGAGAAATTGAAGAAGGATCCTGTCGGGTATTTAACAGATGAAACTGGAATATACACGGTAGAAGAACTCTCTAAGCAGAATTTTATGTCGATCGATTACGATCTCTATGTAAGGGATGCTGAAATGGCGGGCGATGTTAGTTTTGCTGAAAAAGGGGGCAACGTCTGGGTTTTTAGAAATTTTTAAAAAAGACAAACCCTAGGATCTAGCCCTTCAGCCATTGCGTGGCGCGGGGGGCAAATCACCTTAGAATCCCTCTGCCACTGACACTCATGCTCTCTAGGGCAATCATAGGTCATAGGCTTTCGCTTATGGAATTTAGGTGTCGTCCCTAATTGCAGCGTACTGCCTAACAGTTTCACTTCTTCAACTTGCCCAAGAGCATATAGTCCGCCGTCACAGGCTTTTCTTTTCTTATCGAAGAATCCACAAGATTCGCCGTGACAATGAGAATTATACTGCTTGGTCCAAGGAGATCCGTTAGGTGCGATCAGCGGACACATAGTTGCAGGACAAAAGGTGTCAAGTTCATGAGCCGGATCATTTTCCGGAATAATACAAAGCTTGTCGGATACCGCAATCAACTGTTCCGGCGTCATCAATACCTCCAAAAAAATCCCCCCCCTTAAAATATGGAGGGGGATTCCCATACACACCCAATAACAACCAATTACTTGGCAGCAGGTGCATCAGCCGCAGGTGCAACAGGTGCAGCCGCCGCAGGTGCATCAGCCGCAGGTGCATCAGCCGCAGGTGCGACCACAGCTTTTGCTTTTTTCTTAGCCTTCTTTTTAGCAACTTTAGGCTCAGCAGGTTTCGCTGCTTCAGCCGGTTTTGCTTCAGTTTTTGCTTCTTCCACCACAGCCGGTGTTTGAGCAAATGCCGAAGAGGTCAAGAAAGTAGCCAACAAAAATTTGTACATCATATAAAAATCCTCCAAAAGGTTGAGATCTAGATAAAACACATAATGAGCAAAGATTCTAGTTGTTTTTGAAAACGAATCTTTGCATGTGCAGATGGCAAGGCGTTGCGCACCTAGCAATAAAAGCTAAAACCTTGGTTAACATCTTCCACTTAGGAATTTTTAGGTACATGTATAGAGGTACGATCTGAGCACCTATACGTACTTTAGGTTCGTATGTGGTTTCACCTAAAACTAATTTAGTCTTTTTAAGACTTATAGCTAACTTTACTGTTTCATAATATGCGCCAAATACTAAAGGTATTTTATTATTGACTTCATAATCTATCCCTACCCACAGGGGGTATAAAGTACTTGCATCGGATAGGGAAATAAAAAAAGCTACTAACTTATCGTCGAGCCAGAACAAAGTAGCTAATGCAATATTTTCTAATCCCTTAAAATATTCTTCATTCAGCATTTCTCTGTCATACTCAAAAGCTTTGCAGTTAGTTTGCTTCCATAAAGATAGCATTTGCTCGGTGTAGTTTAAAAAGTTGTTGGTGTGTTCTATCCTAACACACTGAAGCTTTTTAAGATCTTTAGTGATGGATTGCCTATAACCCGATCTTAAAGATGCTAAATATTTGTCGAAAGAATTCCAACGTATGTGGATTTCCGTTTCTTCCAAGTTAGGGATTTGTTCATACCCTAAGCGTTCTAAATCCTCATCTTTTTTAAGAAAATCACGTAGGACTAGTATTGAGGATTCCCGCGTAATCGCGTCGTCTATTTTTTTTAAAACCTCCCACCTATCTGCCCCAGGCTTAATGGCAAAGCCACAACCAGAAGTAGCCGGTAGTCCGCATTCTAATACCGTAAGCATTAAAAAATTGGGGTAGAAGGAACGCACCCATTTTATAAAACTGTTTGGCTTGAAAATATCTAAAGGGGTTTTGATGAAGCAAAGACAGGCGATGGCTAACGCGGATCCATCCGTATCAAGTAGTAAAAGGTAACGAAATCCCCCTAACTTAGAAGCCGCCAATAGATACTCATATTTTAATGCAGGTGTATCCGCTAAAGAATCCCACAAGGTCTGAGGTATATCGGCGAGGGATTCTTTAATGGGGTACCTCTTTCATATTCTTAATTCGCCAAGAAATATTAGACCGCGCTTGATCTTCCCACTCAGTCTTAAGATAGAATAGCTGCTTTCTTTTAAGCAGTGTTTGGAGAAACTTCTTACCACCCTTAAGAAAAGTCTTATCGCCTAATTCTAATCTTATATTGTGGCTATCTTCTAGAAATTCTTCTCTGGATTGACCGAAACTTTGCAGGTCGAGATCTAGCACTAACTGAGTTAAAAAAGATAGATGCTTTTGATCCTTATCGTGGTGCGCCGTGGCATTGATCGCCTCTGTCACAGATATGATCTCTTGATCAATGTTTGCACTCCTAAGAGATGGCTCTGAATCAAAAAACATCTTGAGCTTATTGATCATATACAGAGATATAGACATCGCTTCATTAAGTCCTGGCGGGCTGACTTTTTTGGTGTACTGTAAATCATGATATATAATGCACTCTAGGAGAGTGTGCAGCCTATCGTGTGGTTCCACCCAACGCAACATATTATTTATATGCTTGATATTGTGGTATTTACGGTGCGGCTGATTATAAAGATTTTTTATCTTCTGCTGCCTAGTGTCGTGATATCCGAGTAGCTCGAATGCTTTGTCTATATTAAGTTGCATGTATCTCCTTTAACAGTATTAAACGTTAATAGGATCAATCAAGCAAGGGAAAACTAATCCGGGGGTGGGAGTTTCATAGCTTTTGAAGGTGCTGTAATTTTCATGCCACGCATTCTTAAATCCCGTTCTATTAAGAAGCGTAAATATCTACTAACGCCTATAGGTTTTCCTTTAGGTGATCTCATGTCTTTTACCACCCGGTTTACCATATCTCTAATAAAGGGGGGTACTGCCGGAGGTGTTAAGTGGACGAGTTCTTCGGTGTCGAACATGGTGTAGTCAGTGGCTGCGCTCTTGTTTTCTGGATTGTCCTTATCCACCCCTTGCATGGCAGTCATGGCAAGGTATAAACAAATCTCACGAGCCTTTTGATTGTCAGGGTATAGCTTTTTAAGAAGATCTGGTACGAATAAACGCTTTTTCTCGTTTCGTATCGAAGCCTCTATTTGATGTAGGGCATGGTGGCAATGAGCGTCTAAAATAGCAATATTGGCGCGAGTGTCTTGACCTCCTTGCGCCTTTTTTATTTTGTGGTGTTCGTGCATAGATATTCTAGGAAATATTTTCCCGCAACAATCACAAGCAAACGAATCTAGACCATTAGCCTCTTTTAAGAAGACTGGCATTTCAAACTTGTTTTAACTCTAACACTTTAGAGATGACAAGATCTTCTAGGTTTGAATTCTTAAGTTGGTCCGCAGAATAGGTTGCAGAGAGGTTGGTAAAGCTTTCATCCTTCAAAAGATCCTTCATTGGAAATGGTGTAATGATTTTAATACCAACTTCCGGATTCCTGAACTTGAGTTGCGTTTGCCCGGAAACATTCCTTCCAGTACGGACGAATACTTTTCCAGCAGATAATGCTTTAGCTAATTGAATACTTTTCATAAATTCTCTCCAAGATGGTTTGTTTAACATTAACATTATAGATGTCTTCAAGCAAGCAAGTTAAAAGCTAACCTCCCCTATTTGAGGAAGTCGCTTCCTTGTTTTTTAACATGGCACTTAAGGAGGCTAGACCAATCCATTTAACATTCACTGAATCTTCAGCTTCATTGTAAGACGATGGGAGGACTTCGGCAGTAGTTTCAGATGCAGATCTACGACCTGTACCCCCTTGACCTAGTCGCGGACGTGTTTCATCTACAGTATCACCAACAGGAATTCGGGCTGTTGAATAAGCATAGGTATTATAGGCACCGCCTGCGGGAGGCGCTTTTCCTTGCACTTCAGCATTCTTTCTATCCATGGAATGATCTTCTAAGGTTTTTAAACTAGCAGCAATGTCCGCCGTATTTTTAGAAACATCTAACTTGTTTGCTGGAGTGCGTGGGGGTCCTTCACCCAATTTATTTACAGCATCATATGCCCCGGTGGCATCTGCTGTGGCACCTGCTATGGCGGCGGCAGTACCTATGAGCGGGATCATGGAAGCAGCTTCTACCCCTAAGCGTGTCCAATCTCCGACACCTACCGACTTACCTGCTTTATGTTTGTCCCACATGTCAGAAATTTGACTAGCGGTAGATATGGCACCTAGGACAGTCCCCACGAAAGGAATAGACTTGCCTAAAGTCTTCGCCCCTAGCTTGGCGGCTCCTTTAACCCCTAATTTAGATGCTATACCTAACCCCATATTAGCGGCACCTAACCCTATATGAGCGGCATCACCAACCTTGCTGGCGGTAGCTAAAGCTTGCGAAGTAGTGCTTTTAGCCACTTCAGGCTCGGCGGGTTTTTCCGTCGGTGGTGGCGGTGGGGGTGTAGGCTCGGCGGGTTTTTCTTCGTGTGTATCCTCCGGTGGTTTTTCTGGGGGTTTTTTTGCCGATTCTTTGCCTTTGTCTTCGCCTTCAGCAGCTTTAGCACTTCCACTAGCGAGCAACGCGGTAGTAAGAGCCAACCCACCGACAATAAGAGCCGCCGTCCCCTTTTTCCCCTTAGCTGCGTGTTCGGCGGTATCTACGGCTTTTCCGACTTTTAAGCCCTTAACTGTATCGATAGCCTTAGAAGTTAAATCTTTACCAAATTCAAATATCTCATTTTTATATTTTTTGGCTATAATCCCAACTGCTAACCCACCGCCGCCAGCAGCCATTGCCCCCACAGGACCTTCAGCTAATACATGAGCGGCTAAATCGCTATGTTCCTTTAGCCAGTTCGTAAGGAAACCCCAACCAGTGTCGGCGATACTCATATGTTCATTTTGTCCGCTAGATAGTTTAGCCAAATTTTCTAATTCTTTGGAACTATCTCCTATACCTGTATTTGTCCCCTTGGCTATCTCAGCAGCTTTATCCAGTGCAAGTTTATTATCTTTCCCGATATTGAATTCTTCTTTAAGATACTCAAGCATATCATCGGAAGTTTTACCTTGAGATTTTATCTCGTGTAACTGCTTATCCGCCTCTTTAGATTGGTTCGCTGGATCCAGATATTTCTGGAAAAGAAGAGTTTCTTTAGCTTTTTTAGCTGATACAGATAGTCCTTTAGATTTTTCAATCTCAAGAAGAGCCTCAGCCTTACGAGTACTAATTCCAAATTTTGCCTTAATCGCACCTACTTGCGCTTCATGTCCAGTGACATCTTTTAATACTTGTTGTAGTCCAAATAAGTTATCTTGTATGAAGGCACCAATACCAAGAGCACTTTTCTCGGCTAGACTTTTCTGCCTAATTTGGAGGGATTCTTTCTCCAGAGCAGACATGTTTTTCTCTTTATCTATCCGGTCTTGTATGCTTTTTATTTCTTCTTGATTTGCGGTATCGATCCAGTCATTTACTTCTTTTCTATTATCAAAGCCACGCTGCTGAGCATCGAACATAGTCATCGCGGCGGTTTCGCTGATATGATACTCAGCGGCTATGAGTTTATATTTTTCTGGACCTTGACCTAGGATGCTAGTCATCTTTTGAAACTTTTTTTCCACCATGGCATCCGTACTTTGCATATTCTCTTCAATAAGAGAGGCTGCTTGGTACTGATCAATATCTCCGGATTTTAATTTTTTCCGAATCGTATCTACAAAGGTTTTTTGACCCTCAGTCATACCTTTCGTTATCTCTGCTATCTTATCCTTATCACCCTCAGCGATTTCCTTAGCCAAGTCCATACCGGCTAGCTGGCTAATTAAACCACTTCCTCCACCCCCGCCAGCACCAGTGCCAGCGACTACCTTGCCCATAGCTTCAGCAGACTTCATTGCCATTTTCTTGCTTGCGCCGAGGCGTTCTGCCTCGTTAGCTGCTGCACGCATGGCTTGAGTCATGAGCCTAGTGTCTACAATAAACCCGCCGCTGGTTTGAGAGGCTTGATCTATCAGCTTCACCATGTCCTTCATCCCAATGGCGTCACCCTCCACGGCACCTTGCATCTGTGCAAGTACCGTAGTCATCTGGCGCAAATCCGCAGTTGCCTGCTGCGCAGATAAACCCATATCTTCAGTGCGCTGCCTCAACATGTCCACGGCTACAGTGCTGTCCACTCCAGTAACTCTGGAGAACTCTGCGGTAACCTCGGTAAGCATAATAAGATTCTTAGCGTTTTCTGCTATAGAAGAATTACTTATAACACCAAGCTTTTGTGCTGCAATCGTCGCAGCGATCTCTTTAACCTTATCTAGTTCCATACCTAGACGAGCCGCCGTCTTAACTAAAGCAAACGCCTGAGCCTCGGCTTGGAAGGCGGCATCTTTAAACCCTGTAACTCCTGTAGCAGCATTTATATTATATTCTCTGGCGAGTTCCATATTAAGGTTATACGTCTTAGCAGTTGCAGTAAATGCTCTGCCAGCATACTCAAGCGCTTTTTTTAAAGCCTCAACGTAACTTTTTGAGTCTAACCATCTAGAAAAACCCTCTTCGGCAGAAGCTCCGAGAGATTTAAAAGCACCCTGCGCATGCCGAGAAGCCAAATCGGCATCCTTAAGATCTTTAATACTGTTGACCGTATTAGTGTGCCCCCTAATCATCTCCATATTTTGAGTATGTAGAATTTCGGATTGTTTCTCGATATCGGTCAGAGTATTTTTTAACTGTCCTCGGTATTGTCTACGTAACTGCGTGGACTGGACTAAATCTTTGATTTCTTTAGTCGTGAGGACAGCCCCCTCTTTTCTTTTCTTATTGAGATCATCCGTTATTTTCTTATGTTTTACATATTCGTCAGAGAGGGTTTTATATTTAGCCGTCGTACCTATGAGGTTTTGTCCAGTATCCTTTACGGCTTGAGCTAAAGTTAGCTGTGTGGCAACCAACTTTTTTGTCTCTATAGCCATGACCAGAGAAGACTGCTTACCCTTGGTCGCAAAATCAATAATGCTATCCGTAGCTTTAGCGTAGAGCGAGGACATCTCATTTAGGGAGGTGTTGCTTTTTTCATTAGCTTTGTAAAGCTTAGCTAGGGCTGAAGCATTTCTATTTACACTCTGAGTGTTTTTATTGTTTAAATTTGTAGCTAGAGTAGTTTTTTGGTTATTTTTATCGATACTGTTATTAAGGTCGTTAATAACCTTATTCATTTCGCTTTTGCTTTGAGCTTGTTGATGTAGCGCTGCGGCATTAGCTGCGGTGGTATCATTAGCCATATTTAAAATATCCTCTAAAAATAATAGCTAATGAATCTCAACATACTCTGCCTGCAATTTTCAAGAAGGCATCTTTGGGTGCGAACGATAAATCAACAACTTCTTCTTTCTTACGATTAACCCACCGAGGAGCATCAACCACACTAGGATCTTCTCTTTTTACATTAACCGCAGTAGATGCTAATTTCTTTAGATGCTCCATGAATTTAGGATTCTGGGTAAGACTAAGCACTAAGGGCATGAGAACTTTAGGTCTCTTGTCTCGGTATTCCCATGTGAATTTCTTATCTTCTTTAAGGTCTTCTTTATTACCGCCTAACAGGGATTTAGCATCCCAGGTGGTTCCTAGCATTCCGCTAATTAAATTGTCTAAAGTCTCGCTGTTTCTCCTTTCTAAAAGGAGAAAAGAAAACTCCATCGCTTCCAAATCTTCGGAAGAGAGTTTTTTCATTTGCGCTGGTGTTAGGCACCAATGCGCCATGATCAGTAATCGGCGAGCCACTGCGGGATCATGTTCGTATACTTCTAGTGGATCGCCTATGAAGGGTTTGGAAGGGTATCCTCTCCCCTAAGAGGCTTTCCATGATGCGGACAATAGCGATCACTGCCAACCGCAATAATCGCTTTGTAATTACAATTTTCTTCAGGGCATAGAGCTAAGAGAGAATCTCCCCCCACTAAACTCACCGGAGGGAAATTCTGCTCATAGAACGTTACCAGAGTGTCTGTCATCTCCGTAGGAGACGTTACTAGAAACTCAAAAAACATCTGAGCGCCTTTGTCTTGCCGCTCCTTTTCTCTAAGCGGGGTGTCTTTGCCAGTAGTTATTTTCAACTCATGGTAAGGAATCTCAAACACATCTGCGATAGCCGTACCATCAATTTTCTTAACAGCGTAGGCTACAATTGCCGTTTCCATGTATGTCCGTACATTTATTTCGTCGGCATTGTGCAAAGAAGCAACAGATACCACCTTAGCTATATCCTCACGTGTAAGACGTGTAAGAGAATAACTTATACCCTGGACAGTGATCGTTTCTGACTTCTCTAACTCGTCCATACCCAAAGATGCACGCATGCGCTGTAGTACAGGATGCTTCTTACCTATAGGGGAAAACTTAGAAAATACCTTAGGTGGAACTTTAGGAGCCTCACCCCTGCGTATCCTTTCAGCCGCTTCATCTTGCTCTTTTAAAAGCCGCTGCTTAAGGCGCTCTTCTTGGATCTTATTTTCTTGATCCAAAGACAACATACTAGCACGCTGATTATCTATACGTACCTCACCTATAGGCTTAGGCGTCACAGGCATTGCCGCTGCTGCCCTCTGCTCCTGCTCTATGCCATGTAAGTCCAAGTCGTCGTCATTGACAGGTTTCCCCTCTTTTAACGCTTGAGCAACAGGCGTATTAAGCTGCCGAGAAGTATCCATCTTAGAGGCTAAATGAGGGAAAGCCTTAAGAAATTCTTGATACTGCGCTTTTTGCTCTGGAGATAATTTATCTAATTTTTTAGTATCGTACAGGGTCATGTCTCTCCTAGTTAGAAATTTAAATACATTCTAATGGGAGAGAGAATCTATTGGAAGGTTTTTATTTACTATGTTACGTTTAAATTTTGCGTTGAGGATCCTATGTTAAGTGTATTACTTCAGGGAAGATTTGGAAATCATCTATGGCAATACGCTGTTTGTAGGAGTGTTGCCGAGCATTTAGGATATGCTTTTCATATCCCAAGGCATTTTGCAGGGCAACCCTTCTTTAATT
>Ga0315291_10003199_pt1 | contig 21194 bp, 16 predicted proteins | sample YL17G12_20_MG_FD_203070 | JGI IMG/M metagenome (GOLD analysis project Ga0315291, IMG submission 203070) | Sediment microbial communities from Yellowstone Lake, YNP, Wyoming, USA - YL17G12_20 | ecosystem: Environmental > Aquatic > Freshwater > Lake > Sediment | place: USA: Wyoming | collected...
TGTCTCGCCGACTTTGGAAACGAAGTGATCTGCCCGGATTCGGATGAAGAGAGGATCGAAGCGCTCAAGCGTCTTAAGATGCCGTTTTACGAACCCGGTCTCGTTGACATCGTCAGGAGAAACTGCGCTGAAGAGAGGCTCAAGTTTACGTCTCGTATTGAAGAGGCCGTGGCCAAATCAGAGGTGCTCTTCATTGCCGTAGGGACACCCGCGACGAGGAAAGGTGACGCGGACCTTTCGGGTGTAAGAACCGTTGCAAAAGAAATAGCAACGCACATGAGAAGCTACAAACTTATCGTCCAGAAGAGCACCGTACCCGTGGGAACAGGTGCCATGGTCAGGGGAATTGTTGCAAGAAATAGGAAAGGCAACGTACCCTTTGACGTGGCGTCCAACCCGGAGTTTCTTCGCGAAGGTTCCGCTGTTGAGAATTTTATGAGACCGGACAGGGTAGTGATTGGAACCTGGACAAAAAAGGCGGAGAGCATTCTTTCCCAGATCTACGATCCCCTCTATCTCATAGAGACGCCCATGGTGAAAACGACGGTGGAAACGGCCGAGTTGATCAAGTACGCGTCCAATATCTTTCTTGCTTCGAAGGTCTCTTTCATAAATGAAATGTCAAGATTGTGCGAAGTGTTTGGAGCCGACGTCCAGGTAGTGGCGAAAGGAATGGGATTGGATAGGAGAATCGGGCCAAAATTTCTGCATGCCGGGCCGGGTATTGGCGGGTCTTGCCTTCCCAAGGATACGGCTGCCCTCGTGCGTTTTGCCGAAAAGGCTGGGTGCAAGCTTCGCATACCCAGGGCCGTGCTTGAGATAAATCGGACGCAGAGGGATTTTGTATTCAAGAAGATCGAGCATGCGGTTGGATCGTTGAAAGGTAAGACAATCGGCGTACTGGGACTTTCTTTCAAACCGGAGACAGATGACGTCAGGGAGTCGCCCGCGATTCACATAACAAGGCGGATGCTCTCCAAGGGAGCGAGGGTGAAGGCGTTTGACCCCGCCGCCATGACGGCTGCCAAGAGAGTTCTTCCCTCCGTAGAGTACTGCCCCAATGCTTATGAGGTGTGCGAAAGAAGCAGCGCCCTGGTAATCTTCACAGAGTGGAACGAGTTCAGAAGGCTCGACCTTGCAAGAATCAAGAGCCTCTTGAAGAAACCTGTCATGGTTGATTGTAGGAATATCTACGAGCCAGCCGAGCTGAAAGTGATGGGATTCAAATACTACTGTGTTGGAAGAGCAACCCGAGAATTCAAATAGAGAGGAGTAACTGATCCTGAGAGGTGCAAGATGATCGATGGTGTCAAGGTTAAGCAGCTAAAAATGATCGCGGATGAGAGAGGTTTTGTCATGGAGATGCTAAGAAGCGATGACGAAATATTCGAGAGGTTTGGACAAGTCTACCTTTCCGTCGCTTATCCGGGCGTCGTGAAAGGATGGCACTACCACAAACTTCAGACAGACTATTTCACGATAGTGAAAGGAATGATGAAGGTAGTGCTTTACGACCAGAGGAAGGATTCCCAGACTTACGGGCAGATAAACGAATTCTTCATGGGCGAACTACGCCCGATGTTGCTCGTAATTCCCCCTTATGTTGTCCATGGAATGAAAGCGATCGGGACCGAACCAGGATATCTGATAAACTGTCCGACACTTCCGTACGAGCACAAGAGTCCCGACGAGTACAGGATTGACCCCCACGGCGGCGAGATCCCCTACAACTGGGAGAGGAAAGATGGCTGAACCAGGCTGGAACCGCACGGGAAGGTGCCTCATAACCGGAGGGGCCGGGTTCATCGGGAGTCACTTTGCGAAAAGAATCATCAAGGATTACCCCGGTGCCAGCGTGGTGGTACTCGACAAACTGACCTACGCTGGAAACCCTGACAATCTCAAGGAGCTTGAGAACGAGCCCAGGTACAGCTTTGTTCATGGCGACATATGCGACCCGAAAAAAGTGGAAGAAGCCATGAGGGGTTGTGACGTTTGCGTGAATTTCGCAGCCGAGACGCACGTGGATAGATCCCTGGGGGACCCGTCGAGCTTCGTGCTCACCGATGTCTACGGGACATACGTGCTGCTTGAGGCAGCGAGAAAGCTCGGCATCAGGCGCTTCGTACAGATTTCGACCGACGAAGTCTACGGGGAGATTCTTGGTGAACCCGCCGGCGAACATACGCCTCTCATGCCCACGAATCCCTACGCGGCAAGCAAGGCGGGCGGCGACAGACTTGCGTTTTCTTACTACGCTAGTTTCAGGCTGCCAGTGATCATCACTCGCTGTAGCAACAATTACGGCTCACATCAATATCCTGAGAAACTGTTTCCACTCTTTATCACGAACGCAATGGAAAACAGGAAGCTGCCAGTCTACGGCACGGGCAAGAATACCAGAGACTGGATTCACGTAGAAGACCATTGCTCTGCGCTGGAAGCTTTGATCGAGTCCGAGGGGACGGAAGGTCTGGTCTTCAACATTGGCGCCGGCAACGAGCTCTCGGTGCTGGAGATTGCCGAGAGAATCTTGAACCAGCTTGGCAAGCCCAAGGACCTCGTAGAGCATGTCAAGGATAGACTGGCGCACGATAGGCGCTACGCCCTTGATACAAGTCGCATAAGACAATTTGTGAGATGGAAACCGAAGATCGAATTTGAGAATGGCGTCGCGGACACGGTTCGGTGGTACAGGGAAAACAAGTGGTGGTGGGAAAAAATCAAGTCTAGCGAAGCTTACAGGAACTACTACGGAAAAATGTACGGCCCCTGAGGCCGTCTTGCTATCGAGGGCGAGACAGCCTGAGCGGCAAGTCCCCAAAGGTTGACGTGTGAAAGTTGTTTTTGTCGGCGGTGCGAGACCCAATTTCATAAAGATTGCTCCGATTCTTGAGGAAATCAAGAAGATTGCCCTGATCGAACCCATCCTGGTCCACACGGGCCAACATTACGACAGAGAGCTGTCGGACGTGTTCTTTCAGGAGCTGGAGATTCCTGCACCGGACAGATATTTGGGAGTGGGTTCCGGGTCGCACGCCAGGCAAACAGCAAGGGTGATGATAGAATTCGAAGAGGTCTTGCTCAGCGAGAAACCGAACCTTGTCACCGTCGTGGGGGATGTAAACTCCACTCTGGCTTGTTCCGTGACCTCGGCGAAGCTGCACGTTCCCGTGGCACACGTGGAGGCTGGTCTTAGGAGCTTTGACAGATCCATGCCCGAAGAAATCAACAGGATCGTGACGGACTCTCTATCAACAATGCTCTTCACTACGTGCGAGGATGCGAATCTCAACCTCAGCCGGGAGGGTGTTCCGTCAGATAGAATCTATTTTGTTGGTAATGTTATGATAGATAGTCTGGAGAGACACAAGGAAATCGCAAAGAGGTCCCGTGTCCTCGAGAGGCTCTCGCTCAAAGAGAAAAACTATGGCGTCTTGACGCTTCACCGCCCTAGTAACGTTGACGACGTGGAGACACTGTTGCGCATCATGTCGGCCATCGAGAAAATTCAGCGGCACATGCCGGTGGTTTTTCCTGTGCACCCGCGTACAAGGAAAAATCTGATGTCTGGAGTAGTGCGGAGCAAAGTGGAGTCTTCGAAGTCTCTAATAGTTCTGGAGCCGCTTGGATATATCGATTTTTTGAGGCTTCTCATTTCCTCAAGGCTTATACTCACGGATTCGGGAGGCATTCAAGAAGAGAGCACGGTTCTAGGAGTGCCGTGTCTTACCCTCAGGGAGAACACGGAGAGACCGGTGACGGTCTCTTTCGGAACCAATACCATAGTCGGGACCGACCCGGAAAAGATAGTACACGAAGCCGAGGAGACGATTGCCGGTCGAGGCAAGGAGGGCCGCGTGCCTCCGCTTTGGGATGGCAGGGCCTCGTCACGCATAGCTTCGGTGATCGAAGGTTGGCTCAGAAAAACCGCTCAATAGAGCGAGCTCTCATGGCGGATCGAGAGATATAAGTGCGTTGTTCGAAATAGGCTGAGGCAGGAATGCAATAGCGAGCGAATTACGATGAGCTTGCCAGGAGAGAACGGGATGAGACTGCGGCTGATTCTATCGATAATACTCCTTGCGTCGCTCCTTCTTGGCGTCTGTTTGATCTGCCAGGGAGGAGCTCTGGCGCTCTCTCAAGAAACTCTTCCAATCGGTGCATTGGGGTATGGGAATCAACTGGCGGTCCAGAACGCGGTGATTGCGGAAGAGAAGCTTCTCCAGGAAGGCCCGATAGATGCGAAAGAATACGTGGTGGGTCCGGGCGACGTCTTGATTGTAGACGTCTGGGGGAGGGCGAGCCGTCAGTTGCGGCTTGAAGTGGACACAGAGGGAAAGATCTTCGTTCCTGACTCCGGGAGTCTTCTCGTAGGCGGCGTGTCCCTTGAAGAAGCCAGGGAACGCATAAAGTCTGTGGTTCACGCGGCGGTTCCTCAAGGCAACGTCGAGGTCAGGCTTGTTTCCTTGAGAAAATTCAAGGTACATGTCTCGGGAGAGATTGAGTCCCCCGGTTCGTACGTTGCCTCTCAGGTGACGCGCGTCTCGGAAATATTGAGCCTCGCTGCACGGGATACCCTGGGACCAGGGCCCAAGCAGGGTTCCTCTTTCCAGAGTATTGCTGTAAGCGACACCATAGGGGCGACACTTAAAGGGACCTCTTCTTCCAGGAACGTTGAGCTCAGGCACCGGAACGGAGAGACTGAAAGAGTAGACCTGGCTCTCTTCTACGTGACGGGTGACCTTTCGCGTAACCCCCGCGTTAGAGACGGGGACGTCATCTATGTCCCCAGACTCGAGCATTTCTTTTCTGTGAGCGGCGCCGTCATGTTTCCCGGTACCTACGAGCTGGTCCAGGGCGAAAAGCTCTCTCAGATTCTTCGCCTTGTTGGTGGCTTGGCACCTGAAGCAGACCTTGAAAAAGGTGAAATCAGCCGTTTCATCGCGGGAGACAAGACAGAATCCATCTATTTCAGCGTTGAGTCCGTGATACAAGGCACTGCCGACTTCGAGGTCAGAGACGGCGACAGAATCTATGTTCGTTCTCCCGTTCACTATTTGGAACATCACCAGGTGCTTGTAAAAGGCGAGGTTCTCTTTCCTGGCTGGTATGCAATCAATGCAAGAAAGGACAAGCTTTCGGAGGTCATAGGAAGAGCGGGTGGTTTTACTCCCGAGGCGGATTTGAGCGGAGGGAGAGTAATTCGTCCCTACTCTCTCGCAAGCGGGGAGCGGGGAAGAGTCCAGTGCGACATGGTGCAGCTCTTTCTCGAAAAGAGAGCTGAGAAAGACATTCTTCTGGAACCTGGTGACGTTATTGAAATTCCCACGAAGGTAGCGTACGTGTACGTCACAGGGGAGGTGCGCAAGCCTGGCTATGTGCGCTACGTACCGAACAAGCGCGCGGGGTTTTACCTGCACCAGGCAGGCGGTTTCACGAACAAGGCGGACGGTCACAAAACGCTCGTGAAAAGAGTTGCCACGGGGCAGTCGCTCTCGACACGTGAAGCCGGCGTTGTACTTCCCAACGATTCAATAAGTGTCCCGACGAGACCGGAAGGTGCGCGGTGGGCGCTCATCAAGGACACGGTCATGGTCCTGGCTCAAATGGCAACCATCTATATTGTCATATATGAAGCAACGAAATAGCAGCAGCAGTAGCAGCAACGAAGTAGTAGTAAAAGAAGTGGCCGTAGGGCTCTCCGTGCTTTTCTTAACACGAAAGGGCTCAAGCTCTCCTTGCCAGCGGGGAACCTGGAAGCGTCAATCTTTTTGTGTCAAATCGTTTTTCCTGGGCCTGGGGCTCGCTTTATTGACAGTGTCGGAATGGCGTGATAGCATTCGCGCGCTTGCGTAACAACACAGAGGACTTCCGGGAGAAGGCTCTTGGAAACAGGAAGAGTGGATTTTTACCGTATAGTATTCATAACTTCAAAATGGGCGAAGTTCATAGTAAGAACTGCGGTGCTTGTGTGCGCCGCTACCGCCATAATACTGTTTCTCCTTCCTAATTGGTACACTGCCACCACTTCGATACTTCCGGCCGAACGAGAATCCTCTTTTATGGGTCTGGCTTCTTCTATTCTCCAGGGCGTAGGTCTCATGGGTGGGCAGGAGATGGTGCTTCCAGCGTTTTCAACTCCTTCTCACGTCTATGCTTCAATTCTCAGAAGCAGGACCGTCGTAGAGACCATGGTCCAGAAATACAACCTCAAGAAGAGGTACAAGTCCAGGACAACTGAGGAAGCCATCAAAGACTGCTTGTCTCACACAAGAATCAGGGTGGGACCGGAAGGCATAGTCACGCTCAGTTTTGAGGATACCGACAAGAAGCGGGCCGCTGATGTTGCGAATAGCTTCGTTGAAGAGCTAAATAGAATCAATCAGAAAGTCAGTAGCTCAAGAGCGCGCAGCACAAGAATCTTCATGGAAGAACGGTTGAGCGAAACAAACAGGGCTTTGCAGCAAGCCGAAGACTCGCTTCGGACTTTTCAGGAGAAGAACAAGGCGATTTCCCTGGATGAACAAATGAAGGCGCAGATTCAGAACGTGGCAGTACTGGAAGGAAGGCTTGCCATGGCCGAGATTGAGTTAGGGCTTCTCCGAAAGACTCTTAGCCCCGAACATCCGGAAATCATGAGAAAAGAGATGGAAATCTCTGAAATTAAGAGAAAGATCAACACCATAAACACTGGCACGCCGGGGTCGGGGGAGTATGGGACGCTTGCACTCCCGTTTGCAAGAGTGCCAGGACTTGCGCTTGAATATGGAAAGTTACTGAGAGACGTCAAGATTCAGGAGACTCTCTTTGGCCTGTTGACCGAGCAGCACGAGCACGCAAAGATTCAAGAGGCAAAGGACACCCCCACAATTCAGATACTTGACGTGGCCAAGGTGCCCGAGAAGAAGAGTAGGCCCAAACGTCTCATCATACTTGCCATAGCGGGTGGTTTGAGTGTGGTCTTCAGCATGCTTTATGCCGCCGCCTTTGAGCACATTCAAACACTCAAGGAAACGAGGCCGAGCGAGTGGGAGACCTTGAGGCGGGGCACTTCGTACGTGCAAGAAGATCTTGCTTCCTTGTGGGACAGAGCACGAAAGCTCGTGAGCAGAAAACGCTGAAACGACAAGAACAGGCAAAGTCTTAAGAGCGCGTTCTTGCACCCGTTCAAGAGCTTTTTCGTTTGCCACGTTTGATGGGACATCCGATCAAACACACATCTAGCACACGCCTGCGGGATTGAGAACACGGACAATCTGTGATTTAGGACAGCGAAAATCAGGGAATTCGGATGAGCAACGGGCGGCACGTTCTGATCCTGAATCCAGATGCAATTGCATTGCCAGAGTGTCTGTATGGCCTGCTGAGCTTGTCAGAGAAGCATTTTGATGTGGGAGCAGTCGGGCCTAAGATACTCAGTCCCACCGGTCTGGTCCGCTCCTCCTTGCGTCTCGGAACGAAGTAGCCAGGCAGCTCTTTACTGATTGACATGGCGCTGAGAACAATTGCTCAAATATTCATCGAATATGTCCCAAGGAAACTAGGCTTCTTGGAAGAATATCTGTTCTCGCTTTCAAGTGCTTGCATGAGAATGGGAATAAGACTCGTGGCTGTGTTTCCAGACACTCCTGCCGATTTCGTCCTGAAGGCATTAGGCGAGATTGGAACAGACGTATTTGTCCTACCGTTTCAGTCAGGACTGCACTCTACTCGTTCTTTCCTTGAGCTCATCAAACTGATTCGCAGGGAGCGCATAGAGCTTGTTGATTTCCATTTCGGCACGGATGTGGCCATAGCGTTCATTGCTACCTGGCTTCGCATTTTTGACGGAAGCGTAATAGTCGTGAAACATCAGCATAATAGATATGAGCGGAAAAAACACCTCGCCTTTGTTCAGAGGCGAATATCTCGTGCTAAGCTTGCATGTCTTCCAGTTCATAAGGTAATCGCGGTGTCAGAAGCAGTAAAGAGAGATCTTTTGGCACACAGTGTGCGAGACGCAAAGGTGGTCGTTGTTCATAACGGAATCAATCTGTCAAGATACGAGGCTTGTCCGGAGGGAGCGAGAAAGATAAGGAATGAATTTGGGTTTTCGGATGAGGTTTCCGTAATTACTGCCGTCGCCCTTGCTTGTCCTCGGAAGGGGCTTGAGTACCTGCTGGAAGCACTCCCAGAGATTTTGAAGGAAAAGCCTTCAACAAAGGTCTTACTTGTTGGGGGTGGCCCTCTGACAGAAGCACTGAAGAAACAGGCTTCAGAATTGGGAGTGGGTGAAAATGTCATTTTCACAGGCATTCGAAATGACATACCCGAAATACTGGCAGCGACCGACGTCGCGGTTCTGCCCTCCCTCTCTGAAGGTCTGGGGGTAGCCATTCTGGAGGCGATGTCGTGCGCAAGGCCTGTGGTTGCTTCTAACTTGGACGAAATTTCAGAGATGGTGGTGGACGGCGAAACAGGTCTTCTTGTTCCGCCACGCAATCCGGAGAAGATTGCGGAGGCGATAATCAGGTTACTCAAGGACGAGCAACTGGCCAGGCAAATCGCAAAGAGTGGCCAGAACATGGTTAGAGAGAAGTTCTCCGATGAAAGAATGATCAAGGACACACTGAGTGTATATGAACAGCTAGCCGGAGCGAGCTAGTGCTAAGTAAGTTCCAAAGGGGCGACAAATACTCACCCAAAAACACACTAACGCTGATTGTCCTTCCGTGCGCGGCGTCAATATGCATCCAGAAATCGTTCTGAAGAAGACGGTACGGATGTACGCGGCTCGTGTTTTGCGGTCCCCATCCTCTTAAACGATGAAGAAGCTAGTTACTTCAACTGCCATCGTGGGAAGTTCCTCCGCGTTCGGGGTTCTGACCGCAATCGTCAGGACTAAGCTCCTTGCCGTATGCGTCGGTGTAGCAGGTGTCGGGCTCCTTGCCCAGATAGGCAGTTTCCTCAATGTTCTGACCTCTCTCGCATCACTGGGAATAGGGGTGGGGATAGTGAAGTACGTTGCAGAATTTTCCTCTACTTCTGACTACGCCGCCCTTGGAAAAGTGAGATGGAACGCCGCCCTACTCACCTGGGTTGCGAGTGCCGTGGTTGCAGGTCTTGCATGCGGCTTCAGTAGAGAATTAGCCAACCTGCTTTTCGGTGCGCCTGAGCTGCGGTGGGCCGTGGCTGTCACTGCTCTGGCCGTACCGCTTTTCGTACAGATGAGTTTTCATATGGCCATTATTCAGGGCCTCAAGCAAATGCGAGAGTATGCTCTGGCTTCTGCAATTGCTTCTGGCGCGGGGCTCATCGTTTTGATTCCACTTGTCTATTTCTTCAGATGGAACGGTGCAGTGCTTCAATCTTTGGCCGCGGCTGCGATAAGTTATTTTGTGGTCTACAGCTTCTCGAGAAAACTATGGAGGCCTTTCTCAGACAGGGCCCGTGCAAAGGCCGACAGAAGGCTTCTCAGAGAACTCATCGCCTACGGTCTAAGTGCGCTTGTGACCGGCGTTCTGTATTGGACAAATCTGCTCGTAATAAGGAGCGTTATCGTACATAGGCTTGGTGCGAACGCAAATGGATTGTATCAGGTTGCGATTGGCATTTCCCTTCAATACGTCTCCTTGATCGTTAGTTCGGTCTGGACTTACTCCTTCCCCAGAATAAGTGAGCTTAGAGAGACAGGCCTGATCGTTAAGGAACTCAGAGGTTCTGTTAGGCTGTCAGTCTTACTAGTTACTGGCTGCGCTTCGACCTTTCTGATTATGAGGCACTGGTTGATACCCCTTCTTTTTACAAAAGACTTTCTTCAAGCCGAGAATCTCCTGGCCGTTCAGTTCATATCCGACCTTCTCAAAACCACCGCAGTTATGATAGGGGTATGGTTACTGCCGCAGGGCAGGCTGAAAATGTGGGTGGGGCTGGATGTCATACTAAACGGTGTCTTGCTGGGGTCCTTTCTTCTGTTTCTGGCCCGACTGGATCATTTGGGAATACTGGCGTTACTAGCGGCTCCGATGGCCCACATTGTTGCATATCTGCTACACTGTATCCTGAACTATACTTACGCCCGTAAGAGCATAGGCTTCTCCTTTGGGCAGCCACTGAGAAGGCTACTGACAAGATCCTTCGCATTGATTGTGATTTGTGGTGTCATCCCTTCCAGAAATCTGCCTTTCTCACTCGCAGGGATTGTCTTGATAGCTATCTGGGCCAGTTTTTCTGTCACCTCCGGGGAAGCAAGAGCTGTTCTCGCGATTTTGAAAGAGAAGCTGCCTCGAAGGCACAAACAATAGGAATTGAGCTAGATGGTAGGTGTCAGCGGGAAAGAAAACGTGAGACGCGTTGGGGCGGAGCGTAAGCTTTCTCTGTTGGTGCTGCTCACCAGCGGTCTGCTGCTTGCGTGCTTAAAAGTGAGGATATTTTTCATTGCGGTGTTGGCTCTCGTCGGCATCGGATCGGTTGTCTTCCTTATGCTCCATCCAGTCTCTGCCGTCTGCATGCTCACGTTTCTTGCCTATGGAAATGTCTCCGGCGCTTTTCTCCCCGGTGTTTTTTCTTTGCTTCTGATTCTTGCCTTCATCGCATGGACCGTGAGGGCCTTTCTGAGTTCAGATTTGACGATTTCGGCGACATCGGTGGATCTGACTCTAGTGATTTACGTGTCAACACTGCTCATCTCGATGGTTTTTTCTCGCCTGCCAGAGGTTGGCGGCCCGGACCTTCTGCTCATTGGGAAAGCGCTGATCTTGTATGCGTTGCTTGTAAACATCGTGCGCACCGAGAAGGCGGCTCTGCAAGTAAGTGGGGCTCTGGTTGTGGGCGCGGCACTGAGCGGTTTAATGGGGCTGTGGGCGTCCTCACACGAAAAAATGCAGGTCTTGCTGGGGGCTGTCTACAGAGCCTCGGGGCTTACAGGCAATCCGAATGAGCTCGCCATAGTGATGGTGACGGCTGTGCCGATTTCGGCGTACATGCTAGGAGCAGTCAAAAGCAGGTTCGGGAAGTTCTTCTTTGCAATCGTTACTCTGCTTCTCGTCGGAGCAAATCTCGTTACCCTCTCCCGGACTGGTCTTGTCGCGATGCTGGTTGTCATGTTTCTGATCGCATTTCGTGAGAGACGAAGAAACTGGGTAAAGCTATTGGTTGCCGCTTTTTTCATAGTTCTTCCTCTTCTGATTACGCCGGAGTTTTGGCAAAGGTTGGCTGGCAGTGGTTACGCGTTGGTAGACTATTCGGCGTATCTTCGTACGGGGGCCATGAAAGCCGGGCTCAGAATGTTTGCCGAGAACCCCGTGACTGGAGTGGGTCTGGGGACATACTTCGTCAAGTCTACAGAATACGGCGACCTTCTCTACCCGCTTGTTGCCCACAATATGTTCATACATGTTCTGGCTGAGAGTGGAATCTTGGGATTGACCGCCATGCTGTTCCTAATGGGCAGCTCCCTTCGTGCGATGGAGTTCGCAGAAAGGACAACCGTGCAAGGTTCCCCCCTGTTCTACTTGGCTCGTGCCTATCGATTCTCTTATCTGGCCTTCCTGCTATGCGGGCTTTCTGGCAGCATCCAAAACAACCAGAGCTTCTGGTTCATGCCTGCGGCCTCTGTGTTCCTTTCGCACGTGGCTCGGAAGCAGGCGTCAAACTCGGTGGAGAACTTCTGAAGGTTCGTCGGGGGTTGGGTCGGGTTCGAACATCTAGAATATTGAGACGTCTATTTCGCCATGAGAGTTCATAAATTGCTTTTCCTGATAGAATCGCTGAACATCGGTGGTACAGAAGTCTTTCTTGAGAAACTTATCTCTCGACTTGACACACGCAGATTCGAACCGCTTGTCTGTTGTCTTGTTGAGAGAGGGAAACTTGCTCCCCAGGTAGAGGCAAAGGGGGTGCGTGTTGTGGCGTTGGGTTGGCGCCTCAGATCCATGGTTTCCACAATCATTATTGTCGCTAGACTTGCTCAACTGCTGCGAAAGGAAAAGATAGATCTTATCCAGACTTTCTTCTATCGGGCTGAGATTCTGGGTGCTATGGCCTCTCTGCTGGCTCGAAAACCAGTTGTTGTCGGGAGTCAACGCGATATTATCGCGCCTGGACGGAAGATCTCACAATCTCTCTTGCGACTGTCGAGACAGTGTGTCAGACATGTCATAGCCAACTGCGAAGCATGCAGGCGTTATAGACAGATGCTCACCGGCCACAACCCTCGAGAAATCTCCATAGTGTACATCGGCCTTACTGAGGAGGAGCTGAGTCTGCGCCTTACCGGAAAGCAGTCAGTTATTGCAGAAGACTTCTTTGAGAAGGGTCCAGTAGTCACGTATGCAGGTAGACTCCATAATGTCAAAGGGCCGGATGTGTTTCTGAGAGCTGCAGCCCTTGTCTACTCCAACAACCCTGAGGTCAAGTTTCTAATGATCGGAGATGGTCGTATGCGTGCGGAACTTGTTTCCCTCACCAACGAGCTCGGTCTAAGTGCGGCCGTATGCATGCCAGGAGAAATCAGACCAGTTAAGGGTATTTTTCAGAAATCTTTTGTTGTTGTTTGTTCCTCGCGTTCAGAGGGATTCCCTAACGTGGTCCTCGAGGCGATGGCTGTCGGGGTGCCGGTTGTGGCTTCAAGGGTGGGGGGTGTAGAAGAGCTTATCAATAACCGCGAGGACGGTTTTCTTTTTGAGAGTGAGAATTCCGAGGAGCTTGCTTCAATTATCATGATGCTTCTGTCAGACAGGGAAGGTGCAGCAGAGGTGGGCTCAAGAGCGAGAGAGAAAGTCTCAAAGCGTTTCAGATTTGACGAAACAGTCGCCCAGATAGAGTCTCTCTACACGAGGCTTTTGAGCAAGGCAGGCTAGCGCAATTGTTCTGGCCTGGTTAACTGGGGTGCTGCGTAGGTCGCGGCTGTACTCAGCAATCTGGGTGCAGGGAACGCAAAACGGAAGGTCAGATACGCAAGGCATGGACTCAAAAGGTCAGAGTTCACACAAAGAGACAGAAGATCGGTGCCAGGCGAGACCGTTAAAGGTCGCTCTTGCCGTAGGCAGAGGAAGAGTCGCTGGCACCGAGCGTCATGTCCTGGAGCTTGCCAGGGCATTGGACGATCAAAAGGTTAAGGTCACCGTTCTTTTCTTCTCCGAAGGTGAACTTGTGGACAAACTCAGGGCAGAGGGTTTTCCAGTTTTTGTGTTCAGGAAGAGAGCCAGACTTGACCCCATCCTCCTGATTGAATTGGTGCGCTTCTTCAAACGAGCCTGCTTTGACGTCGTGCACGGGCATCCCGAGCGTATGGCCTGTCTTGCTGCGAAACTGGCTGGTGTTCCCGCTGTCCTTATGACATACCATGTTCTTGGTTCGCAGGCCTCGGATTCGATAGAGCCAAACTGGTTCTGGCTCGCCGTCGAAAAGCTTCGAGCTCTGGCGGTTGATTTCACAATCGCCGTTTCGGAGTTAGACGCTCGTGTCCTGATTGAAAGATTTGGAAGAAAACCTGAGAAGGTGAGGTTTATTGGCAATGGAATCACCCCCTCAGCAATTCCCGTCGATGAGAAAGAGAAAATCTGCCGCGTGTTTGGGCTCAGTCCCTCTGGACCCCTGCTTTGCACTGTCGCAAGGCTTTCTCGTCAGAAAGGGCTCGACTTTCTTATACGTAGCATGAAGGAAATCGTCAGAGCTTTCCCTGATGCCGCGCTACTTATTGTGGGTGAGGGTGAGCTTCAAGGGGAGTTGAAGAATCTCACTTCTGAACTTGGCCTTGCTTCCCACGTCATATTCACCGGCTACAGAGAAGATGTTCTGGGTCTCATTGCATCATCTGATCTCTTTGTCCTTCCGAGCCTGCGAGAAGGTATGCCATACTCTCTGCTTGAGGCGATGCTAGTTTCGAAACCCGTCGTGACGACAACAGTCTCCTCGCACGTCGTTTCGGACGGCCAAACCGGCATTGTGGTTCCTCCTGCCGATTCAACGGCCCTCGCCCAGGCAATCCTGAGGATTCTCGGTACACCAAAGTTGGGTCTTCAGATGGGAAGATTGGGTAGAGAGAGGCTGGAAGCCCATTTTTCAGCGGAAAAAATGGCAGGAGAGACCTTCGAGGTGTACAATAGTATTCTTAAGAAGAAGAGGCACGCTTTTCGGAAATGAAGGTTCTTCTCGTTTCTCTTGAGTATCCTCCCCATAGTTTTGGAGGGGTGGGGTCGCACGTGTTCCACCTTTCCAGGGCTCTGGCTGAAAGGGGGATTGAAGTCGGCGTCTTATCACCTGGCCCGGTAGAAGCGGAGAAAACAGAGGGGAACGTAAGGCATTTCACAACGACAATCGCCAGGATTCCAGGCTGTAAGCTCCTCTCTTTTGCCCTGAAAGTCCCTGGATGCGTCCAGCGCATACGGGGAGAGTTCGCCTTCGACATCATACATTCGCACTTCGGTCCTTGTGCTTTTCTGAGCAAGCGCGTGCTTGGCTCCACTCCCCTCATCGAGACCGCCCACGGCACGCACGTGGGAGAACTACTTGCCCTTCGACCTTTGAAACGGCTTCTCCCAAAGGAGGTTCTTGGCAAGTTCTGTCTTTACCCAGTACTTGCGTTCCTTGATCTTCTGGCCTACAGAAAATCCGTGCGGATAATAGCTGTTAGTGAACTGGCGAGGCAGGAAGTATGTAGATACGGTAAAGGTCTACTTCAAAAGACCGTCATTGTGCCGAACGGCATCCAGCTCTCTGAGTTTTCTCTCGAGGTCACTCCGTGGGTCCGGAGGAACGAGGAGACTCGCATTCGATGTCTTACGGTTGCCTTCATGCAGGCGAGGAAGGGGCTGGATTATCTTCTTGAAGCGCTCAGTCTTATCAACGACAAAAGGGTACTGCTTACGATTGTGGGCGACGGGCCTCACTTTGGAAGGCTGAAGAAACTTGCCGACCTGCTTGGGATTACGGACAGGGTAAGCTTCAGGGGTAGGCTCACCAGGTCTGCCGTGAGAGAAGAATTCAGGAACTCGCAGCTCTTTGTTCTTCCTTCTCTCTGGGAAGGGCAGGGAATCGTGTTTCTTGAAGCAATGGCCTCGGGTTTACCCATAGTTGCAACAAGAATCCCGGGTGTCAATGGAATGCTTGAAGATCAGGTCAATGCCTTGCTTGTCCCGCCGAGGGACAGCCGTGCCCTGGCCGAAGCCATACAGAAGCTTGTCGCCAGTCCCGAGCTAAGACTCGAGCTCGCTTCTGAAGGATTAAAACGCGTGAGGCAGTTCGACTGGAATCAGCTTGTTGACCGCATAATTTCTCTGTATTCTTTGGCTAGGGAGGGGAAAGGTGAGAAGTAAGGTTGCGGTCTTATCCACGCGTTCGAGCTCCGTGCTTGATTGCATGAGAGGAATCCTTGAAGAGCTCGACTGGAAGAAGCATATACGTGAGGGCGCGTCTGTAGTCATAAAGCCCAATCTTTCCTGGCCGGGAAACGACAGGGCTTCCTATGCCAACACGTCTTCGGACGTCCTTGACGCACTGATAAGGATCCTGCTTGAAAGAACTGATAAGATAATAGTTGGCGAGTCCGACGGAACGCGTTTCTCCGTAGACGAGTGCTTCGAAGCCTCTGGCTACGCAGATGTCATAGCCAGGAATGGGGTGCGATGGGTCAATTTCTCGAAGGCCCCTTCTGAGCCTGTGGGGCTCAGGTTACTCGAAGGGTTCGAACTTCCCATTGATCTGATGCGTTGCGATGTCTTTATCACCCTGCCAAAGCTAAAGACTCATGCGCTTACCTATTTTACCGGTGCGCTCAAGAATCAATGGGGTTGCATACCGAGGTACGACAGGATTCTTCTCCACAAACAACTTGACGAGCTCATCGTTGAATTGAACTCTCTGCTCAAACCGGCCCTGTCCATCATGGACGGTATCTGGGCGATGGAGGGAAGGGGGCCAGTAAACGGACGGAAAGTTGAGCTCAATCTCTTGCTGGGTAGCCGTGACCCAGTCGCGCTTGATGCCTCTGCCATGCGGCTTGTGGGTCTTGACCCTCACAGAGCAAGGCACGTTGTTCTAGCGGCTGAGAAAGGACTCGGCAAGTTCTCGAACGAAGAGATTGAACTCTCCGGCGACGCCTCGGGGAAGTTCGAGATAGAACCGGCGAAACTCGAACGCACTGTGAGACTGATGAACTCCCTCACAAGATATCCCTTCTTTACCAGATACATTCTGCTCAATAACACAATTTTCAAGCTCGGGAAAGGGGCCGTGGCTGTTCTAAGGAGATTCGGGCTTTCATGAAGATCCTCTTTCTTGCCTCCCGTATGCCATTTCCTCCGGACAGGGGAGACAGGCTGAGAGCTTTTAACGTCATAAAAACTCTCTCGCTCGCAGGCCACGAAGTGCACCTTGCGTCCTTTGTCTCAAGTGAAGGAGAAAGACGTATCGCGGATTCGCTGAAGTCCTTTTGCACGCGACTTCTTCTCGTCGAGATGTCTACTTTTGCTTCCTGGCTTTCTTGCGCAGCGGCGCTGCTTGGGAAGATTCCACTGCAGGCCGCATACTACAAATCTGCGAAAATGGCCGAAACCGTAAGAGCACTTCTCAAAAGTGAGAAGTTCGACCTCGTATACGTTCACCTTTTTCGCATGGCACAGTACGTTCCGGAGGGCGGACCAGAGTACACGGTCTTGGATCTGACCGACGTTATTTCCCGCGAAATCGAGAGGTCCCTGGGCTTCAGGCATGGCTTGAACAGATTGGTCTACTCGGTTGAGCTCCCGCGCATAAAACTCTATGAAGCCTCGATTGCTCCGTGTTTCAGGGAGTGTTGGGTTGTATCTGAAAGAGAAGCCGAGGCTCTTCGCGCACTATCTCCTTCGGCAAGAGCTCAAGTCGTACCCAATGGTGTCGATCTTGAGAAGCTGAGGCCGCTCGACCTTGAGCGCGAGAACATTGTGAGTTTTGTTGGGCACCTTGGCGTCCCGCACAACGTCGACGCCGTGTTGCATTTCTACAACGAGATATTTCCCCTTGTTCTTGAAGAGTGGCCAGAATGCAAATTTCAGGTCATAGGTCCCTCTGCTCACCGTTCGTTGCTTCCGCTGAAGCGGGACAGGCGCGTCATGATGAGAGGGTTTGTAGAGAATCTGAATGCCGTTCTGGGTAGTTCCAGTGTGTTCGTCGCGCCGCTCAGGTATTGCGCGGGCTTACAGAATAAGGTGCTCGAGGCCATGGCAGCAGGTGTGCCGGTTGTGGCGACACCATGCGTGAATGAGGGTCTTGATGCCAGACCTGACGAAGAAATACTCCTCGCGTCTGATCCAGAGGATTTTGCGAGCAGGGTCGTTTTACTGCTGAGAGATGCTTCTATTAGGAATCGCATTTCTGCAAACGCACGGAGGTTCGTGGAACGGCGATTCTCCTGGCAACACGCCACGCGGAGAATAGCCGCCATAGAGGCAGAGATAGGAAAGCGGTAACAGTATGTGCGGGATTTGTGGAATAGTTGGCGCAGACAACCAGAGCCCCGAGACGCGTCAGACGCTTGAGAGGATGGTTCGGGTGATGAAGCACCGTGGTCCTGACGACGAGGGCTTCTACCTGGATGAGTTCATCGCTCTCGGTCACGCGCGGCTCAGCATCATCGACTTGGAGCTGGGTGGCCAGCCCATGCCCAACGAAGACAGAAGCGTGTGGATTGTCTTAAACGGTGAGATCTACAACTACATTGAACTCCGCGACGAACTTGCTGCAAAGGGACACGTCTTCCGCACGAGGTCTGACACAGAAGTGGTGCTTCGTAGCTACGAAGAATACGGTGAGACATGCGTCAACAACTTCAACGGAATGTTCGCATTTGCGATATGGGACAAACCCAGGAGAAAGCTCCTACTTGCAAGAGATCGCGTCGGAATAAAGCCTCTCTACTATACCCAGCAGCAGGGGCAATTTCTCTTTGCATCGGAGATAAAGGCTCTACTGGAAAACCAGATTTGCAAACGCCAGGCTGATGTGGCGTCGATTGCCGAATACATGGTGCGCTCCTACGTCACAGGAGAGAGGACTTTTCTGTCCGATGTAAGAAAACTAGAGCCGGGTCATGTTCTTATTCTTGAGAAAGGTCTGGCGAAGAAGTCCAAGTACTGGGACGTCAGCTTCACAGAAGAGGACAGGGGCGAGAAATATTACGTGGAGAAGCTTGCCTGGCTCATCTCTGACTCTGTGAGGCTCCAGTTGCGGAGCGACGTGCCTGTGGGAGCCTACCTTAGCGGCGGGATAGATTCGAGCACGGTTGTTTCCGCCGCAACCAGGCTGCTTTCCAGACCCTTAAGGACCTTCTCGGGCGCATTTGCCGAGGGTCCACGCTACGACGAGAGAAGATACATCAGGATAATCAGCGAGGCATGCAAGACGGACCATCACGAAATCATCCCTACGATGGATGAGTTTTTTGAGAAGCTTCCGCTGCTGATCTGGTTTCTGGACGAGCCAGTCGTGGGTGCTGGCGTTTTTCCCCAGTATGTGGTCTCTGCTCTTGCGGGGAAGCATGTGAAAGTAGTCCTGGGTGGCCAGGGTGGTGACGAGCTCTTCGCAGGGTACACGAAATACTACAGGCCTTACTTCACGGAGAGGCTTGCGGATCTTGCCAGGCTGCGTCTCGGTAAATCGTCCCCGTCAACTATCATTCCCGATTTCTTGATGTTCCTAAGAAATCGTGGAAGCGTGGACATTCCTGCCTTTTTCAAGAGATTATCCGCGCCCTCTCCCGACTCTGTGCTCTCACCCCATATGAAGCGGCTTGTTGCAGAGTTGAGTCCTCCCGTGAGGCCAGAGGGGTTGGGAAGTCTCGAGCTGATGCTGTACTTTGATCTAAAAGAGTATCTCCAGGGTCTCCTGCATGTTGAGGACAGGGCCAGCATGGCGGCGTCCATAGAGTCGAGGGTTCCGATACTGGATCACAGGATCGTGGAGCTCGCGGCATCCGTGCCTTACAAGTACAAGATGCGACACGGGCTCACAAAGTACCTGTTGAGGCAAGCTGAAAGAGGCAGCGTGCCAGATGTCATACTTTCGAGGCGTGACAAGATGGGCTTTCCGACTCCGATCGACATTTGGTTCTCACGCCGGAGTGGTGCTATTCTGAATCTCCTTGATTCACCCGGAGCGAGAGGCAGGGGTATTCTCGACAGCAGAAAGGCGATTGAGATTGTCTCAGATCACGTGCACGGCAGGAGTGACAACAGCTTTCTTATCTGGAAGATGATAAATGTCGAGCTCTGGTTCTCGCTTTTCATCGAAGGAAAGAAAGTAGAGGAAATTGATAGCTTCAAGGACATCCAGGGGGGTCAAAATGGTTAAACTGGCAGTAATTGGCGCAGGTTACTGGGGACCTAATCTGATAAGGAACTTCTACGGCATCAACAGAGATTCCATACGTTTTGTGTGCGACCAGGATACGGCCGCTCTTGGTAAGCTCAGGAGTTCGTTTCAGGGCGTGGAGTTTGTCTCAGACTACAACCTGGTTCTGAATTCATCCGAGGTTGATGCGGTGGTCATCGCTACTCAACCGGCCTCCCATTTTGACCTTTCGAAGGAAGCCCTCGAAAAAGGGAAGCACGTCTTTGTGGAAAAGCCTTTGGCCCTGCACGCAAACGAGGCTGAGGAGTTGCTTTCTCTCAGCAGGTCAAAGAACAGAGTTCTGATGGTGGGTCATCTCTTGCGATACCATCCTGCTGTAAAGCTCCTCAAGGACTATGTGGAAAAAGGAGAACTCGGCGAAATTTTCTATATATATTCAACTCGCGTCAACCTTGGCAAGGTGAGACACGATGAGAATGCTCTCTGGAGTTTTGCTCCTCACGATATCGCAGTAATCATGTATCTGATGGGATGCAAACCAATTTCCGTATCCGCCGTCGGACAGAGCTACTTGAGAACGGGCGTTGAAGACGTGGTTTTTCTCACCGTTCTGTTTGAAGGAAACCGTATGGCCCACATACACGTTAGTTGGCTGGATCCGCACAAGATTCGAAAGCTGACCGTGGTAGGAAACAAGAAGATGGCTGTCTTCGACGACATGGAAGCTTCGGAGAAAATTCGCATCTATGACAAGGGCGTAGATTATTTTCCCGGTGTCAAGTCGTATACGGAAGCAGTCAGCCTTCGGGTAGGGGACATCCTTATTCCTCGTGTCCAGATGAAGGAACCACTGAGGGTCGAGTGCGAGCATTTTATCGAATGCGTTGAACACGGGAAGCGGCCATTGACAGACGCAGAAGAGGGCGTGGTGGTTGTGAGGGTGCTTGAAGGGGCGCAGGAATCGATGCGTCTTTCGGGTTCGCTCGTGCAGCTCGGCTAGAAAGTGCGAAAACCTGAACGTATGAGAAGGCCAAGATTAGTAAGCGTCGTTGGCGCGAGACCCCAGTTCATCAAAGCTTCGCCGGTAAGCAGGCAGCTCCGGAAGAGATTCGAGGAACTACTTGTCCATACTGGTCAACACTACGATGTTGACATGTCAAACGTTTTCTTCGAAGAGCTTGGCATCCCCACACCCGACTTTACGCTGGGAGTAGGCTCAAAGAGTCACGCCCGGCAGACGGGCGAAATGATGGAAAAACTCGAAGAGTTTCTGCTCGCGAAGAAGCCCGACTTTGTCCTCGTCTATGGTGACACAAACTCAACTCTGGCAGGCGCGCTCACAGCTTCCAAGCTCAATCTGCCCGTGGCACACGTGGAGGCCGGGCTACGAAGCTTCGACACGAGAATGCCCGAGGAGATCAACAGGGTAATCGCAGACAGGCTGTCCCTGATTCTTTTTGCGCCCACAGAGACTGCGGTGCGCAACCTGTCAAACGAAGGTATTGCCGACGGTGTTTATTTAGTCGGGGACGTGATGGCAGACGCTCTCAAGGAGCACATCGATGCCGCCAGCTCCCGATCAAAGGTCCTCGACGACCTCCGGCTTGAGCCAGGAGAGTACGTTGTTGCAACGGTGCATCGTGCAGGCAACACGGACATCACTGAGAATCTCTCCAAAATAGTCGAGATTCTGACGCGTTCGCCCAAGAAGGTAGTCTTCCCCGTCCATCCCCGCACAAGGGCGGCACTTAAGACAGCCAGCCTTGAGGAAAAGCTGAAAGAGTCAGGTGATGTTCTGACCACGTCTCCCCTCGGATACTTGGATATGCTCTTTCTTCAAAAAAATGCCGACGCCGTCGTTACGGATTCGGGTGGCATGCAGAAAG
>Ga0315291_10003201_pt1 | contig 21191 bp, 9 predicted proteins | sample YL17G12_20_MG_FD_203070 | JGI IMG/M metagenome (GOLD analysis project Ga0315291, IMG submission 203070) | Sediment microbial communities from Yellowstone Lake, YNP, Wyoming, USA - YL17G12_20 | ecosystem: Environmental > Aquatic > Freshwater > Lake > Sediment | place: USA: Wyoming | collected...
CGAGGGTGGTATGAGTGAAATTTTGAGTCACATGTTATCTTTTATTCTTAGTAGGGGCAGACCCCCGAGTCTGCCCTCATTATCTTGGGCGAGCACAGGGGCTCGCCCCTACAGCCTTCCCTTCTCTTTGTAAGGAGAAGGTAAGGGTGTGGTTAATCCGGTATACCCAGGTTGCCCTCAACCTGGGTTGACCCCACCTTGAGGGCAAGGTGGGGTTACCGAATTATCTTCTAAAAATGGTGGGACAGGCTTCCAGCCTGTCCTGGACAGGTGGCAGGAGGTAACTCCTGACGACACCAAAAGTTAAACAATTTTTGCGAACCTATTAATGAAATTATCAATCTTATCAGTCAAATAAGAACAGATTTCAACAAGAATATTTTTAGCTATTCTTACTTCGTATTTTTCAGAAGTTAAACTATGTGAACCTGTATCTGAAATAAAGCCTGAAAAACCTGTTAGCATACTTTGTTCTTTATCAGAGATAAAATTGATTTTCCTAAAATAATCTATTGCTTCGCCCATTGTCCCTCTATCTGTCCATTTTGGTATAACTTTCCCGGTTCTCTCATGAATCATAAGGCTGATTTCACGTAACGATTGTTCATATATATTTCGAACAAATCCAATACTTTTTGAATAGTCAAATTTAGAACCTGGTTCTTCAATCTCAATATCAATACTTTCTAATGCCTCTATCAATTCTGGGCTAAATTTCAAATCTTTATATCTACTGATTAACTGCTTCTTGTCTTGATTAATTTCTGAACTTACACCCCTTAGTTCCTGCCTAACCCGTTGATATCTTGCCTTTTTTAATGCATCCTTCAAGTTTAATACTAATTTATTGGAATTGGCAATTACATCGACTGCAGGTAGAACCTGCGACCTCTTTAAACTCTGATCTTGTGGAAAAGTGCCAAGCAACCTGGCCAGTACATCCTCTTGATACAGTATTGTATCCTCCTCTTCCCTCTTTCTTCTTAAAGTAGATACCTCACTAATACACGATTGATACTTATCAATCATTAGTTCAATTGTGTTCATGTTGTTGTCAGAAAATAGATATGGCTCATACAACAGTACCTGATATATGCAATAAAAGATCTTGTAATTAACAGTACTAACAGAAGTGTAATCTTTCAGCCTGGAAGCAAATCCATTCACGGCCTCATCCATCTTATTTGCTCTTATATAAACCATAAAGGCGTAGTCACAGTGTTGCTCCAGTAACAGCCTTGTCCTCCTGAACCTTGGTGACAACGAAGCCATGTCTTGTGCATCCTTGAGAAGAGGTAAAATAAAACTATGACCCACTAATCTCCAAAAAAAATCCTTGCCACTTTGTTTATTGACTTTTGATTCCAACTGCAATAGTAATTCGACGTGCTCATTACTAAATTCAGCCTCTATCTCGTCAGGGTTTCTCGAGTCTTTTCGTCTATAAAATCTGGACGACACCGGAACCGGTCCTAAAATAAACCTAATCTTCTCGGCTATGTCTGTGTTTTGCATAATCTCGTCATCCTACGTTATTCATTCTTCGAAGAGAGGAAACCTCGCCCTTGCACTGTTTTTCCCGTCGGGTCAAAGGACCAGACGGCCACGTGAGTTCTTTTCGGAGTGCCCGCAGGGCTTTTTTCTGCATTTTTAAAAGCATCAGCAAGCTGATGCACTCCTTTTTTCTCCTATTTCATATTTTGAGCTTTCGGGGGGAGGGGCTTGTTGAGTTTTACGAAATCCCGCTTTACAGGTTCCCTTCCCCTTTTTCCACATTCACCCTTAAGCGACCCTGAAGGGGTCGCACTACGAAAAATTCCCTTCACATCACCCCATGGGCGACCACACAGTAAACGGATTGCTTCACCCCCTACGGGGGTTCGCAATGACAATTCGGAGACGCATTCAATGCGTCTCTACTTCATATTCTGCGACAGATAAATATTCTCCTCCCCTAACAAATGCGTCAGCTTTTCCAATAGCTCTTTTGAAAGCTGTATTTTATTGTTTTTCAGCCTGACCTTTATCTCCTCAAACTCATACAGACAATGTAATATAACTGGCGACTCACCCGGATGAAAGCTCAAAAGCTCCTTTAGCCGGTCAATAAAATCCTTATCCACACTCGTGGGAAAAACCTTCAGATGTAAAACCGGCTTTATCTCCTGATAGATTTTGCTCAAAAGGTAAATCTCCGAGGCGATAAGCTTGGGCTTTTCCTGCTCTTTGGTAGAAGCCCGGCCGTAAATCAAAACCATCGCATCCGCCTTTAAAACTTTTTTGTTCTTCTCAAAACAGTCAGAAAATATCACTACCTCAACCGTGCCTAAGAAATCTTCTAAGGTCACAAAAGCCATCTGCTTCCCTTTTTTGTCGATATTCATTTTCAGATTAGTGATCAACCCTCCTAAACTCACCTGTTCCCCATCCTTTATCCCTTCTAAGCTCTCCGTAGTCTGATTAGCAAAGCTCTTAAGCTCCAACTCATATTTTGAAAGAGGATGACCGGAAAAATAGAAACCCAAGATCTCTTTTTCCTTGGAGAGTATCTCACCAATGTGCCATTTGGGGACATCCGGCAGCTTTGGCTCAATCCCGAATTCATTATTATCCGTCTTTTGTTCTGCGGATCCACTCTCTAAACTAAAAAGAGAGGTCTGACCCTTGGCCTTCTCCTTTTGAGAAGTCTCCCCATAGCTTAAAGCCTTATCAACTGAAGCTATCAGCTGCGCCCGGTGCCCTTCTAAAGAATCAAAAGCCCCTGCCTGGATAAGGCTTTCTAAAGCTCTTGTGTTCAGTTTCCTGGCATCGACTTTCTGGCAGAAATCGAATATCGATTTGAACTCACCTGCTCTTTCCCTTGCCTGGACAATTACCTGAATAACCGATTCACCGACATTCTTAACCGCTCCCAGACCAAACCTGATCTTTTTCCCCGCTACTTTGAAATCACCGCTACCCTGATTCACATCTGGTGGCAGAAGTGAAATACCCATCTTTTTACATTCTTCCATCAGGACCACTATGCGGCTGGAATCCCCGATCTCCGAGGAAAGGGAGGCGGCCATAAACTCCAGAGGGTAATGAGCTTTCAGGTAAGCGGTCTGATAAGCTAAATAAGCATAACCTACGCTGTGGGCTTTGTTGAAACCATACCGGGCAAATGTAGCCATATAATCGAATACCCTGTCCGCGACCTTCTCGTCTATCCCTTTAGATTTAGCTCCGGCCAAGAACTCATCTCTCTGCTCCGCCATTATCTCTGCCTGTTTTTTACCCATTGCCTTTCTTAGTATATCTGCCTTACCCAGAGAATAGCCAGCCAGGTCGCTGGCGATCTTTAAGACCTGCTCCTGATAAACGATTACCCCGTAAGTCTCTTTTAGGATTGGCTCTAAAATTGGATGTTCATATACTATCTTTTTCCGTCCCCTTTTTCTGTCGATATATTCATCGATCATATAGCTGTCCAGAGGTCCGGGCCGATATAAGGCATTCATCGCGGTAAGGTCTTCCAGCGATTCCGGTTTGAGCTTGCGCAGATAATCTCTCATCCCGGAACTCTCGAACTGAAATATTCCAACTGTTCGGCCATTGGAGAAAAGCTCAAATACCTTTTCATCGTCCAGGGGGACGGAATTTATATCCAGTTGTTTTTTCTTTTCCTCCTTTAAAAGCCTGAGAGTATCGTCAATAACCGTAAGGGTACGTAATCCCAGAAAATCCATCTTCAAAAGCCCGATCTCCTCAATTCCTTTCATGTCGAATTGGGTGGTGATCTCGTCTTTGTTAGTTTTATATAGAGGGACGAAATCGGTTAGCTTAGATGGGGCGATGACCACTCCCGCAGCATGGGTGGAGGCATGTCTGGTCAATCCTTCTAAGGTTTTCGAATAGGAGATCAGCTTCTCTATTCGCGGATCCTCAGTTGCTAATTTTTTAAAATCCCGCTCTAACTCTAAAGCTCTTTCCAGGGTCATATCCGGCTCCATCGGGATCATCTTGGCGATCTTATCCACCTCCGAATAAGGCAGCCCCATAACCCGGCCCACATCCCTGACCACAGCCCTGGCTGCCATCGTCCCAAAGGTGATTATCTGGGCAACATTCTGCTCCCCGTATTTGTTGACCACATATTTAATGATTTTATCCCTTCCTTTATCCGAGAAATCTATATCTATGTCCGGGAGGGAAATCCTCTCCGGATTCAAAAACCTCTCAAACAGGAGTCCGTATTTTATGGGGTCGATATTGGTTATGCCCAGACAATAGGAGACTAAGCTTCCTGCGGCAGACCCTCTTCCCGGCCCAACCGGGATATTATTACTCTTAGCATAATCTATGAAATCTTTGACCACTAAAAAGTAGCCCGCAAACCCCATCTGTTCGATAACTTTTAATTCATCTTCCATCCTTTTTTGCAATTCTATGGTCTTATGAGGATACCTTTTTTCAAACCCTTTCTGAACCAGAAACTCTAAGTAAGAATCTAAATTATCATAACCTTCGGGCAGAGGGAAATGAGGAAGATAAGTTTTATCGAACTCTAACTCTAAATTACACTCCTCTGCAATCTTCAAGGTATTCTGTATGGATTCCGGGGCTTCTTTGAACAGCTCCTTCATTTCTTCTGGAGATTTTAAGTAGAGCTGGTCTGTGCCAAATCTCATCCGGTCAGCATCTTCCATCTTTTTGCCGGTCTGGATGCAGAGCAGGGCATCATGCGCTAAATAATCCTCCCTTTTAAGATAATGGCAATCATTGGTGCAAACCAGAGGGATTCCGGTTTCCAAAGAGAGCTGAATCAAAAGGCCTCTTGATTTTTTCTCATCCTCTAAATCGTGGTCCTGCAGTTCAAGATAAAAGTTACCAACTCCAAAAATCTCATTATATTCCAAGGCAACCTCTCTGGCTTTATTATAATTCTCATTCAGTAATAGATAAGGTATCTCCCCTTTCAAACAACTGGAAAGCCCGATGAGTCCCTCGCTGTATTTCTTTAAAACCATCTTATCTATTCTGGGCTTATGATAAAAACCATCTAAGTATCCGGTTGTGGATAACTGAATAAGGTTTTTATACCCGACCAGATTTTTCACTAACAGGATCAGGTGAAAACCGGTATCAGGCATCCCTCTTATCGGCTCCTTTTTGGTCCTGTCTTCTGGAGCGACATACACCTCAGAACCAATTATCGGTTTTATGCCGCAGTTTAAAGCTTTTTTATAAAACTCTATAGCCCCGAACATATTCCCGTGATCAGTAATAGCCAGGGCAGGCAGCCGGTATTCTTTAGCCAAAGCTAAAAGCTCGTCTATCTTACAGGCACCATCTAAGAGACTATACTGAGTATGATTATGCAGGTGAACAAAATCGGAATGTTTCATAATTTTACTTTCTGTGCTGGGACAGGAGTTGTACTCCTGTCCCTCCTTTGTGAATAGCAGGTCAGGTACCCTGTGCACCTGCCATAATTATTATAACTTTTTTTATTATATCCACTATTCATCATTCGTCATCCGTGATTATAATCTTCTTTTATCTATTTTATGGAATAACTGAAAAAAAGCAATAGAAAATTAAAAGATATTTTTTGAATATTAAAAAAAATTAGTGGGGGTTCAAAATTTTCAACCCCTAGCTTTTAGACTATCTTGAGATATTCGTAAACTTATCCCGGACTCCTGCCTTGACACAGCTAAGGCTCGTGCAGTGCGTCACATAGCTGTCCTCATATGAAAAAACAGTGCCAGGTATCTTATAACGAAATATTTCAAACGGTGAATACGTTATTGAACGGAGCAGGAGATTTTTTACTGAGCCTCAGATTTTGAGTCAGTAGCAGCTGCGGAAAAAGCTTGACTTAATGACATCAGTTTAATAATTTTAAAAAAATAACGGTATTAAGTTTGAAGTTCTACTCTAATAAGGACTGTGGGTTAAGCCATGATTGATCCGCTAGCCGGAATCATAGCAGGCAAAGTTATAGACTTCCTTGTCAAAAATTTTGCTGGCATGAAAATAGACGAGTGGCTCTCTGACCAGGATAAGAAGAAAGCCTTTAAAAAAGCACTTGAAGCATCACTTGACCTCGTTGCTGACGAAGGATTCAGCATCAAAGGTCCTGGTGCCCTGGATGATAGTTTCTTAACAAGCGAAGTTGTAAAGGAAGAGCTTTGGGCAAAACTCCTTGATCCAAGCATAGATGAGGAGATTAATTACGTTATTTTGGAAGAAGAGCTTAGAGCTATTTATCAGGGAGTACCAATTAGTGATAGAGAAGTTGAGGCCATCGAATTCTTAGTGGATGCACTTATGGATGAAATGTGGCGCCAGGCTTCCCTCCGCGATCTTATCTATGGTAAGATCCTCTACCAGCATGACCGAAGACTCAGTCTCAAGAGAAAAAAGACGCTTGTCCTTGACTATCTGAAAGTAGAAGGAAAAAGAATAGAGGACCAATTGGACGAGGATCTGGGTGAAGGGAATCGTTATGTTGAGCCCTTAATCGAAAAGAAAACCAAAAAAACAGAGTATGAAAAAGCTACTTATAAACCACCTGGTGAGGAGGAGGATTCTTTTGCTCCAGTTGACCCTAATACTTATTTTACAGAAGGTCCTGAAGACAAGGTTGTGGTGGTAGCTGATTCAGGATATGGTAAGACAACACTCTTAAAAGCACTTTTTCTTCGAATCTCAAAAAGCTTTGAAGCTAAGCCATTTGGAACCCATTCTTTCATACCTATTTTTTTGACTCCTTCCCAGGCAGCAGAGTGTTCGGAGACTAATATTGAGAACAAAGTTAAGATAAGGTTAATGGTATCCGGCTGCAGAGAAGGTAAAGTGCGCCAATTTGTTCAGGATGAATTTGGAAAAGGAAATTTTATTTTTCTGATTGATGCTTTGGATCAGGTAGTAAACAGGGAGAATCTCCGTGGGGCTTTAAGCGGTTCAGCCTTTGGGAAGAACAGGGTAGTTATAACTGTCAGACCCAATGTTTGGAAGATGGAAGAGGGTCATCTTTCTGGATACGCCTGTGTGCGGCTAAGGGAGTTCAATCAAAACCGTTGGGAAGAGTATCTTGGCAGGGAGAGACTTGCAGCTCTTCGGGAGGTTGTCGATCAGGACTTTTTATCTGTGCCTATACTTTTGAGGCTAATTGTGGAGTACTGGCTACGAGGGACGAAAAAGACAGAGCGCGTCAAGAATAGAGCCGGACTATATAGCAACATGTTCAATAGATTATTGGAGAGACCTGAGGACAGAGATGCTGTAGAAGCCCTGACAAAAGATCCACGCAATCCTATTGATGTTCGAGATGATTTGCGTAAGCTTGCTCATGATGCCCTTGCTCAGGGCTATCTGGGTCAGTTACCTAGATCGTACGCCAAGAAAATACTAGGTGAAAATAAGTTAAAAGATTTAGAAGCTCGCAGGGGGATATTGAGGATATTGGAAACTGTAGAGGAGATTGCTTTCAGGCATAGGTCATTTCAAGAGTATCTGGCAGCAGAGTATCTTAAATCGAATATCAAGAGGAAAGATGATCTCAACAGGCTTGAGACTTACCTTTATCATCCTAATTGGGAAGAAAGCATGAGATTCTTAGTAGGTCTCATAGATCCCGAGAGCGCGGAGTACGTTGTTGACAGGATGTTAAGCGTGGCAGAGAGAAGATTGCTCTTCTTATATCGGGATCACTTGAGGATTGCTTCCCTTTGCTTAAGAGAAATGGGAAAGACAGGAGAGAACCAACTCGTAACAATTATAAAGGCGTTAAGAAAGGACCTGCGCGACCCTGTTCTCCAAGATACTGCAATATCCATATTGTCTACTCTGAAGGATAAACAGGCTGTCGAGATACTCAACTCCTTGCTTACTCAGGGAGATTCTTCTGTCAGAAAGAGAGCTACAGACGCTTTAGCTAAGATCGGATCTGAGAAAGCTGCAGAGGCTTTAATCCAAGCATTGCAGGATAAAGATGCTTCTGTCCGATGGAGAGCTACATACGCTTTAGGTAAGATCGGATCCCGGAAGACCGTAGAAGGTTTAATCCAGGCTTTGCAGGACAAAGATGCTTCTGTCCGATGGAGTGCTGCATACGCTCTGGGCGAGATCATATCTGAGAAGGCTGCAGAGGCTTTAATCCAGGCTTTGCAGGACAAAGATGCTTCTGTCCGGGGGAGTGTTGCAGACGCTCTGGGTAAGATCGGATCCCGGAAGGCCGTAGAAGATTTAATCCAGGCTTTGCAGGACAAAGATGCTTCTGTCCGGTGGAGTGCTGCAGTCGCTTTGGGGAAGATCGGATCTGAGAAAGCTGTAGAAGGTTTAATACAAGCTTTGCAGAATGAAGATGCTTCTGTCCAAGGGAGTGCTGTAGACGCTTTGGGGAAGATCAGATCTGAGAAGGCTGTAGAAGGTTTAATACAGGCTTTGCAGAATAAAGTTGCTTCTGTGCGGCGGAGTGCTGCAGACGCTCTGGGTGAGATCAGATCTGAGAAAGCTGTAGAAGGTTTAATACAGGCTTTGCAGAATAAAGTTGCTTCAGTCCGGGAGAGAGCTACATACGCTTTAGGTAAGATCGGATCTGAGAAATCTGTAGAATGTTTAATACAGGCTTTGCAGGATAAAGATGCTTCTGTCCGGTGGAGTGCTGTAGACACTCTGGGTAAGATCGGATCTGAGAAAGCTGTAGAAGCTTTAATACAGGCTTTGCAGGATAAAGATGCTTTAGTCCAGTGGAGAGCTGCAGGCACTTTGGGCGAGATCGGATCTGAGAAAGCCGTAGAAGCTTTAACCCAAGCTTTGCAACACGGAGATGACTCTCTCCGGCGGAGAACTACAGGCGCTCTGGGCGATATCAGATCTGAGAAGGCTGTAGAGGCTTTAATACAGGCTTTGCAGGATAAAGATGCCTCTGTCCGGCGGAGTGCTGCAGACGCTTTGGGTAAAATTAAATCTGAGAAGGTTGTAGAGGCTTTAATACAGGCGTTGCACAATAAAGATGCTTCTGTCCGGCGGAGTGCTGCAGACGCTCTGGGTAAAATTAAATCTGAGAAGGCTGTAGAAGGTTTAATCCAGGCTTTGCAGGACAAAGATGCTTCTGTCCGGTGGAGTACTGCAGACGCTCTAGGTAAGATCGGATCTGAGAAGGCTGTAGAAAATTTAATCCAGGCGTTGCAGGATGAAGATGCTTCTGTCCGGGGGAATGCTGCAGACGCTTTGGGGAAGATAGAGTCTGAGAAGGCTGTAGAAGCCTTAATCCAAACGTTACGGGATAAAAATACTTCTGTCCGGGACAGTGTTGTTGACGCTCTGGGCAAGATCAGATCTGAGAAAGCTGAGAAGGCCTTAATTCAAGCTTTGCATCATGAGGATGCTTCTGTCCGGAGAAGTGCTACAGACGCTCTGGGCGAGATCAGATCTGAGAAGGCTGTAGAGGCTTTAATCCAGGCTTTGGAGCATGGAGATGACTCTGTCCGACGGAGTGCAGTAGACGCTCTGGGTGAGATCGGATCTGAGAAGGCTGTAGAAAATTTAATCCAGACTTTGCAGCACGGAGATGCTTCTATCCGGTGGAATGCTGCAGTCGCTTTGGGTAAGATCAGATCTGAGAAGGCTGTAGAAAATTTAATCCAGGCTTTGCAGGATAAAGATGCTTCTGTCCGGGGGAATGCAGCAGTCGCTCTGGGTAAAATCAAATCTGAGAAGGCTGTAGAGGCTTTAATCCAGGCGTTGCAGGATGAAGATGCTTCTGTCCGGGGGAATGCTACAGACGCTCTAGGTAAGATCGGATCTGAGAAGGCTGTAGAAGGTTTAATCCAGGCTTTGCAGGATAAAGATGCTTCTGTCCGGGGAAGTGTTGCAGAGAATCTGGCAGCTTTTGATGTATCGAGTATACAGTCAGCATTGGTGGATATGTGGCAAGGAGAAAATCCTTCAGTAAATCGATTATTGCTTTTAGAGGGCATCAGAACTTACGATCGAATTATTAGAAACAGAGAACCGCTTTAGACTGTAGTGTCAAGTAGTGCAAATATTCTCAATTTGTTGGAATTGCAGAACAGTTGAATGAAGCTGTTTGCTCAATATGATGTGACTAGTTTATTATTAAACCTCCAGGGTAGATCAGAAAGCAGAATAAGAGATTAGAACAGATATAATATTATGAACTGAAAACTACACCTAAGAGTATAATGAGCTTAACTTGATTTCTTGAGGTTCAGCTTCAGAAAAGTTCTAAAGTTGTCCCAGACTTCCTACAATTTCTTTAAAACCTTTCCCTGTCTTCTCTGAAAAGAGATGTCTATAACCTCAACCTAACCTTCTCCTTGAAAAAGAATGTTAATCTTAAGTTTTGCCAAAACCCTTATTTGTCTCTCACTTCATAAAAGATAAAGCTATACGCCTTTGACGGATACACTCCATTATCCTTCCTTAGAAATCTTTGTTTTAAATTTGACAAACTGGACTAAAACCATTTATTGATAAATTATGAAACGGATAACCTTTTATTTTATCCTATTCCTAATCTTTTCCAGATTTACCTTTGCTCAGGAAAACTACCTTTTCCCCTTAAAAGATAACCGGGAGCTTTCCTCAGTTTTCGCAGACCACAGGGATTTTCATTTCCATTCCGGTATCGACATCAAGACCGGAGAAAAAACCGGTCTGGAGGTCTATGCCAGCAAATCCGGCTGGGTATACCGCATTTTTACCTCCTGGTGGGGTTATGGCAAAGCGGTTTATCTTAAACACCCGGATGGGAAATTTACCGTTTATGCTCATCTGTCCGACTTTTCCGAAAAGCTAAAAAAAATTGTAACTGAAAAACAGCTTGAGAATAGAAGATATAGAGTTGATTTCTTTTTAGAGGATTCAATCTGGATAGAACGGGGAGAAGTAGTCGGCTATTCAGGAGAAACCGGAACTGGCGACCCCCATCTTCATTTCGAGATAAGAGATGAGAATAGTAAACCCTTAAACCCTCTAACTGCTGGAATCTCCATTCAAGAAACCATAGCTCCAGTGCTAAAAAACATAGCAATTCACTCTTTCGACTCTAATTCTATTATTGACGATTCAATGGAAACAAAAATTTATACTCTGTATTTTGACTCCATGGAAAATATTTATACCATAAAAGAAACCCTCAATGTAGAAGGAAAAACAGGAATTGAGCTGTCCGCTTACGACCAGATGGTGGAAAGGGGAAGCAAATTCGGAGTATATAAATTAGAATTGTATTTAGACAGTCTCCTTATCTTTTCATCTCATTATGATACCATAGATTTTGAGAATACCTGGAAAGTAGAACTAGACCGGGACTTCGAGCTTTTACAAAAAGGTGAGGGTGAATTTTACAAACTCTTTATAGATAATGGAAACGATCTGCCTTTATATCACTCATTCAATCGGGGTATTCTCGAATTCTCGAAAGATAGTTTACATCAAATAATCATCCAGGCTCAAGATGCTTGTGGTAATTTTTCCAGAGCAAAGATCTATCTTAGGGTAACTGATATTTATGCAAAAGCAGATGTAGATACAAAAGATACAGGCGTCTTCTTTAATCAAAACCAGGGTAAAATCATCGGGAAAAGCGAGGATGAGCTGGCAAGAGTGGAGATAGATTCAGGTTCGGTTTTCAGGAGGATTAATCTTCAGGTAGAAAAATTAGAGAAACCTGAAAAGGTAACTCGGAAATTGAAAAGCCCGTTATATACTTTTACCCCATCAACTGTCCCCCTGGCAAAGCCAGCTAAAATATCATTAACTTACAAGTGTAAAACTTGCAAGCCTTCTAAACTCGGTCTATATGAATACACCAGCAGTAACTTTAAATTTATCGGGCAGGAAATCGATACTTTAAATAATCGTGTTTCTGGTAAAGTTAGAAATTTATCCACTTATGCACTCCTGGAGGACAAAAACCCACCAGAGATAAAAAATGTTTACCCGAAACCTGGTCAGATAATAAAAGGGGAAGAGCTTATCATCTCCGCCTGGGTCAAAGATAATCTTTCCGGAATAGGAAGCGATCTGGATATAAAAGTTTTTCTGGATGGAGAGTGGTTGATACCGGAATATGACCCGGAGAAATTTATCCTTATCTCAAAACCTTTTAAAACCTTATCACCTGGTTGGCATCAGCTGGTAATAAAAGCTAAAGATCGGATGGGGAATGAAAAAAAAGTAAAAAGTGAATTTAAAATAGAATATCAGTAGCCCCAGTTTGCCCACAAGATGGGTTAATTATATGGAGAAAATAATCTATGATACCTTTACGTGACGATATACCTTCGCAAAAGAAGCCAATAATTACAACTTTACTCATTTCTGTTAATATCCTGGTTTTTTTCTATCAGTTTTCTTTAGGTGAAGGGTTTGAGCAATTTGTGTTTAAATATGGAGCTATTCCTTATCAGATTACACACGGGGAAGGGATCACCCCCTTTTCCACCTTCCCTTTTCCTTTAACCCTTTTCACTGCTATGTTTTTGCACGGTGGATTTTTACATATCCTGGGTAATATGCTTTATTTATGGATTTTCGGAGATAATGTAGAAGATAGATTAGGACATTTCAAATTTTTGGTATTATATCTAATCTCAGGAATAGGAGCCAGCCTTTCTCATATTATTATTTCACCGAATTCAACCCTGCCAATGGTAGGGGCATCTGGAGCAATTGCGGGCGTCTTGGGCGCTTATCTGATAGAATTCCCTTATGCCCGGATATCAACCCTCATTTTCTTTGGATTTTTTGTCAGGCTGATAAGAATCCCGGCATTCTTTGTCCTGGGGTTCTGGTTTATTCTACAAATATTTTATGCACTTCCATCCTTAGGAGCACCTGGTGGGGAAGGGGTAGCCTGGTTCGCTCATATTGGAGGATTTTTGATTGGCATTTTTTTGTCGATAATCTTAAAAAGATTACCTTAGAACTGTAACAACACTAATGATTTTCCGAACAGACAAAAAGACTGGACTTCACTTTTAAAGATATGAGTTCAGCATCTATACAAAATCCCGAAAAACCCAGATGTGATTTCTGTGGTAAAAGGTTTAAAAAAGGAGGAACCAGATACCGGCTTAGATTAGAGCTTTTCGCAGATTTCGATGGTTATCTGGAGGATTTTTCTGAAAAGCCGGAAAACTTTCTAAAAGAAAAAATTGAAAAAATACTGAAACAAACTGAAGATAAAACCGAAAAGGAATTAGAGGAAGAGATTTATTTAAGAAAATATGCTCTACTGTGCATAAGTTGCAGAGACGAATTTTTGAAGAGTTTAAAAGATTTTGAGAAAGATTAAATTATTTGTAGAGACGCATTGCGATGCGCCTCTATGTTTAGAAGTCAGGGTTCAATCCACCTCTAACAGATGAACCCCTACCTTCCACTCCGTAAGGGGTTTGATTTATCAAGCCCATCTAATTTTTATCCTTTTATCTTAAAAACCTCTTGCCAATTACAACCTACAAATTATATTAGTTTTCGTATATGTATGTAGTTTTTAAAGAGACTAAAAACAAGGAGAAAAACTCTTATGATGAAAACAATGCGCAAGATGACCCGCTCTATCCTCTGGATAGTCATCGCCGCTTTTGTGGGGACTATCGTTTTCGCCTGGGGAATGCAGTTCACTTCCAGAGAATCAAAACAGGGGGTCATCGCGGTAGTAAATGGTAAGGATATACCTGTCCAGTCCTTCCAGTATCTATATGAGAACAAGTTAAAAGAAGCAGAGAAAAAGGAAGAGGAAGTAACTGATCAGGTTGCCAAGAATTTAAGAGATCAAACCTGGACTGAGTTAGTAGACCAGACCCTCCTTTCCCAGGAAGTGAAGAAAAGGGGGATAGTCATTACTAATAAGGAACTTTATGAGTTTATGAAAAGATTCCCTCCCCGGGAGATAATGCAGAGTGAGATCTTCCAGACTAATGGCCAATTTGACTATAATAAATATAGACAGGCTTTAGCTGACCAGCGGATTCCCTGGGGACAGATTGAGGATTATGTCCGGAGTCAGCTTCTCATAGCCAAATTACAGGAGACCATCATCGGTGCAGTCCGCATCAACGACCAGGAAGTTTACAGAAAGTATGTAGATGATACTCAAAAAGCCAGGGTAAATTTTATTTTCATCCCTGTAAAAGAATTCTCAACCTCGGAGATACAGATCAGCCCGGCCGAGATTGAAAAATATTTTAAAGAGAACTCGGATAAATTTAAAATGGAAGAAAGGGCAGCCATAAGGTTTGTAGTTCTTCCTAAAAACCCTTCCAAGGATGATGAAGAGAAAACCAGAGCTAGAATTTTGGAGATCCGGGACCTGATTACCAAGGGAGAGGATTTTGCAGGGATGGCTAAGGAATATTCAGAAGATCCAACCACCAGAAAAAATGGAGGGGATTTAGGCTGGTTGAAAAAAGGAGCAACTCAAAAACCCTTTGACGAAGCTTTCTTGGCTTTAAAACCGGGTGAGATCTCCGAACCGGTAAAAACTGAGCAAGGCTGGCATCTGATAAAAGTTTTAGAAAAAAAGAAAACCAAAGGAGAAGAGGAATTTCATGCCAGTCATATTTTTTTGAAAATCGAGCTTTCAGAAGAAACTCTTACTGAAATAAAAAATAAAATAGATGAATTCGTATTAAAAGCCAGAAAGGTAGGTTTCGATATAGCGGCATCGGATGAAAAACTTGCCGTCAAGGAAAGCGGACTGTTTGTTAAAGGAAGCTACATCCCCAAATTAGGCTTATCCGAAGAAGTAAACCAGTTCGTTTTCGAAAATAAACCCGGTAAGATAAGCGATCCGATAGAATCCCAGTTTTTATACTACGTAGCTCAAATAAAGGAGAGGAAGCCTGCGGGTATACCTTCGCTCTCCGAGGCAGAACCACTGGTTAAAAACGAGCTTTTAAAGCAGAAACTTGAAGAATTAGCTTATCAGAAAGGTATGCGGATCTATGAGGAAATAAGGAAAGGTCAAGAATTCAAAAAGGTAGCTGAAGAGTCTAAGGAAAAAGTTATGGACAGCGGTGAGTTCACCAGAAACTCTTTTATTCCAGGAATAGGACAGGACCCGGAGTTCATCGGCTCTGCTTTCGCATTAAGCACAAATCAGATAAGCCCACCAGTTAAAACAACCCAGGGTGCCTATCTCCTGCAACTGGTTTCCAAATCTACAGTAATTGATAGCACTTTCCAGGTCTACAGCGATTCGCTCAAACTCGAATTGCTCCGCAAAAAGCAGTCTGATTTCTATACCCAGTGGTTTCAGAACTTAAAAAAGAATTCTAGGATAGAGGATTATCGCAGCCAGTATTATAAAGATACCTTTTAAGATTTTGTAAGGGCACGGCATGCCGTGCCCTTACCATTCCTGGTCCAATTTTAGCACACCTGTCATTTTAAGGGAGTGTAGAAACCGAAGGAGGTAGCCGCAATCTTCAGATTGCGGATGCCTAGCATCTTAATGCAGACATAAAGTCTGCAGTTACCAGGATAACCGATGATCTGTAAGACCATCATTAATGGAACTCACCCTGTATCCCTCTCTTAGAAAGAGAGGGACTTTTAAACCCCTTCTCTTCTTAAGTCGAAGATCCCGCACTTCGACTAGCTCAGTGTGGTGAACGAAGTCGAACCACAGTAAGCGGGGAGAAGGGGATAGGGGATGAGTTCGAAAACTGCGCTTAAAACACTATGATTGGCAAAACGATTTCACATTATAAAATCCTCGAAAAGCTGGTTAAGGGTGGTATGCGCCAAATTCGCCCACGAGTCTTTTTTCAACGAGTGGCTGCGAATTTGCGGATCCCGCTGAAGCGAAGTGAAGGCGGGAGGTGTGGTCTATGATTGGGAAAACAATATCTCATTACCGAATCCTGGAGAAACTTGGTGAGGGTGGCATGGGGGTGGTCTATAAAGCCCAGGACACCAAGCTACAACGACCCGTGGCGTTGAAGTTTTTACCTCCCCATATCGCTGACAGTTCCGAGGAAAAAGCCCGCTTTATTCAGGAGGCACAGTCTGCTTCTGCTCTAAATCATCCTAATGTTACTACTATACATGGAATAGAAGAAAGCCCTGAAGGGTTATTCATAGCTATGGAATATGTGGATGGGAAGACCTTAAAGCAGATAGTAGAGAAAGAAACACTTTCTATAAAGAAGGTTTTAGATATTGGCATTCAGGTGTGTGAAGGATTGACTGCAGCTCACAAGAAAGAGATAGTTCATCGTGATATAAAATCAGACAACATAATGGTGACAAAGGATGGTTTAGCAAAGATAATGGACTTTGGTCTGGCAAAGTTAAAGGGAGCGACCAAGCTGACCCAGACTGGCTCAACTTTGGGGACCCTCGCCTATATGTCACCAGAACAAGCTCAGGGCGAAGAAGTTGATCAGAGAAGCGACATTTTCTCCTTTGGAGTCGTTCTGTATGAGCTTTTGACAGGAAAGTTACCTTTTGTAGGAGAGCATCAAGCTGCTATAATTTACTCTATCATTAACGAAGAGCCACAACCAATAGCCCGTTTTAACAACCAGGTTTCAGTCAAGTTAGAGGACATAGTTCTCAAAGTACTGGCAAAGGATAAGGAAGAAAGGTATCAGCATATAGATGACCTCTTAGCAGATTTAAGAAGAGAAAAAAAGAGTTTAGAATATGTTAAAACTGCCGTAACAACAAAACCAGCCAAACCGACAAAGCCAGCCATAGCAGTTCTGTATTTACAGAATCTCTCTGAGAAAAAGGGGGATGAATATTTTGCGGCTGGAATGACTGAGGATATTATCACCCAGCTATCCAAAATTGGTGGTTTGCTGGTTACTTCAAGAAGCGATGTTGAGCAGTTTAAAAATAAGCCAGTAAACGTTAAAGAGGTGGCTAATAGATTAAGAGTCAACTATGTAATGGAAGGTTCGGTGCGCAAATATGGAAATAAAATCAGAATCACCTGCCAGCTTATTAAAGCCAGTGATGGATTCCACGTTTGGGCAGATAGCTACGACCGGCAGATGGAGGATTTATTTGCCATACAGGCAGATGTAGCCAAAGAAGTAGCTCAGGCATTGAAGGTTGCCCTTGTTCCGCCAGAAGTAGCGATGATTGAAAAGAAACCTACTCTGAATGTTCAAGCTTACAACTATTACCTGCAGGGTCGGGAATATTATTTGACTGGATTCTTTACGATTGAGGGATTACAACTGGCAACCAGGATGTTTGAAAAGGCCCTGGAAGCGGACTCGAATTTTGCTTTAGCTTATGCCGGATTATCCGATTGCTATTCGACCTACGTAATGAATGGCCTCGACCCCAAGAAATCCTGGCTGGAAAAAGCTGAAAAAGCTGGGCTAAAAGCATTAGCTCTTGATCCAGATTTATCTGAGGCTCATCGCTCTCTCTCCAGGCTCTACTGGACAGAGGGGAAAACCGAAAAAGCCATACATGTGGCTGAAGAAGCGGTCAAAGCCAATCCTAATTATGGAGAGGCCTGGAGGCTTTTGGGCCAGTGGTATATCTATACTGGTCAATATTCCAAAGCAGAGAGTGCTTTGATGAGAGCGTTCGCTGTGAAGCCCACCGAAGCCCAGTTATTTCTGGCTCTTATCAATTTATACTCACGCTGGGGGAAAGAAGAAAAGGTAGAGGAATATTTTAACAAAGGATTAGAGATTCAGCCTCACAATGGGTATACATACAGTCGCATGAGTGATTACTACCTGTTCCGGGGTGAGTTGGAGGAAGCAAAAAGAATGGCTCATAAATCTCTGAATATTAGCCCACACATTATTAGTCCTCTATTGACCTTGATACAAATCTTTATTATGTCAGGAGAGGCCGATAGTGCCCTTTATCATATAAATGAACTCCGCCGACAAAATCCTAATCAGGACTTGTTTGTGGAATTGGGCTACTTGGAGCTTATGAGAGGAAATAAAAGGCAGGCGGAAACATATTTTGATTCCTGCATCCAGTTCAATCAACCTTTAGTTGAAGAATTTGAAAATTTACTGCCTGAATATTATGCTCGTTCAAGAATAGCCTTAGCTTATGCATTACAGGGAGAATCCAGAAAAGCCCTGGAGCAAGCAGATAGGGTGAAGAAAAGTTTAGAGGAATCCCTGCTGAGTGTGAAGTTGGCTATAGGGTGGGACTTTGTTCGACCGCTTAGTTTTATTTATTCTCTTACTGGGCAAAAGGAAGAGGCAGTACGGGTGCTGGAATTTTTGGTCAAGGAAAATTTTATGACTCCAGCTTATATAAAATTGCATCCTTGGTACAAAAATTTAGCCGGTTATCCAGCGTTTGAAGAATTGATTAACCGAAAAACAAAATAAACGATGATCGGCAAAATAATATCGCATTAGGAACTCACCCTAAATCCCTCTCTTAAGAAGAGAGGGGCTCAAACTCCCCTTCTCTTGTAAAGAGAAGGGGCCAGGGGTTGAGTTTAATAGCGCGGACATAAAGTTTACAACTACCAAGGATAAAGAATAATTTGTAGGGGCGGGGTAATCCCGCCCCTACAGTTATTTCTTCGGCTCACAAGCTTTTCCAGTTTCCATCTTTTCCTCAGCAGAGAGTTCAGCTTCAGACAAAGGAGACCATTCCCCGATATGCTCTGCATAAACTTTGCATTTACCCGATGAGATCCAGGTCTCGTTTGAATTATAACCCCATTCTAAATACTCAGATCCTCCCCCACCCACTGTGGTAATCAAATACCGATTAGCTAAATTCCCGAAATAAGCTGCTTGAGCTTCAGGCGAGGGCTGGTCTCCTCCTGAAGGATCAACTGGTATCCAGCCGTAATTCGGAAGATAAACCTCGCACCAGCGATGAAACACATCATCCGTCGAGGCGTCATCCCCGCGTATGGCTACAGACCCTGCATATCTAACTGGAAGGCCTGCGGCACGGCATAAAGCGATATAGACAAAGCTGTATTCCGAACAGGAGCCAGAACCCCTTTTCAATACTGTGGGAGCGATATTCCAGCCGCCGGATAATTCATAAAACATCTTCTCCTGGATATAATCATAGATTTTACGGGCAATCCAGTAGGGATTCGTCTCTTCTCCGACCGCCTCAGCCGCTGACTTTTGAATGAAAGGGTCAGAAATCGAATATTTGGTATCATCTGCTAAATACTTCTGTTTTATTTCTTTTGGAATATCTTTTAAACTCCCAACTTTTTCAGGAAAAATAAAATATTTGGTCTGGTATAGTTTAGCTTTAACCTTCATAGAAACCGAAATAAAATCCGGATTTTTTACCCCTTCGAAATGATAATGCGCCACCTTCTGCCCCCATTTATCTGTAAGGATATCCTTTGGCTCAGGCTCATATATTATCTTCCCGACGATCTTTTGATTGTCCAAATCCTGAGGTATAGACAAATATATGTCCAGAGTATCCAGGATTCCCGGACCATAATTTCTCACCTGGTTGGTATATTCTAAAAATTCAAGCTTTTCATCCATGCATCTTAATTTCTCTTCATCTCCGATCTTGATTTTGTAAAGCTTATCTGTCTGATAATCCGCATTCCACAGATTCTTTCCATCCCAGGCTAAACCCCGGGCATAGGGACCGGGTGCATTAAAGAACAAAATCACCTTTCCCTTATCCGGAGTAATCATATAAATCCGGTTTGACATCCGGTCAGAAACCCAGAGGTATTTTCCATCAAAAGTTAGCCCCTGCACGTCTGAGGAAGGAGTAGGAATGGTCATGATAGTGGTCCCATCTTCGGTGCTGATCTTGTAGATCTCTTTAGCTTTATTATCCGCTACCCATAAAAATTTGCCATCCCAGGCTAAACCTTTAGGACTTCCTGAAGGTGCAGAGATCGTTTTCAAGTTTAATCCACTATGAGGGTCTATTTTAAAGATCAAGTTCTCCTCATTATCCAGGCACCAGAGATATTTGCCATCCCAGGCTAATCCAACTGGCTGATACCCGGGTGCGGATATACTTGTGTGGATTGTTCCATCTTCAGGTTTTATTGCATATAAAGAATCAGTCTTCCTATCAGCCACCCAGAGATTTTTGCCGCAGAAAGTCAAGCCAGTGGGACAGGGACCCGGAGTCGTAAAAGAAGTATCCACCTCTCCAGTATATGCAAAGACTTTAATACCAGAAAAAAACAGCAAGCCCAAAACCAGGAAAACAAAAATTTTACTGCGCATAACTCCTCCTTTCTAAATTATTAATTTTAAAATATCTATTTAATTTTTTTAGTCAAGGAAATTAAGTAGGTCAGACATTCCTGTCTGACACCCTAAACAGACAAGAATGTCTGTTCTACCATTATTGGATAATACCGCCTTGACATGGTCAATGCACTCCAAAGAACAAAAAAGAAACCCCGGATTAAAACTGTAAACCGGGGCATCTTTAATTATGGAGTATCTCTACTCGGTAAATTTACTCCAAAAAGATCATAAGATCACGGGAAGATTCCTCTTTTCTGCAGAGCAGTTGCCACTTTCTGAACAGCCAGCATCATAGCGCCATTTCTCATATCTACTTTCTTCTCATTCGAGAAGCTCCAGACCTCTTCAAAGCTTCTGGACATTACATCTTCAAGTTTCTTATTCACTTCATCCTCATTCCAGAAGAATGACTGTAAATCCTGAACCCATTCGAAATAGGAACAAACCACTCCCCCAGCATTAGCTAAGATATCAGGAATGACCAGAATTCCTTTCTCATTTAGAACTTTATCCGCATCCGGGGTAGTAGGTCCATTTGCTCCTTCAGATATGATCTTGGCTTTAATGTTCCTGGCATTCTTCTCAGTTATCTGACCCTCTAAAGCGGCTGGAACCAATACATCACAATCCACTATCAAAAGCTCTTCATTGGTAATCTCCTCAGCTCCTTTTTCACTGTAACCTTTGAGCAGATGATTTTTGGAGGTCTGCACATATTTATTTATTGCTTTTATATTGAGACCATTGGGATTATAGAATCCAGTAGAGACATCGCTGACTGCAACTATCTTACATCCTTGCTCCGCTAAAAGAGTTGCTCCTATAGAACCTACGTTACCATAACCCTGAACTGCCGCGGTGGTTTTCTTAGGGTCTTTCTTCAGCCTCTTTAAAAGCTCAAGTGTGCAGATCATAACTCCTCTACCAGTGGCTTCCTTTCTTCCCAGAGAACCACCTAAC
>Ga0315291_10003202_pt1 | contig 21187 bp, 21 predicted proteins | sample YL17G12_20_MG_FD_203070 | JGI IMG/M metagenome (GOLD analysis project Ga0315291, IMG submission 203070) | Sediment microbial communities from Yellowstone Lake, YNP, Wyoming, USA - YL17G12_20 | ecosystem: Environmental > Aquatic > Freshwater > Lake > Sediment | place: USA: Wyoming | collected...
CCAGTTGGGCTCATTGACTCCTGCCCTGGGGATTGAATTTGTTGTCCTTCGAAGCAACGTTGCCGAATTGGCTGAAATGGCGGGGTTGGCATCGCGGCTGAATGCAGCTCGAGTTCTGGTCAGCAATGTCCTTCCCTACACTGAGGAAATGCGGAACGAAATTCTCTATGGTTACGAGCCGCGGCCTCCATTCAGCGCTGGCGGCTGGCCTGTCAAGGCTGACGCCTGGGTGATGTGGGGCACTCTGGAACTGCCGCGCTTGCACTGGGGTGCGGAGAGGCGCTGCCGATTTGTGCAAGATCGTGCAATTGTGGTAGGACAGGATGGCGGTGTCTCGCCATGTTATGCCCTGTCCCACAACTACACCTATTTTGCTGTTGATGGTAGAAAAAAGCGGGTGAACCGATACGTTCTGGGGAGCGTGAACGAACTGCCTCTGTCTGAAATCTGGATGTCCGAGGAGTATGTGCGCTTTCGCAGTGAGGTACGGGGATTCCATTTCCCTTCCTGCCCGGACTGCGACCTCCGGGAAACCTGTGACCTCCGGGAACGAAATGAGGGATGCTGGGGATGGAACCCATCCTGCGCCGATTGCCTGTGGGCGCAGGACATCGTACGGTGTCCATGAGGTAACGATGCGAGTCCGTGTGAAACTTTTTGCTTCATTATGTCGCTATTTCAGCGATGCAGCAGCAGGGATTCCTTTTGAAATGGAGGTACCCGAAGGAGCCACTGTGGCTGATTTGGTGGATCGTCTGAAATTGCCTCGTCAAGAAGTGAAAGTGTTTTTTGTCAATGGTCGCGCCCGTCCTATAGACTGGTCTCTAGAGCCTGGGGATGATGTTGGTATTTTCCCTCTTGTCGCAGGAGGATGAGATGCACAATTTCGCTGTGGATGTATGGTTGTACGGCACTCTGGCATGCTATGGAGGCAAGGCAGCCCAAGGAAGCTTCGCCAACCTGAAAATGCTCCTTCCACAAGGGAGCACGATGGCCGATCTGCTGGCCCGACTTGGGATGCATACCGAGGAACGGGGGATCACATTCATCAATGGCCAATTGAGCGCCATGCCTGATCTCCAACCCGACCTGGGTCACATCTTTTGTGATGGGGACCGGGTAGGCCTTTTTGATCTTAAGAGCATGTGGCCATTTCAGTACCGCCACGGTGCAATGCTGACTGATGAAATGGCCCGTGCCATGGATGTCGAAAAAGACCACGGCCTGCACCACACGTATAGCAAAGAATAGACAAGCGCCTTCGATGGTGGAAATAGTGAAGTTCCCCGCCCAGAGGGCGGGGCTTCTCGGCAGTGATTTATTATTTCATATTGTGCCCCTTGACCCCGCCTATCCCGCAAAAGCGGGACGGGGCACGCTCCGGTCAAAGGGGGGAGTGGCTGCGAGATGTTTTTTGCTATGCCCGTTGCTTCCATTGGCGATTTTGGATTGAAGAGAGTCGCCGGGATCTTGGCAAAACGGGACGAGAAGAGAAACATCTATCGAAAGATCTGCTTTGATGAAAAAGGGATCATTATCGGAGCTATCTTGATCAATCAAGTGGATGATTTAGGAGTTATCCAGGGACTTATCCGGGAGAGGAAGGACGGAGAAGATCTGAAGTCCATATCGATTTGGAAATCTCCGATGAGTTATGGAATTGTTTCTAAGAATATCCTCCAAGTTCGGCTCCAAGATTTGAAATCTCGGAATTCGGATTGTAAGACAATTCAAACCCTACCGTTTTCCTATTAATAAACAGCTACTTACAATAAAAATTTGGTGAATCATAAATTTCTCTTGACAATTATTTTTGATTCTTATAAATACTTTTTCAAAGAGACCAACCGGTCGGCCCTCAAAAATATTGACAGAAAATATCAAAAATCTCAAAGAAAAGACTATTTCCAAATGTACCAAGCTTACTGCCTTAAGACATGCTCGAGGGGACGTCACAAAGGAATGAAATCACAACAAAAAGGAGGTAAGGAAAATGGCTAAACACAAGAAAGTAAGTGGGCTGGTTGTAATGTTGTTAGGGGTGTTTATTGTTACGACTGTTGGATTCGAGGCCTCAACGGCCGCTGCAGCGGACCCCAAACCTATTGAATTAAAGTGGGCCAATTTTCAGACGAAGGAAGCAGATTCTATTCCTCCATTAATGCAATGGACCAAGGATATAGAGACGAGAACTAAGGGAGCCGTCAAGGTGAAGATGTATTTTGTAGGAGAAATTGCAGACACAAAAGATTTAGTTCACTTATGCCGGACCGGAAGTGTTGATGTGATCAGCACCCCTCCAGTTTATTACACGGGCACTTTCCCTTTGAACGCAGCATTGCAGACGTACTATCCATTGAACAATACCGTAGAGGAGGCGATATACTCCTGGAGGGGACTTCGCGAAATGCCGGAGATCCAGGCAGAGTTTGCAAAGCAAAACATCTATTGTCTCAATCGGTCGAGCCTCGGGGTTTACAATCTGGTATCTAAAAAGCCGGTTCGGAATTTAGATGACCTGAAAGGGATGAAACTGAGAATCATCGGCGGTGATTACCCTGCGTTAATGGTTAAGGCAGCCGGGGCTGTCCCGGTCTTTCAGTCGGTACAGGACATGTATGAGGGGTTCATGAGGGGAGTCACCGATGGAATATTGTTGGGGATACCTGCGATCGCTACGTATCGCCTGACTGAAGTAGGCAAATGCATAGGTTTCCCCATAGGTTCGGTTCTGGGGTGGGCGAATTGCATCAACCTGGATTTGTGGAAAAAGTTGACTCCGGAAGTGAAGGAGGTCTTTCAACAGACAGCAACCGAATGGGGGGCAAGGGATCTACAGTTTCTTTTAGACAATGAAGTCGCTTTTACCCAAAAGCTGAAAAGTCAAGGCGTCCAGTTCTTAGCATTCGATAAAAAGGATTTTCAAACGATCTTGGAGAGGGCGGGGGATCCTTATGAGCATTGTAAGGAATATTTGATAAAGAATAACGTGGAAGCAACAGTTGCCAGCAATTTCATAAAGCGCTGGCGGGAGCTGAACCAAGAATACGAAAAGAATTACTTGGTTCCGGGAAAGAAGTGGCAATATAAGTGAAGCTCCCGCCCAAAGGGCGCGGCTTCCGGGTAAGGTAATTACATTACTATTGTCGGCTTTCATCCCCGCCTACAAGGCGGGGCGTTCAGCCGACTTTCCCGCAAAAAGAAAGAGGCAAGCGATGCCCCGGCAAATGTCAGGGCATCGCTTGCGATATTGGAAATAGACAGGGACCGAAATGGGAAAATCATTTTATACCTCGGCAAATGCGGTAGCTTTGAGCGCTTCTCGATGTCTTGCAGTCTTGGGATTTATCGTATTAGCGATGATGGCGATATGGATTCTTATCGATGTATGTTCAGGAATTTTTAGCTGGGGCCTTCCGGGTATGGTCGATTGGGTGGAGGTACTGAATGTAATATGCATTGCTCTGCCGTTGTCCTATGTTACCCTTCAAGGGAGACACATCAGCATGACATTAATTCACGAGCATCTGTCTGATAAAGGGAAACATGTTTTAGAGCTGGCGGTTTTAGTTGGAATGTTTCTTTATTCGGCGTTGTTGGCCTGGCGGGTTGGTATAGAGGCATGGTACAGCTTGAAGATGTGGGAAAGAAATGACGTTGGAATGATTGTCTATTGGTTCCCGGCAAAAATTGGACTCGCTTTTGGCTTCATCATGATGACCTTAGCTGTCATCATCCAATTTATTGGTGCGGTCAGTAAACCCCGTTAGAAAGGATGGGGCTTTAAACCCCACCCTTTCTAAGATGAATATTATTTGTTTTTATCATCCCCGCCATAAATGGGAGCTTTCTAACGGGGTAAAAAGAGGGGAGGAAACAGGGGTCAAAAATGATCGATCCACTTCTTATAGGTTTCCTAAGCTTGGGGATCATGGTAGGTCTGGCTCTCATAGGGGTACCCGTTGCCTTTGCGACAGGTATTGTAGGAATCTGCGGCCTTATCATTGATCTTGGCTTGCGGGGGGCCTTTGGTGTAATGGGCACTCTTCCCTTCTCGGTCTTAGCCAATTTCGGGATAACTTTGATACCGCTTTTTTTCTTGATGGGGGATTTTGCTGCCCAAGCGGGCATCGCCAAAGATGCCTTTGACGCTTCCTATAAGCTGTTTGGAAAGAAACGTGGAGGCCTGGCAATGGCTACCACAGTGGGAAGTGCCTTCTCTGCTGCCACGATGGGTTCATCTCTTGCCAATGCAGCCCTTTTCACCAGGATCGCACTTCCACCCATGATGGCTTATAAATACGATAGAAGCTTTGCCCTGGGATGTATCGCTTCCGTCGGAACTTTCGCTATCATGATCCCTCCCAGTATTACCTTCGTCCTTTATGGTATTGTTACCCTGGAATCCATAGGAGCCCTTCTCATGGCAGGCGTTATCCCAGGGATTTTCACTGCTGTCGTATATTTAGCTTTTATTTACATCAGGTGCCGGTTAAATCCAAAGTTAGCTCCTATCCCTGAAGTGACTTTTTCCAGGAGAGAGAAGTTGAGAGGGGTGGTTCAGCTCTGGACCATCTTCTTCCTTTTCTTTTCAGTGATGGGAGGCATTTATGCCGGTATTTTCACTCCTTCGGCTGGAGGCGCAATAGGTGCCTTTCTGGCCTTGATTTTAGCCATAGCGAAAGGGAAACTTTCCTGGGAGGTTTTGCGAAAAATAAGTGTGGAAACCGTTCAAGGCACGACTTCCATCATGATCATTCTCGTAGGCGGCTTTTTGCTTGCCAGACACCTCACGATATGTGGGTTTTCAGAAGCGCTTGTTAAGCTATGTACCGCTGATGGAGCTTTACCGGGATGGGTGGTGATGATTCTGTTTTCCATTATGTACCTTTTCCTGGGATGTGTAATGGAAACTGTAACGATGCTGATAACAACAATGCCCTACGTCTATCCCGTTATTAAGGCCTTAGGATATAATGGTATATGGTTTGGGGTTATCTTTGTTAAGCTTGCAGAAATAGGGATGCTTACCCCTCCTATTGGGATGAATCTTTTTGTCGTTACGGCGACCGCGGGGGATAATACCACCGTTATGGATGTGGTAAAGGGAGTAGGCCCCTTTTTGCTGTTAGAAATTCCGATCTTGGCGATTCTAATTTTTTGGCCAGAGCTATCCTTATATCTACCTTCCAAAATGTTTGGCAAATAAAGTAGAGGGGAATGGGAATGATGAAATTAGAAAAATTGTTTCAACCCTGTAAAATAGGCCCCTTAAAGATACCTAATCGGATCGTCATGGTAGCGGTAACCACCCGATACGACTTCGAAGAAAGCGATCGTTTGGCGAAATTTTATGCCGAGCGAGCAAAAGGGGGTGTTGGGCTTATCACCACAGGGGCTCTCCAGACTATATACCCCAGCAGAAAAACAGGGGCCAGTCGAATCAATCTATATAGTGACAAGGATATCCCGAAATTAATGGAATGGGTTAAGGCCATTCATGATCATGGAAGTAAAGCCGCCGCTCAGCTCGCCACTTACGGCTACTGGTCAAAGAAAGGAACAGAGGGTACAGCAGAAGATGTGGGGCCTTCGGCAATCGTTCTGCCAAGGGAAGGTATCCATCCTGCCTTCAGCCTTGCTGAATATTTGCCCCGATCAAGAGCGCTCACCCTGGAAGAGATTCTGATGATTCAAGAAGCAATAGGGGATGCTGCCTTGAGGGCGCGCGAAGCTGGCTTTGATGTCATAGAGATCCAGTGTATCGGAGGCAACATCCTCCACCGCTTCACGAATCCTTTCACAAATACACGCAAAGATCAATATGGGGGGAATGTTGAAAACCGGGTGAGGATGATTGCGGAGACCATAGCGAATGTTAAGCAAAAAGTCGGAAATGATTTTCCGATCATCTGTCGAATTCCTGGTTTAGATATGGTTCCCTGGGGTCTTGGGCTTTCTCACTGGCAAGAAATCGCCCCGTACCTCGAGAAGGCAGGCGTTCATGCCCTGAACGTCTATCCCCGATGGATGGAATCAAGGGAACCCTTGCCCCAAATGTGCGTACCGAGGAATGCCTTCGTCTATTTAGCTGAGGGGATCAAGCGAGTAGTCAATATCCCGGTCATCGCTTGTGTCCGAATCAATGACCCTCTGGACGCGGAGCAGATCATCGTTACCGGTCAAGCTGATTTCATTGGCATGGGCAGGCCACTCGTGGCCGATCCAGACCTACCCAACAAAGCGAAGGAAGGGCGACTGGAAGATATTAACTTATGTACTGCATGCTGTCGCTGCTATGATGATGTGGCTTCCGACAAGTTCATGTGCTGTTCCGTCAATGCCCGAGCAGGAAGGGAAGGCGAGACTATCGTCAAGCGGGCGAAGAAAGCCAAAAAGGTTTTTATTATTGGAGGCGGCCCCGCTGGCATGGAAGCTGCCAGGGTGGCCGCCTTGAGAGGCCACCAGGTTACTCTTTTTGAGACAAAGGATAAACTGGGCGGCCAGCTTCTATGTGCGATTGTTCCCCCCTATAAGGATGAGTGGAATAGTACCATTCGCTATCTCACCACTCAGCTGGAGAAGCTGCATGTTGAGGTGCGAATGAACACGAGGTGTACAGCCAAAGAGGTAGAAGAAGGGAAACCGGATGTGGTCATTGTAGCGACTGGTGCCATGCCTCTTATTCCCAATTTGCCAGGAATGAATGGCGATCATGTGGTTACAGCGGTAGACGTGTTGACCGGTAGAAAGCAAACGAGTCAGAATGTAGTGATCGTGGGTGGCGGCTCGACCGGGTGCGAGACAGCTGAATTCTTGGCGCAGAAAGGGAAGCAAGTCACTATTCTGGAAATGCTGCCCCGGATCGGGGCCGACTATGGGCCCATGAATCGATGGGTGGTTATTGATCGGCTAATTGCAGCCGGCATTCGGTTGGAAACCGGCGTGAAGGTCGAGGCGGTCACCGGAAAAGGGGTCAAAGTCCTTCGGGCAGGCCTCTATCCTGAGTTTTTTGAAGCTGATTCCGTGGTCCTTGCCATGGGTATGGTTTCCAATGATGAAGCGGCCCGTAACTTGGTGGGTGAAGTGGCATCTGTTTTTAAGATTGGCGACGCTCTCAAACCCGCTAGCGTTGCGGAAGCGATCGAGAGTGGTTTTAAGATTTCACTCCAGATTTGAGAAGGATGAAAGAAGAATCTTTGTCGTACTAAGCTGGAAGACAGATGATTGAACTGTAAGGGAACCCTGAGGTTTTTTAGGTTGAGAAAAGATCGGAGGATCGCATGGCAGAAATTCTCAAAGGAGTTCGAATATTGGATCTTTCACAATACATGGCTGGCCCTTATGGAACATTGATCTTGGCGGACTTGGGTGCGGAGGTCATCAAATTTGAAAACCCAGAGGGGGGAGAGTTGAGCCGAACGGTGCGCCAGTACAATCATAAAGGGGAAAGTGCCTACTACATGAGCTTTAACAGGAATAAGAAAAGCGTGACCATGAATTTTAAAAGCGATAAGGCCAGAGAGGTTTTTTATGAATTGGCAAAGATTTCGGATGTCGTCTATGACAATTTCCGTTCGGGGATATTGGAGAGGTTCAAGATCGATTATGAAAGCCTAAAGAAAGTTAATCCGAAGATTATCAGCTGTTCCGTCACCGGGTTTGGATCAGACAGTCCCTACAAGGATCGTCCTGCCTTAGACCTCTTGGTCCAGGGATTAGGGGGAGTCATGAGCTTCACGGGGGAGCCTGGCAGGCCGCCGGCTCGGCTTGGCTATCCAATGGGAGACCTTGGAGGAGGGATGTTTGCCGCGATGGCTGTTCTTGCCGCGCTTTACTACCGACAATTGACCGGTAAAGGGCAGCAGATCGATATTGCCATGCTGGATGCCCAGATCTCCCTCATGACTTACCGGGCGCAGTACTATCTTCTGGAAAAAGTGATCCCGGAACCGATCGGCTCAGGCCATGTATCGGCCGTTCCCATCCGAGCATTCAAAACAAAAGATGGAAAGTATCTTGCCCTTGAAGCATCTCAAGAAAAATTTTTTCAAAATCTTTGCGGGGTGCTGGGGATTGAATCGGTTGGGAAGGATCCACGGTTTAGCACCATAGACGCGAGGTTGAAGAACCGCGAAGCTCTTTTTAAAATCTTAGAAGAAAAGTTCTTGGAGAAAGATCGGGACGAGTGGATTGACCTCTTGGTGAAGAGGGATGTCCCAGCAGCTCCCGTGAACAATTTGGCGGAAGCACTGTCGGATCCGTCCGTTTTGGCTCGGAATATGGTGGTTTCGGTCAATCATCTTGGAGAAGAGATCAAGATGGTGGGAAACCCGATTAAGATGTCTGAGATAGGCCCAGAGGTTTTTGAGCCCCCTCCCACGGTTGGGCAGCATACCGAGGAGATTCTTCATAAGTATTTGGGCTATTCTAAGGAGCGGATTAATGAATTGAGGAAAGAGGGGGCTATTTAGAAGAACGACTGAAAAGCAAGGGGTATGGAAATTATGGAATTCAATAAAACTGGGATAGGAGAGGAGGTAGGATTTCATGGTGGGATCTGACAAAGGCGAGAGGAAACAAGTGTTTTACCCAGGGGAAGAATGTTGGGTTGCTGAGAAAGATAATCTTCATTTGGTCGGCAGTCACTGCAAGAAATGTGGGCAAAACTATTTTCCTGCTATGGAAATTTGTCCTAAATGTTTCGCCGAGGGAGAGATGGAAAAGATTAAGTTGAGCAACCGGGGAAAGCTCTATTCTTATAGCATTGTTTATGTGGGTCCGAAGGAGTTTACAACGCCGTATGCGGTAGGTTATGTCGATTTTCCAGAAGGGGTAAGGGTACTTGGGCAGCTGACAACCGTTGAACCTGGGGAATTAAAATTAGATATGAATGTTCAATCGGAGCTCGGAAGAATTGGCGTCGACGAACAAGGCAATGAAATGGTGAGTTATAAATTTAGGCCTTTGTAATTTCATCTTCAGTATATAAGGATAAGGAGGTTTCTTATGAGAGAAGTGGCTGTCATTGGCGTCGGAATGATAAAAATGGGGAAATATCCAGAACGGATGCTCTCCAGTATGGGTAGAGAGGCTGTGCTGTTAGCCATGAAGGATGCCGGGGTGCAGCGAAGTGATATTCAAGCAGGGTACTCCGGCACCCTAAGAGGAGGGTCTCTATTAGGACAACGAATTTTAAAAGATTTGGGAATGACGGGGATGCCTATCAATAATATGGAGAACGCCTGTTCGAGTGGTTCGAGTGCTCTTCGAGAAGGCTGGTTAGGCATTGCTAGCGGTTTGTACGATATGGTCATTGCGGTGGGGTCGGAGAAGCTTTCGGCATTGGGTGGAGGGACCCTTCCCCTCGAAAGAGAGGATTTAGAGGTGAGCCAAGGGCTGGTCATGCCAGCTTTGTATGCTATGCGCGCCCGTCGATATATGGCTGATTTTAACGCAACGAAGGAGCATCTCGCTAAAGTGGTGGTGAAGAGCCGGAAAAATGCTTCCCTGAACCCTTTAGCCCAGTTTAATCAGCCGACCACAGTGGAAGCGGTCTTGAACTCGAGAATGATAGCGGATCCCATCACCTTATTCCAGTGTTGCCCTACAGGGGATGGGGCAGGGGCAGCGGTGCTTTGTAGCCTGGACAAAGCAAGAAAATATACGAGTCGTCCCATTGTGATAAAGGCGTCCGTGTTAGTATCAGGTAAGTTTGAGCCCGGGTTTCGCGATATGACGACACCCGAGATTACAGTGCGCGCCTCCAAGCTGGCCTATGAAATGGCGAGTTTAGGCCCGAAGGATATTGATGTAGCAGAGGTCCATGATGCCTTCAGTATTGCCGAGCTACTTTATTATGAAGCGTTAGGTTTTTGCAAACGTGGCGAGGCCACTAAGTTAATCGATGAAGGGGCAACTGACATTGATGGTCGCATTCCTGTTAACCCGAGTGGAGGCCTTATCTCTAAAGGGCATCCAGTTGGAGCCACGGGACTGGCTCAGCTAGCGGAGATCGTTTGGCAGTTACGTGGGCAGGCGGGGCAGCGGCAGGTCAAGAATGCTAAGGTGGGCATTAGTCATTGTACGGGAGGAGGGATATACGGTCTGGATCATGGGGCCTGTTCTATTCATATCTTAGCGAGTTAAAATCGGGCACTTGAACGATGCAGGCTGCGCCATGGTAAGAAGAAGAGCAAGATAAGAAAAGAACGGAGCTCAGGTCCTCGGAGAGGTTCAACTAAAAAACATTAGGAGAACAGAAACCATGTTGTGGGTCAAGGAGGCAGGCCAAGGGCCGCCTTTGGTTATGCTCCATGCAGCGGGTACTTCCGGGAGGATATGGTGGCAGCACATCCCCAGATTGGCTCGACGCTTTCGGGTGTTGACGATAGACCTGCCGGGACACGGTCGATCCCCCAGGCCTAAAGAGCCCCTCAGCATAGAGGGAATGTCTGCAGAACTCTACCAGACGCTCCAAGCGCTGAACCTGTCACAGGTCCATCTTGTTGGTCTTTCTCTGGGAGGCATGCTGGCCCAAATGCTGGCTCTTGATCACCCTTCATCGGTCCGTTCTCTAACCCTCTGCGATACCATCTGTGAGATTGGGCCGCCACAGGCCCAAGTCCTTGAAGAACGGGCCAGAGCCGTTGAAGAAGGAGGGATGTCAGCCATCGCAAAGTCTACTCTGGAACGCTGGTTCTCACCAGGGTTTTCTGCCAGTCATCCTGATGTGGTATCAGAGGTTGAAAAGCTGCTGTTGGCTGCAGATCCCATGGTCAACGCCCAAACGTGGCGGGCGATTGCCAAGCTGAATGTCGTCTCCCGCCTGCCAAAACTGCATCTACCAGCCTTGGTCATGAATGGTTCGCTGGATAACAGTATTCCACCGGGTGCGGGAGAGCGATTGGCCAACCTCCTGGGAGCCCGCCTGGTCGAGCTCCCAGGCTGTGCACACATGGCTCCACTGGAAGCACCGGAAAAATTCATCGATCTCTTGGAGTCTTTCTTATTGAATGACGAAGGGAGTACCAACCGGAAACAATAGAACGAAAAGGAGAGTATTGCCGTAACGAAGCAAGGTGAAGGATTGCTCCTCATAAGATTTTATTAATCCAAAGGAAAGTTCTTAAATGCAAAACACGATCGCTTTGAAAGAGAAGATCATTCGGGAATCGTTGAAGTTATTCTCTTTGAAGGGCTTCTTAAGTACATCTATTCAGGATATCATGAGAGAAGCTAAAACATCCAAGGGTGGCCTTTATAATCATTTTAAGAGTAAGGATGATATTTTCGTTGCAGTATTGAGCGAAGCAAGAAAGGTATGGAGAGAAAAAAATCTGGCGGGTTTGGATGAGATTGAAAGGCCTGTTGAGAAGGTAAAGAAATTATTAGAAAACTATAGAGATAGATATCTGAAAGATACAGAAACCTTTCCTGGAGGGTGTATTTTTGTTACCCTTTCCGTAGAGCTGGATGACCAGCGGCCTGATTTTTCTCGGGAGCTCAATGAAGGGTTTGTACGTCTCAAGGCAATGATCAGAAGATATTTAGATCAAGGAAAGGAAAATGGTGAGTTGAGGGGAGAGGTCAATACGGAGTTTGTCACCGAAATGATCTTTTCTGGCATGCTGGGTGCTTCTGTTATCTATGGCACTGGAAAAGTTTTTGCAAGCATCGACCAATGTATCAATTCCTTAATCGATTATTTGGAAAGCTTAAGACCGTAAAAAATTTTGGCAAAGCAAAAGGGAGGCCGGTCTGTCTGATCTGAAATAAAAAATTGTGAAAGGAGAAAGACTATGGATTTCAAGTTATCGGAAAGGGAGGAATTGCTCCGGAAGACTATGCGCGAATTTGCGGAGAAGGAGATCCCTCCTCGCATGGAGGCAATGGAAGAAACAGGAGAGTTTCCTGTTGACCTCTTGAAGAAAATGGGAGATGTGGGGATTCTTGGTGTCATCACTCCCCAAGAATATGGGGGAACTGGCATGGGACATCTCGCTCGCATTATCATCTTAGAAGAGATGGGCCGCGTCTGTCCGGCTATCCCCATGGCCCTACAGGTCCATCATATGGCTACCCATGCCTTAAGTAAGTTTGGTAGTGAAGAGCAGAAGAAAAAGTACTTACCACCTCTGGCCAAAGGGGCAACGATGGGAGTTGTGGCAGTGACCGATCCCTCAGGAGGATCAGATGTTGCCGGAATAAAAACTTCGGCCAAATTGGACGGAGACAATTATATCCTGAACGGCAGAAAATGTTTTATCACAAACTCCCATTTCTCAGATTTTTGGGTGGTTATCGCACGCACGGGAGAAGGAGGCAGAGGCTTATCGGCTTTTATCGTAGAGAAGAGCTTTCCCGGGGCGAAGCCCGGACGAAAAGAGAATAAGGTTGGGCTCCGTGGAGCGAATACCGGTGAGCTCGTTTTCCAGAACTGCCCGGTCCCGAAGGTTAATCTTTTAGGTCATGAAGGGGAAGGAATGAATATTGCCATCCAGAATATCGTAGAAGCAGGACGACCGGGAATGGCGAGCGTGGCGTTAGGAATCCTAAATGCTGTATTAGAGCAGGCAGTCAAGTTTGCTAACGAACGGGCCCTTTATGGAAAGCCGATCAGTACCTTACAGGCGATTCAGTGGCACATTGCCGACATCTATGCCGATCTTGAAATTTCCCGACTTTTAGTTTATCGCGTCGGCTGGATGCGAGATAACAATATACGGAGTGATACGGAGTCAGCACTTGCCAAGCAATTTGCGTGTGAAGCGGCTGCGCGATCGGCCCGAAAAGCGATAGAAATTCATGGCTCTTATGGCATCATGAAAGAGTATCCGGTTCAAAGATTGCTAAGAGATGCTTTAGTGACTATCCCAGCCGGAGGAACCGGAGAGATTGCAAAACTTGTGATGGCTCGGCACGCCTTAAGTATGTTTAAGTAAAGGCGGAGAGGATGCGAATCGTTGTCTGTTTAAAGCCCGTTCCGGATCCTAAGCACTGGAGTCGCCTGGCTTTGGATCCCAAGACCAAAACCCTCATACGGGAAGGAATTCCAAACATCATTAACCCCTTGGACAGAAAGGCCCTTGAAGCGGCATTGCAACTGAGAGAAAAGGAAGGTGGAGAGGTTATTACCATTAGTATGGCTCCAATTTCTGCTAGGCCTGTATTGCGCGAGGGGTTAGCGATGGGAGCTGATCTTTCAATTTTATTGTCAGATTTGGCCTTTGCCGGTTCAGATGCCTTGGCTACTTCTTACATTATGGCGACGGCCATAAGAAAATTGGCCCCTTATGATCTTATTCTTTGCGGAGATCAGACACTAGACGGTAGTACGAGCTTGGTCAGCGCTCAAATTGCCGAATTCTTGGATATTCCCAACCTGATGCATGTGAGTGCTATTGAAGCCCAACGGAGTAGAGTATTCCATGTCCGGTCACAGAACGAGCATGGTTATATGCTCGTTGAGATGAAAGCCCCGCTGGTTCTTTCCGTTGCCAAAGAGATTAACGAACCCAGGTATATCACCTTAATGAACATCCTGGAGGGTGAAAAAAAAGAAATTCGAATCTGGTCTTCTAAAGATCTATCTTTGAGCGAACCGTGGGTAGGGTTAAAGGGTTCTCCAAGTCAAATGGCTGATCTATTCATACCTGAGGTGAAGAGAAAAGTGGAGATTCTGCAGGGCGACCCTTCTGAAATGACAAAGACCTTGGCCGACCGCCTTCATCGCATGGGATATTGTTAGACAATGGCAGTGAACAAAACGGTGCAGAGCAAGATTTGGGTTTTCGCCGAGCAGAGACAGGGCGAGCTGGCTGAAGTTGGGCTAGAATTGTTAGGAAAGGCCCTTGAACTGGCTCATCCAGTAGGCTGGAAGGTCGCCTCGGTTCTTGTAAGTCACTCTTTAGAAAACGGGTTGTGTGAGCAACTCTTGTCCTTCGGTGCGGATGAAGTCTTAGTTGCGGATCACCCCCTGTTAAGTTCCTACTGTAGTCAATCCTATGCCAAAATCCTCGAAAAATTGATTCGGGAATATAATCCAGAAGTATTTCTCTTGGGCGCAACAGCCATGGGTTCGGATTTGGGGGCCCGATTGGCCGCTAGGTTAAGGACTGGGCTCTCTGCTCATTGCATTGGCCTTGAGCTTTCCACAGAGAGGAAGCTCTTAGCGATCGTCCCAGGTTGGGGTGGAAACGTCTTGGCAAAGGTTTACTCTCCCCACACTCAACCTCAGATGGCAACTGTCATGCCCGGGGTCTTTGACATGCCACAAGAAAAAAAAGCAAAAGGACGGATCATTCCGGTGGACGCGGACCTCAAACCGGAGGATGTGACTTATCGAATTTTGGAGGTAAAAAAGGAGGAGGTTCAGGAGCACGCCTTGGAGAAGGCAGAGGTCATTATAGCCGGTGGTTGGGGGATCGGGAATAGGGAGGATTGGCAATCAGTGGAGAACTTGGCAAGGGCTCTGAATGGGATGGTTGGGGCGACACGACCTCCAGTGGATGAGGGTTGGGCGAAAGAGAACCAGATGATCGGCCAGAGTGGGAAGACGGTTCATCCAAAGCTGTATATCGGCATTGGGATTTCTGGAGAGATGCACCACATGGTAGGGATCAAAGGAGCGGAGATGATGGTGGCCATCAATCAAGATCCTCAAGCGCCTATTTTTGAAGGTTGCGACATCGGATTGGTGGGAGATTTCAGAGAGATCATCCCCCATCTGATAAGAGCTATTCAAACGAAGGCTAGCCCGGAAGGCAAAGGCAATTTGAAATCGGCTTTTTGATTGGACGTATGTAAGAGAAATGGTTGACAAAATAACCGGAAAGGTCTGGTATGAGTATACCCCGGATGGAAGGCCAAAGGAAAATTAGATGAACGACAAACTTGCATATTATGAAATAAAGGGTCAGATAGCTATTGTCACCATTGATCATCCTTCGATGAACGCTTTGGATGCGGCCACGAAGGAGGCTATTGGCGTGTTGCGGTGGTGGCGGCGGTCACATGTGGCTGGAAGAGCGCATCGGCAGGAGGATTAACGAGCTACGCACCGAGCAGGCGATTGAGACTAAAGCTAAAATCGTGGTGACTGCCTGCCCATTTTGCCTCCAAATGTTTGAGGACGGGATTAAGGCAAAGGCGGTTGAAGAAGAGCTTAAGGCTGTGGATATCGCTGAGCTGGTGGCCAAGACTATGGGATGAATGAGGGGGAAAGGGGATCGGCTGATGTTGACATTTTCCCATTTCCATGAAAGTTCAGCGTTTCTCAGGTAATCTGATATTCTTAATGAAGGATTTGGGAAAAACTCCATCCTCAAATTCAGCCCTAAACAATTTTAGGAGGTGTTACCGTGGTTTTAAAAGGAAAAGTTGCTGTTGTGACGGGCTCGGGACAGGGTTTAGGGAAGGCGATTGCCATTGGCCTTGCCGAGGCCGGCGCCAAAGTCGTGGTCAATAACCGCAGTCCCGAAACCAAAGGGGGCACCGCTGAGGAGACAGCCAAGCTGATTAAGGAGGCGGGTGGTGAAGCCATCCCCGTCTATGGCAATGTTGCCCAGATGGATATCTGTGAGAAACTGATTAAAACGGCAATCGATCGTTGGGGGAGTATTGATATCTTGGTCAATAATGCCGGGCTTAACCGCGACCGCATGGTCTGGAATATGAGTGAGGAGGAGTGGGACACCGTCGTGGATGTCATATTGAAGGGGACCTTTGGGTGTACCAGGTTTGCAGCGGCATGGATGAGGGAGAAACGGAAGGGCCGGATTATCAATATCGCTTCTCAGGCTGGCATTGATGGCAATGCGGGTCAGCCCAATTATAGTGCTGCCAAGGGAGGAGTTCTCGGATTCACGAAATCGTGTGCTCTTGCGCTGGGAAGATATGGGGTCACCGTCAACGCGCTCTCTCCCCAGGCTGACACCCGGATCTGGCGGAGCGTCACTCCTCAGCGCGCTCGGGAAATGGGGGTCGTACGTGGTCTCGTGACGAAGGAAGAAGCGGCGACCTTTTCTGACGAAGAAGTCTACACGAGAGTCTTCGGAGCCTCCGAAGATGTTGCTCCGATCGTCGTTTATCTTGCCAGCGACCAGGCCGCAAATATCAACGGCCAGGTTTTCTTTGCCAGGGCCGGTCGTATCAGTCTCTACGCCCCGCCGACACAATTAAAGAGCATCTACAAGAACGGTAGATGGACGTTTGAAGAGCTGGCTGCTGTTATTCCAGCGAGCCTCGCAGCTGGTCTCGTGAACCCGGCTCCTCCCGAACCACCCTCTTCGGAAAAGAAAGCTTAACCATTCTTGTGGCTGCAGTGAGAGACAACTCCGGATAAAAACTTTAGAGGAGGAAATATGGAATTTCAGAACATTATCTACACCAAAGACAGAGACAGAAAAACAGCAAAAATTGCTATTAATCGACCCGAAGTGAGGAATGCCTTAAACCAAGCTGCCAGGCGGGAAATCCGAATCGCCATGGAAGATCTTAAAAAGGATGAGAACGTCAGGGTGCTCATTATCACAGGCGCCGGTGATAAATCCTTCATGAGCGGGATGGATATTAGCGAGCTTGCAAAAATGAGTCCGGTGGACATCGAAGAGTTTGTTTCCACATTAGGGCAACAGCTGTATCAAGACCTGGAAAATTTGGACATCCCTCTCATCGCCATGATCAACGGGTATTGCCTCGCCGGAGGTGGCGAACTGGCCTTGGCTTGTGATATCCGGATTGCCTCGGATAGGGCCAAATTCGGATTTCCGGAGATTAATGTGGGCATCTTCCCGGGAGGGGGTGCGACCCAGAGACTGCCCAGGTTGATTGGGGCAGGCGTGGCTAAAGAGTTGATGTACACCGGGAGGATGATTGATGCAGCTGAGGCCGAAAAGATTGGGTTTGTTAACAAAGTAGTGCCCCACGACAAACTGGAAGAGACAGTCAATCAGATCGCTGAGGCGATTGTCAGCAAGAGCCCGATCATCATCAAGTATCTCAAGAAAGCAATTAACCGAGGCCTTTATACGGACCTTGCGGCTGGCTTGGCTTTTGAGAAGACTCAGTGGGCGCTCTGCTTTGCGACCGAAGACCATAATGAAGGGATAAGCGCTTTCCTCAACAAAAGAAAGGCTCAGTTCAAAGGAAAGTAACACAAACGAAATAATTGTCGTTACAGTCATTGCGAGCCCGAAGGGCGCGGCAATCCGACGAAGTCGTTGCGAGGGTGAAGCCCGTGGCAATCTCGAGAGTTCCTTCGCTCCGCTCAGGACAAGGCTTCGTTGCTCCGCTCCTCGCAATGACACGCTGTTTATGTCGTTTGTATTAGTCTCGGCGAAAATGCTGCCCATTTGAATAAACTCAGAGAAGGAGGTAGGGAAAATAAAATGGAAGACGTTGTCATCGTTGGCGGTGTGCGGACACCCGTGGGGAACTTTGGAGGTTCTTTGAAAAGCGTACGTGCCTATGATCTCGGGGCCCTGGTTCTTAATGAGGTACTGAAGAAGACAAAGCTCGATGCTAATAAAATAAGCATGGTGATCATGGGACAAAACTACCAAAGCGGTGAATATGTCAATATTGCTCGTATGTCGCTGCTCAAGGCTGGCTGGCCAGTCGAGATCCCGGGATTAACGGTTGACCGAAGATGTCCTAGCGGCTTTGATGCCGTCTGCGTGGCTTCAATGTTCATCCAGTGTGGCAATGCGGACATCATCGTGGCTGGGGGTGTGGAGAGCATGAGCACGGCTGAATTTTATTTGCAGGGTGATGTTCGATGGGGTATCGGCGGGACAGGGGACATGCCACGTGGCCATGGTAGCCTTTCCATGTGGGGGATTCCTTTCTATGACAGAATTCAGCGGGGCCGCGTTATGTCCCAGCCAGAGGATCGATTCGGGGTCTTACCCAGCATGATGAGCTGGGCAGAGACCGCAGCCAAGGAATATGGCATCACCAGAGAAGAAGTGGATCGATGGGCGGTCTTGAGCAATCAAAGAGCTTGCGCTGCCATGGACTCGGGCAAATTCAAGGAGGAAATTGTCCCCGTACCTCTTGGTGGGCAGAAGGGAGAGATGGTACTGTTCAGTGAGGATGAGCGGCCTCGCAAGGACACAACGCTGGAAGGGCTGACCAAGCTGAAACCCGTGATGGGGGGAGTTTGCACAGCCGGCAACTCATCCGGTGAAAATGATGGCGCTGCTGTCTGCGTCCTGATGTCGAGGAAAAAAGCGAAGGAACTGAATCTGGAGCCGTTGGGTACACTCAAAGCGTTTGCCTTTAGCGGTGCGGATCCACGGTCTGCCTGGAAGTCGGCATCGGTGGCAGCGACAATGGCGTTGAAAAAGGCCGGACTGACGGTTGGACAGATTGACCTCATTGAGCTGCATGAAGCTTTTGCTGCTCAGGCCTTGGCAAATATGAGAGAACTGGGAATAACCGAGAAGGATTATGACCGGGTGAACGTCAATGGTTCTTGTGTTTCCATCGGGCATCCCTTGGGGGCGACCGGAGCCAGGATACTGATTACCCTCCTCAACGAGATGAGAAGACGCAAGTCAAGGTACGGGATGATCGCCATCTGCGGAGGCGGCGGCATGGGCGTCTCCGGAATTATAGAGCGGACTTAACTGATGCAGGCAAGCGGTTCGGGAGAAAATACTTCTATGAAATGCTTCATAGCCTTTGACATATGTTGATCTTTCTTGTAGTAAATTCCAAAATTTATTTTTTCAAATAGATTGGTAATGTTAAGGGCAGCCAGACTTTTCTTGTAGGCTGGGGTTAATGTGAGGCATGGAAAAATCGATAAACCAATGCTCATCTGTACGCAAGTCTTAATATGTTCTGCTACATCAGTCTCTATTCTGATGTTAAAAGGAAAATGGTTCGTGACGAACACATTCGTGCGGGGCAAATCCGAGCCTCTTCCCGGTTAAAGCCATTAGGATCGATCGTCCCCATTGGGGGTCAAATCTGCATGGCGATTTTAAAAGCGCTTTCCATCGCCTCCTTAACGCTAGCGGGTTTCGCGGCATCCCCAATCTTAAAAACAGAAGACACTTTGCCCTCCAGGGTTCGGGCGATTTCATCATCGGGTACCATCCCCACGCTCAAGACCACAGTGTCCGCTTCGAAGAATTCGGGATAGAGGCCGCCCCGAATGACCTTGACCCCGGTTTTGGCTATCGCCTCGGCCTTCACCCCGGTTTCCAATCGAATCCCGGCCGCGACTAACCTGTCGATGACCACATATCGGTTCGCGGGCCCATAGTCGGCCCCGATCCGGGGCAACATTTCCAGGATGGCAACCTGCTTCCCCTTCTGGGCCAGAAACTCAGCAGTCTCGCATCCGGTCGACCCGCCACCCACGACTACTACATTCCGACCCGTTTGCTTTCTCCCAGCCAATACGTCTATTGCCGTAGCAACGTTAGGGTCCTTGATCCCCGGCAAATCGAGAATATGAGGGATGGCGCCGGTGGCGATGATGACTACATCCGGTTTTCCTCTTGCTATCTCTTCGGCCGTGGGCGCTTCATTCAACTTCACCTCAACCTTCAGCTTCTCCAACTGTGCGGTCAGGTAGCCAATCGTCGTTTTCCATTCCTCTTTGTAAGGAGGAATGGCTGCATACAGGAGCTGGCCCCCCAGTTTGTCCTTGGCCTCGAAAAGGGTAACCCGGTGGCCTCTCAACGCGGCAACCCTAGCAGCTTCCATTCCGGCCGGGCCGCCCCCAAGGATAAACACCTTTTTCCCCTTCGGGGCCCGTTGGATGGCATACTCCCTTTCCATTCCCGCTTGAGGGTTCACGGAGCAGGACATGAACCGATCGGAAAAATAGTCGTCATAGCAGCGACAACAGGCAGTACAGAACCTGATTTCATCGATCCGCCCTTCCCGTGCTTTACTCGGCAGGTCTGGATCTGCGATCAGGGACCTGGTCATGGCGACGAAATCGGCTTTCCCGGTAGCGAGAATCTGTTCTGCGTCCCGAGGGTCAATGATTCGTGCATTCGTGATGACGGGAATTGTCACCACTTTTTTGATCCCTTCGGCCACATGGACGAAGGCATTCCGGGGAACACACATTTGAACCGCAGGTTCCCTCGATTCATGCCATCGGGGATAGATATTCAGTGCATGAACGCCCGCCTTTTCCAGGATGGCTGCGATCTCTTGCCAATACTCAATGCCCATGCCCCAGGGAACGGGATCCATGCCGGCAATGCGGCAGATGATCGGAAGATCTTCTCCCACTTTCTTCTTGATTTTGGCGATGCTCTCGGTCATGAACCGCATCCGGTTTTCAACGTTTCCCCCGTATCGATCCGTTCTCCTGTTCAAAAACGGATTGGTGAAACGGTGGAAGAGGTTCCCACCGGAACACTGGAACTCGACGGCATCAAAGCCGGCTTCTCGGGATCTGAAGGCAGCTGCTGTTACTGCCTCTTGAATCATCCCGATCTCTTCTAGGGTAAGCTCCCTGTCCGGAGGCAAATATTCCGCCAGGCTGTAGAGGGGATGGATGCCTTCTCTTGGCAGAACCACGCTGGAAGGCCCGACGCTTTCCGCCGTCCCCTCCGTTCCTTTCTTCGACCAGTAATTATAAGTGGCCATCTGCGCGGCAGCCCTGCTTCCATTGTCATGGATGGCTTTCACCCATTCCTTCAGCTTTGGTATCCCGCTGTCATCATACAGATTGATTCGCCCCGCACCCGTTTTTCGGCTGGGGTATATGGTCTGGAGGGCGCCGGTGATGATCAGTCCGACGCCGCCTTTGGCGCGTTCGGCATAGAATCTGGATAGCCGATCGCTTTCTTCAAAGTCGTATCGAGTGCTTACCGCGGTCATGATGATTCGATTGGCTATCTCTAAGGAACCGATTTTTGCGGGCTGAAACAATTTTTCCAGTTTCATCATTTCCACCTCCGCTTATTTTACTTCCCAACCATTTGGGAAGGCAGAAATATCTTTCTGATAAGGCATTGCTTTTTTGTGGCGGAAGTAGAAGTATAGGACAAGACGGTCTTGTATGTCAATGGAAAATTGGCCGCACGAATTGCCTCATAAAAAATGTTACCCGAAGCATGACTAAAAAGGGATCGTTGACTCATAATAGGTGTTACCCGATAAAGGGACCAAAAAGGAGAACGGATTATGAGTCCACGATCAAAAAAAGAAT
>Ga0315291_10003203_pt1 | contig 21183 bp, 18 predicted proteins | sample YL17G12_20_MG_FD_203070 | JGI IMG/M metagenome (GOLD analysis project Ga0315291, IMG submission 203070) | Sediment microbial communities from Yellowstone Lake, YNP, Wyoming, USA - YL17G12_20 | ecosystem: Environmental > Aquatic > Freshwater > Lake > Sediment | place: USA: Wyoming | collected...
CTTCGTTCGACTGAGCGTCTTGTACAAATTTGTAAGGATCTCGGAGCAACAAAGTATATTGCAGGCACAGGCGGTAAAAAATATCTTGATACTACTTTGTTTGACAAAGAATCAATAGATGTTCAATATCAGAACTTGAATTCATATGATAAGATTCATACTATTGACAAGCTGAAATTGGTAAATAAAGCACAATGACTACACAGCATAGAAAGATCTTTTTGGATTGTGGCACGAATATCGGTCAAGGATTTCGTCAATTCATAAAAGCTGGTAAGATAGTCAATGATACAGAAATCCATTGCTTCGAACCAAATCCATTCTGTGAAATTGATGTGACTAGGCTAAAAGCAATAGCTATAGAAGAAGGTCTTGCATCTTGTAATAAGATCTTTTTTTATCAAACTGCAATTTTAGACAGGGACGGAGTGTCAAGTATATTCGTACGAGATGATGAAAAAAATCATGTTGCAACATGTCTTCAAAATATCGGCAATAGTGAGACACAAAGATTTCAAAAAATTGGTGGCGTTGATGTTGAAGTAACAACAACGCGTTTAACGAAATTTATTGATGACTTGCAATTGACAACAGGCGACGAACTCATAATCAAAATCGATATTGAAGGATCAGAATTTCTTGTGCTTCTAGATATGTGTGAAAATTTCAAACACTGGCATGTGCTGAAAGACATTTTTGTTGAATGGCATGAAAGATTCATCAGCCATTTTGATCCGCATTCTGCTAGAAGTTACATAGAAAAAGTCTTTAGAGACAATTCTGTAGAAATTACACCATGGTTTTAGAGATTCTCAATGCAAAGGCTTTGTAGATTAACTTTAGTTATATTGGAAAAATGAAATGGCACATAAACAACAGTGGGATTTCTGTCACAGCGTCAAGTCTATGTTACCTGATTATTTCAAGAACGTAAAAGTATTAGATATCGGATCATATGACGTCAATGGAAATGAAGCTTTCTTGTTTGAAAATTCAGACTTCACAGGACTTGATATAGGTCCGGGCAAGGGAGTAGATATTGTTTGTCCTGCACAGGACTATGATGCACCTGATGGAACTTTTGATACAATAATTTCATGTGAATGCTGGGAACACAATCCTTGTTACACAGAAAGCATTAGGAATGCTATAAGAATGCTTAGACCCGGCGGTCTCTTTATTTTCACATGTGCTACAACAGGACGACCCGTGCATGGTATTGCTAGTCTGGAATATCAATCAAAAAAAAATCATACAGAATGGAAGACAATGCCAAACGTATCGCGAGCCGATTGGGACAATGAGTACTATAAAAATCTTACAGAAAAAGACATTCGAGAAGTGATTAATACTGATACAGCATTTGTACGTTACAATTTTTCAGTCAACCTCGAACATTGTGATTTATACTTTTGGGGAATTAAGCGATAACATGCAAAAGATTATCTTCATACCGAATCAAAAGTCGCCATGGGGTCAGCAACGGTGCACCGGTGCAGACGGTAAATCATCTTATGAGATGATCGATCATTCTGATACAGTCGGCTCTTCACTAATGAGAGCTTGCGTTCCTTACGCATTTATGAAAGAACATTTTTCAGACAAAATACAAGTATGTTATAAAAGAACTCTTCCTGATGACGCCTCTGCGGGAGACATAGTCATTTTTGTTCGAGACTGCGATCATCCAGGTATACAAGAAGCAAAAAATCGAGGATGCATCACTGTATACGACAATATCGACGGATGCAAACAGTTCAATGCAAATGGAAAATTTGATATAATAATTGCAAATTCTGCAAAGCATGCTGAGATCTTGTCTAAACGTCACGAGATCGATTTGAAAAAGATTGTAATAATTGATATTCTGCACACAAATGTTAATAGAGAAAAAGTAAAAGCTCGGGCGCGCAATCAACAACCTGTTGTTGGTGCTGTCAATCCTGGCCCAAGTGCATTTCTGCGCACTGACATTTATGAAGACTTGGTACAGTTTTCAAAAAAGAATAAATTTGATCTCAAGAATGTCGACTACGAAAAGATACCGCTCAGCCTAGATGTTGAAAACATCAGAGTTAACAATCTATTCGAATGTTATGATGGAATTCATATCGGATTATCACTTTTTGTTCAAGAGCATCTTAATTACGACAGGCTAAATGAGAAGCCATCAACGAAAGTAACCGGTTACTCGTCATATGATATTCCAGTTGTATGTTCATACCAAAGAGCCTTTGACGATATTATCCAACGATTTCCTGATTTCAAGAATTATATTACGCAAGACATCGAACATGCAAAGTCAATTATCTTAAGACTTGTTCAAGACTACGACTACTACATGGAAAGTCGTTCACTGTTTCATGATATTGGCGAAATGTTTCACATGGATCATTCATATGACAAGTATGTCACACAAATTAACAATGCAGCAAAGATGATGTAGTGTTGTAATCATCATGAAGAGCTCGATTGCAATAATTGGTTGTGGATTTGTTGGAGGATCACTTGCTTCTGTATTTGCAGAAAGAGATGCGACGGTTTTTACATATGATAAGATTGGTCGGCTTCCTATTGGAAGTTATAGAGGATCAATATGGCCGGGCCCAAGAGCACCAAAATCTATTACAGAACTAATTATAGCATGTGAAAATGTAGAATTCAACGGAATGATTGGGGGCGCGCCCGATACAAAACATTTTTCTGGTGTTTATTTTGTATGTGTTCCGACGCCAATGTATGAAGATGGATCTGCAGACATATCAATAGTCGATAGTGTTTTAACAGAAATGGCAAGTGTACCTGGTGACAGAATTGCCGTAATAAAATCAACTGTTCCTCCCGGTTCTACAGATGCATGGAATAAAAAGTTTGAAGGAACTGGTCTGCGTGTTGTTTTCTCTCCAGAATTTTTAACAGAAGCTAATGCGTTAGATGACATGAGAAATCAGAATCGTATTATTCTCGGCGGTCCGAGGCCATGGATCAATAAAGTTAAACAAATTTTTCAATCTACTTTTCCAAACGTTCCAATCATTAAGACTTCATCAACAAATGCAGAATGCATAAAATACTTCACGAATATTCAACTCGCTGCACGTGTAGTATTAAGCTGCGAATTTAAACAGGTTTGTGATGCATTAGATTCTAAAGGCCTTGATGTTGATTATGACAAGGTGCTTGAGTACGCAAAATACGATCAACGTCTCGGCAACACACATATGAATGTACCTGGCAATGATGGTATATCAGGAGCGCGCGGACATTGTTTTCCAAAAGACCTTAACGCATTCATTGACATTGCATCAAAAAATAATGTCAATCCCGCTGTAATGAAAGCAATATGGCAAAAAAATCTCGAGTTGATTCCATCTGAATATAGAGATTGGGAAAAAATGACGGGTAGAGCTGTTTCAAAAAAGACAAGCAAATGAAGAAATTGGAATCATTACAGAATATCGGTCTAAAACATAATACAGACAAAGCAGGCGGTCATTGTTTTTGTGATTTCTATGAATCTCATCTTGAACATATGCGATATGATCAGATTCGAATTCTTGAGATTGGCATTGATAATGGTCGTAGTCTAAAAATGTGGAATGAGTTTTTCCCAAACGCGATTATTAATGCTGTTGATATAGCTTCAGAAAGCATTGAACTTGCAAAACAAATTCCTGGTGTGCATGAATTGTATAAAGCTGATATGGATTGTGTCAGCGTCGTAGAACGCCTTTCTAAGGAATTTGAATGGGATCTTATCGTAGATGATGGTGGTCATACAATGAGACAACAACAGCTGGCATTTAGATTCCTATGGCCCAAAGTCAAATCTGGCGGGTTTTTTATAATGGAAGATCTTCATACAAGCACAGATGCGCAGCGTATACCTACACACAATCAATATCTAGATCCAACAACGTATGATATGATTGTCGCACTTAGAGACAACAAACCATTTGATAGCTTATATTTGCCTGCAGCTCTGCATAGTGAATATCAAAAGTCTATCAAGCATGTTGAAATTTTTCAAAAAGATCCAAGGAATTTGAACATTAGCGTAACTAGCATCATAAGAAAGCTGTAATTTGAACTGATGTGCATGAGCATGTTATTATTGGAACATGCCCGAGCAGACAGAATTTCAACTACTCCCAACTGGGAAACCTCACGTCTCATTCTCTGAAGTCAAGCTTTGGAAAGAATGTTCATACCGTCATTTCCTAACTCACGTCAAGAAGATAAGCATTTTTAAGCCATCGCCAGTTCTTGCATTTGGTACTGCAATTCATTCTGCTGCTGAAAAATATCTTCTCACACGAGAAATGAATCAACAGGTTTGTTTTGATATACTTGACAAATCATGGGTTGAAAATAACACAAACGAAGATTTCACTCCCAAGGCACTGATCGAAGCAAAAGAAGCTGCAACATTAATTCTATCAGAGTTCCCAGCTTTCTTCGATAAACAATTCCCAGGTTGGGAAATTGTTGATGCAGAACATCAACTCTATGAGAACATTGAAGGTCATAAAAATGCTTTCAAGGGATTCATAGATGGTGTTATCAAAGTCAAAGGTAAAAATGGTGAGGACATATATTGGGTGCTTGATCACAAGACTAGTGCACGTGGTTGGTTTCGTGATAAGCGCTCTGATGATATGATTAAGTCTCAGCTAGCACTCTATAAAAATTATTGGTGCCAGAAGAATCCTACAGTTCCATTCAAGGATGTTCGATGTGGCTTTGTGATTCTCAAAAAGAAAGCTCCCGTAGGCGATCATTGTGAATTATTTACAGTTTCTCTTGGCGATGTTCCAATCAAGCGGGCACTTAAAGTTGTAAGTAACATGATTACATCAGTGAAAAAGGGTGTAAATATCAAAAATAGAGATTCGTGTAAGTGGTGTGAATTTCACAAGACAGAACATTGTATTTGAAAAAGAAAAGAAACGATTGAATCTCTTGGGTATATAATGATTGAGATATGGGAAACAGAATTCAAGTCAAAAAAGTGGTTAACAAAAATCGATTATTTAATGGAGTGCACAAAGCATGAATAAAAAAACAATCCTGATGCTATCAGATCATCCGTGAACAACTACAGCTCAGCGGATGTAAAACTGGGTGAATTGCTGGGAAGTCGTGGGACAACACCACAGCGTGGCTGGAAACGGCGAGCGCGACGGTCTAAAAAGTTTTACTTTACGATAATCAGCAGCCTAGCTCCTGTAAAGAAATTTTGGAGAAGGTTCAGAGACTACGGTCAGTCTAAGTCTATAAATTTGTAGATACGACAATGATCCGACAGCGCCCAGCACTAACTAGTGATGATATAGTCCAACAAATGAATTTTTATGAAGTGAGCACTTCTGGCGTAGGGACTCAAGCAAGGTGGTTAATCAGCGGTCTTATTGCAACGGGTAAATACACGTTCCGTTGTTTCGGTGGTGCAATTCGTCATGATAGCTATGAAACAATTGCAGTAAACCCAGACTTCATAATCAAACCAACGAATGGTTTTGGCGATAAAGCTTTACTTCGAAAGACAATTGCCCAAGTAAGACCAGATGCTTTGTTGCTGTTTACCGATCCTCGATTTTTCACATATTTATTTGAGATGGAAGATGAAATTCATCAAATCTGTCCAATTTCATATTGGCATCTTTGGGATAATCTTCCTTGGCCCGAATTCAACAGGCCAATTTATGAAGCTTCTGATCTAATAAATTGCATTAACAAGCCGACTTATGAGATGGTTAAGGAACGTTTTCCAGAGAAGACAAATTACATTCCGCATGCAGTTCCAAAAGATCTTTACTATCCACTTTCAAAAGAGGAAATTGGTAAATTCAAATTGTCATTGCTTGGTCCCGAAAGAAGTGATCATTTTACGTGTCTCTTCGTTTCCAGAAATGCAAGACGAAAGATGCCGTCTGACATTCTAATGTCATGGAAGCTTTTTCTTGACGAACTTGAAAAGAACTTTGGTCATCGAAAAGCAACGCTCATTATGCATACTGATCCGCTCGATCAAGAGGGAACAAATCTTTATCAGCTTGTCGATTTATTTGATCTGAAAAATAATGTGATGTTTTCAAGAGAACGAATAGACTTCAATGAAATGAGGTCACTGTACAGTGTATGCGATACGATCGTAAATCGAAGCTGTGCAGAAGGATTTGGTCTACCAACGCTAGAAGCAATGATGTGCGGTAAACCTATTATTGCAATAAAGACAGGTGGTCTTACAAATCAGGTTGAAGATTCAATTACAAAAGAACAATTTGGTATTGCAATAGAACCAGAAGTAAAGACACTTATGGGAAATCATCAAGTTCCGTTCATTGCTGAAGATTATATCTCACATGAGACGCTGATGAAGGCATTCATGCAGATGTACAAGCTTACGCCAGAAGAAAGAGAAATTATGGGTCACCGAGCCATGGCTCGCGCGCGGTCAGAATATAACATTGACAAAGTAATCTCAGACTGGGACACGTCATTAGCTAAACTAATAGACGAGTGGCCGAGCAAAAAGCCAGATCAGTGGAAGATGATAACACTATGAAAAAGAAAGTCCTATTACGAGGCCCTGTTCTCACACAATCAGGCTATGGCGTTCATGCGCGCCAAGTAGCATCATGGCTATTAAACAGAGATGATCTTGATGTAGAATTTCAAGCACTTCCGTGGGGAGACACACCCTGGTTAATTGATGAAAAATCACATGACGGTTTTATTGGACGAATTCTAGAAAAAACTTCTGATCCATCTGGCAAGGTCTACGATGTAACTGTACAGCTACAGCTGCCTAATGAATGGGATGAAAAATTGGGCAAGGTGAATATAGGCATTACAGCAGCAGTAGAAACAGATAGATGCAATCCTGATTGGATTCATTCTTGTAATAAGATGACGTCTATTGTTGTTCCGTCAGATCATGCCCGCAGGTGTCTTGCTGCATCTGGCGACTTACGCGTGCCAATAAGAGTAATACCAGAAGCATACAACGATCAGATCATAAAACACGACAGACCTGATAACAAAATCGACAGTCTCGATTTTTCTACTCCATTCAATTTTCTTGTATTCGGCCAGATTACTGGAAATAACCCTGAAAATGACAGAAAGAACATGTTCTACACTGTTAAATGGTTTTGTGAGGCATTTAAGTCAGATCCGTCTGTTGGTCTCATTATAAAGACAAATGGTGGTCGAAATTCTACATTTGATCGAAGAAATATCACTAGCCTAATGTCAAATGTCGTCGGTGAATCTAGAAAGAATTCATTGATACCTCGTATACACATCGTTCATGGAAATCTTTCTGATGAAGAAGTTGGTTCTTTGTATCGACACAAAAGTGTAAAAGCATTGTTATCACTTACACGCGGAGAAGGTTTTGGCTTGCCGCTGCTTGAAGCAGCTGTATGTGAGCTACCAGTAATTGCTACTGGCTGGTCGGGACATGTAGAATATCTTTCGCAAGGAAAATACATTGATATCAGCTATAAGCTTGATGAAATACATCAGTCTAGAATCGATGATAAAATCTTCATGAAGGGCAGCAAATGGGCTGCTGTTGATGAATCTGATGTAAAGAAAAAGTTACTAAAATTCAGAGCTAGTCCTGATATACCAAAACAGTGGGCAGTTTCACTTTCAGAAAAACTTAGATCTTCTCATTCACTTTCATCGATTACTGCAAGATATCAAGAAGCATTCAAGGACAGCATATGAGTTTCTTGTTTCTTATTCTTTCTATTCTTAGCATTGGGCTTTACAAAAGTATAAGAAAAAATCTTGAAATGCTTTCAAGGATAGATGAAATTGATTCTGGCATTGATGTTTGTTTAGTAACGCTTGATAAAATTCATCGAAGAATCGATAATAAAACAAAATTGGAGATTTTTTCAGATGAACCTGTCATTCGTGAACTCGTTAGTGACATAAATGAAGCTAGAGACTCTGTATTAAAGATTGCAAAAATCATCAATGGCGATGACGATGTGTATGAGGAATCAGCATGACAAAAAAAATCAAGTCGCCACTTCCATTGCAATCACATCAAATTGAGAAAACGAAAAAGAAAACTCGAAAGCCGCGAACACCAAAGGCTGCAGTAGAAACTCAGACAATTGTTGATGGAGTAGTAGTCGTTACAAAGCCTGCTCCAAATCCAAAACTTTATTTCAATTCAGGCACACAGGATGCAATAGTAGAGTTCCAGTCTGAGGAATTAAAGAAAGCAAGAGATGCACTTTACGTTAGTTCAATCATGCCGGCATTTGAAAAGCTAGTAGAAAATCTAATCAACATACACAAGTTCGCAGGCATGCATGACACGTATGAAGAGCTAAAGAATGATTGTGTCAATTTTCTATTTGAAACAATTCATAAATTTGATGCTGCAAGAGGAACAAATGCTTTTTCATACTTCAACGTTGTTGCAAAAAATTGGTTGATAATAAAGACAAAACAAAGATTACAGAGAGCAAGAAGAAGTGTTTCGCTTGACGATCCTACTTCATTATCTGCACACGAGATGCTGGCAGTTGAAGAACACAACATCATCCCGCCACAAGATGCCATATTGGACAATGCTGACACTTCAATTGCAACGATCAGTATGTTATATGAGATCAGATCAAAAGCAAAGTCTGAGAATGAGCTAACTTGCATTAATGCAATCATCACTATATTTGAAAACATAGATGAAATTGATTTACTCAACAAGGGTGCAGTGTTGTTATACATGCGAGAGTTATCAGGTTTAACACCAAAACAATTGACAACTGCGATGCAGTCAATCAAGCGTCACTACAAAAAAACGAAATTCATATTTTGTGATGACTGATATATCATTCCATGTCTAATAAGATTTCAAACAATACATTGCAGATAGAAGCAAAGATCAAGGCTTTTTCTGATCTGCTTTCTCAAATCGATAGTGTACCCGACAAAAAACAAAAGCTATGGAAAGAAATCTATGAAAATGCCGTGACAGATCGACAGAATTCTTATGAGCTTTTTATGCAGCTTACTGAAATAGTCAAAGACAAAAGTACAGAACATGCAGTTCATGGCAAATCTTTGTCATCATATATTGAACGAATGAGTAAAGCAAATGATCAGATAATCAGACTCGCGGAGCTTATATCAAAGGCAGAATCACCTACAGCATCAATTGACCCAGAAGACATGTTTAACAAGATCAGAAATCAGAAATAATACATGCCTAACAACACTAGCGACAATATGCGTGATTTTGCTGAAGGCAGAAGCAATTCTTCAATAACGCAAAGTAAACATCGAGAACCAGAAAAATCTCAATTCTTAAGAATGATTGTTCTTGAAGTCATTTCAGATCCAAATTATGATCTAACTGACGAAAAAAAGAAAGCAAGATGGCAAGGTCTTGGCGTCTCAAATATGACGTATGCAGACATATTGCCAAGAAATTCAATCATTGCAAGAAAAATGAGTTCAGACGAACCGCCAATGTTTGTCTTTCCTTTCTTTGCATCACATCTTTCGTTGCCATGCAAACCAGGCGAATGTCTTTGGGTGATGATAGAAAATCCCGCCGGACACTCAGATGCTGCATTTTGGATGACACGCATAATTGAACCACATCTTTCAGATGATGTTAATCATTCACATCCAGGCAGATCTTTTGAAGTCACAATGAATCCTGACACTGTAAAGATTGCAGAAAATGAAAAATCTGGAAAAGCAGAGTCAGGAGAAGATGTATGGCATGAACTTCGTAATGGACCTGTTGTTAATGTAAATGATGACAGAACAACTGCCTATGAAGGATCATTGCTTAGAGGTGAACCAGAAGATATCTTCGAACGTCTTATTACAGAATCAGATGCTTCAAAATTGATGTCATTTGAACCAGTCGCAAGATTTCGAAAGCGACCAGGCGATATCGCATTCGAGGGTTCAAATAATTCTCTCATTGTTTTAGGAACTGATCGTGAAAGTTCAATTGCTGCTTATAATGATCCTGTCACAGAATTAGAAAAATCACTTTGGACTAAAACTACATCATATCCTGAATCTGATTTTCTTAATGATGCCGGCACAATTGATATTGTAGTAGGAAGAGGACAAACAGAAGCTACATTTGGAAAGTCTGCATCTACGACTAGTATACGCGATGCCAAAGGCAAGACAAAAGGGACTAGCATAAAGAAGGAACTAAATAAATCGCCTGCGATTATTTCTGCATCAGAAGGCGATCCTGACTATGTAAATGACAGAAGTCGCATACTTGTTTCACAACGGACTAGAGTTGATAGAAACTTTGATCTTACTTCTTACAATACAACAATAGATGAGAAGATGTCAGATTCTATTACTGGTGATGCTGCAATTGTAATCAAGACGGACAAGGTACGTCTCATTGCAAGAAATGATGTTCAATTTCTTGTTACAAATTTTACTGCAGGAAAAACACCAGATGGTGCACCCATTGCAATTGATGAATCAGATGCATCAAAGTGGGCATCAATTACAATCATGAATGGAGATATTATTTTCAAGCCTAGCCAAGAAGGGTATATCAAGTTAGGCAGTGAAAATGCAGATAAGGCACTACTTTGTACAGATAAACCAGCAAAACCTGTTTTAGGCACAGTACATGCTAGTCCAATTACCGATACATCTGTTGGATTTATTGGAACGTCTGCACCAGGACAAGGTACATGGGCAAAAAAGATTCTTGTAGATTAGCAAAGACTGAATATAAAAATGGCAGATCCTCCTCATGCACAAGTTGCAGCAAATGTTCTAGAAGACAAAAATGGAAATCTTGTTATCACAGATGTAGCTCGTGCAGTATTTGTAAAACGAACAAAAGATGCATTGATCAATGGAGAACTAGGCTTACCATTTCCTTGTGGAGAAAAACTTCAGACATTAGATGCAGCAAAAGATCTAGATCTTGATGATCGTGACAAATTTCCTGATTTTCATAATTTCTGGATAGATGGCTTATATACCGGCATTGCAAAAGCTATCAATACTGTACCATCTCAATTTATGATACCCATATTTGATCCGCTAGCGTTGGCAATCGCGCTTAAATTACCAGCACCAAAATTAAGCTTTCCTTCTGTGACAATGAGCTTAGCAGCACCAATTCCACTTGCATTGAAATTAATTGGAATCAAGCCGCTAGATTTACCGCTAAAAATCCCAGAAATGCTTAAGCTTATCAATATTGAACCGCCAAAAATTCCTGCGCTAGATATCAAATTCCCAGACATAAATTTGGTATATCCGTGGGGTGCATTTCAAATACAAGCAATGCTTAATTTGGCAATTCCGCTTGGATTTGCCAAATTACTTTTGAATCTAGCTACACCTTCATTTTGGGCACCACTTTCTTTTCCAGCTTTGTTTGAACTTGGTTGTAAAACATTTACAGACTCAATATCAGCACCATTTTCAACAGCAACTGATGCAGATGGAGAAACTGTTACACCACCGCTCACAGGGCTAGCAGCAGCAAGAGCACTGGCGTCTGTAACATCAGATTGTGCAATTTTTGCAGCAACTGGGTGTGTCGTAGGTGCAGGATTCATAGTTCAAAAAGAAGCAGAAATGCAAGGTTACGTGCCTCGAGCAGCAAAAGAAGATACAACACTTATAGCAGAAGGTGCAATGAACGGTCTATCAGCTTTTGAACCTGATGAGACTACTGATGGAGCACGTTGGGTATTTAGAGATAGCACAAGAAATACTTTTTTTGGTGATCCTTTTGTTGTTGACTACCTTTATGAACTAAGCGCACATATGAAAACAAAATCAACAACTTTTGAAGTTCCTGATTATATTGTTGAAGTTGGAAATATTACTGGCAAAGATGATGATCACGGATGGAGATGGTCGAAGTGGTCAACAAAAAGATCGAATGGAAAGATTATTTCATCTCATTTTGGAAGTGCATTCGATTTTGCATATCCGTTAAGATCAGGTAATTCAAGAATTTCGGGAATGAATCCTAAAGCAAAGGCCATTACAGGCGAAGCAGAAGGCGCACCAGGAACATCTCCATACCTACCAAGTCCTTTATCTCCTCTCAAGGCTGAAAAATATGACTTTGAAGTAATGCATGAGATTTTTACATGGTCAATAAGTCATGTTAGAGAACTGATATCTTCAAACAAGATAACACCAAAAAATATTTATGCAAAACATAATCTTGTTGTTGGTGACGTATTTATTTCTGTCACGCTTGGTGAACAAGTATTTTCTTTTTATAAAGACTGGCTAAAGACAAATGGAAAAAGTCTTCCTTCTGGTCCAATTTGGGATCCAAATAAAGTGCATGAAGATCATTTGCATTTTAGATTTGCTCGAACACGCTCTGATTCAGGCAATCCAGAAAGTCCCAATCAAGATATACGTTATTTAATTCCTTGGCGCATCGAAGGAAAATATCCAAATGATAGAGGAATAGAAGAAGCAAAATCGCCACCTAACCCAGAAGATGGATCAACAATTACTGTTGTTGTCTAAGATTATGTTTCTGATATATATGATCAGACATGTCGTCATATAGCTTCAAAAGTTCAGGTCAGACACAAGATCAAATTTCAGACGAAGATGCTGCAGTCATTGCATCAAAAACTCCGTATGGAATAAAGACGCCTCTACAACTTGGAGATGGCGACAGGTTATATGCCATGAACTTTGAACTTGAAGATCAATTTGCAGATAATTTAAGAAATCTATTACTGACTAATTGGGGAGAACGTCTCGGCTTGTATAAATTTGGTGCAAATCTGAGACCACTTACAACAGAATTTGTCAGTCTAGATAACTTTGATTCTCAGGCAATTGGAAGAATTCGTTCTGCAGTAGAACAATGGATGCCATTTATAGATCTTGAAACATTTACATCAGCAGTAGATCGAACAAATAACAAAAATACAGGTATTCTCACGATCAATATAACATACAATATACCTGCACTTGACGTCACGGGCAAAGGTCTTCAAATTGTTTTGTACGTAATCTGATTGTGTATCTATTTATCATCAGGTAATAACAGAAATGGCAATCTCAGACAACAGCGTGGCACTAAAAACTGTTCGGCAACGAAATTATCTTGCCAGAGACTTCGATGGTTTCAGAACAGTTCTTCTAGATTATGCCAGGCAGTATTATCCTGAACAGATTCAAGACTTTTCAGAATCATCACTGGGCGGCCTCTTACTTGATATGGCAGCATATGTTGGCGACAACATGTCATATTACATGGATCATCTGTATGGAGAGCTAAATTCAGAGACAGTAGTTGAGACAGCAAATATAGAACGTATCCTTAGATCAGCAGGCGTACCAATACATGGCGCCGCAGCAGCAGTAGTAGACGCAGACTTTTACATCGAAGTCCCAGTTCTTTCAGATGGAACACTGACACCGGATAGTACACTTCTTCCTACAGTAAATGAAGGATCGATCATTCAGTCATCGACAGGTATCAGCTTTAATCTTCTTGAAAATATAGATTTTTGGAAGTCTGATCCAATATCAGGTCAAATAAGCATTGCTGACGATGTTGAAGTTACAAATGGAAGAAGACTTTCTGGTAACATCGTATCAAAGATTCTCAAAAAGAAGGGAACTTGCGGCAGTGGCAATCAAACAACTGAGACTTTCTCAGTTGGTGATTTTGTACAATTCAGAAGACTAACACTTTCACAAAGCGATGTTACACAAATCATTAGTGTGTCTGATTCTCTTGGTAACGTCTATTATGAAGTTGGAAATTTGACACATGACGTAGTATACAAGAACGTTCTTAACACTGTAGAAAAGGATGTTCTCGTCAAAGACATATTAAAAGTGATTCCTGCACCGTATAGATTCGTAAAGGAAACTTCACTTAGCAATAGAACATCGACGTTGTTATTTGGAGGCGGAAATGCCGATGTCATCGAAGATGATATAATACCAGATCCGTCGGAATTTTCTATTCCTTTGCCATACTCTCAGACATTTTCCAAAATTCCAATCAATCCACAGAAAATGCTTCAAGGAACAACGCTGGGTGTCGCCGGCGCAAATACTACATTGACAGTCACTTATCGATATGGCGGCGGTCTAAATCATAACGCAAAACCAGGAACAATCCGTAGCGTCTCGACGCTTTCTATGACATTTCCGCAAAATCCTTCTGCAGGTCAGCAATCACAGATTAGAAATACACTTGCAGTAACTAATCCATTTGATGCTAGCGGCGGCGAAGATCCACTAACAACAGATGAGTTGATGGCTTTAGTTCCAACGATAAAGAATTCACAAGAACGCATCGTAACAAAAGAAGATCTTCTTGCAAGGGTATACACGATGCCAAGTAACTTTGGTAGAGTGTTTCGTGTAGCAACCACAAAAAATCCAAATAATCCGCTTGCATCTAGACTTTTTATAGTCTCGCGCAATATAGACGGACAACTGATTACATCTTCAGACAAGTTAAAGCTTAATCTTAAGCGTTATCTTAACAGCTATCGAATGATTTCAGACGCTATTGACATACAAGACGCAGGAATCATCAATTTAGAACTATTTTTTCAAGTAGTTGTAGATCCTTCTATGAACAAGAGTGTGCTCATTCAAAGTGTTATTCGTGATCTAAAAGCACAGTTTGAAATTACAAAACTTCATATCGGTCAACCAATAATTATGTCTGACATAATATCAACGATATTCGCACATCAAGGTATAATTTCTGTCGATACAGTCAAATTCAACAATCTTAATGGCACAAACAACAACTTGCAATACTCACCAATTGCATATAATCCTCAGTTCAATACAAAGAATAACATCATGTATCCCTTGGAGGGTTCGATCTTCGAGATAAGATACCCAGACGTAAATATAATTGGGAAAGCGATGTCAAATGTTTAAAACATTCTTTGCTGACAAGGACACCTACATAACGAATAAAGTCATCAAGTCTGTAAGAAAGACGTCTAGCAATGTAGGTAATGCTGGTACTCTTGATCTATTCAAGTTGTATGGTGCTTCAATGAGTGGAACACTTCCCAATACTGAATTGACTCGTTTGCTCATTCATTTTGATATAGACAAGCTAAAAACGCTTCATGAATCAGGTCGAATCGATATTGGAGATTCTAGCTTTTGGTGTGAAATGCATCTTCATGATGTTTATGGTGGTCAACCAACACCAAATAATTTCACAGTTGATGTATTTCCATTGTCCTCGTCATTCGATGAAGGCCTTGGAAGAGATATAGCTCATTACTCTGATTACGATTCATGTAATTGGCTTTCTTCATCATTTACAACGTTATGGGTTTCTGGTGGCTGCTCTCTTGCATGCTCTGCAAACGCCGGCGGCGGTGATTATATCACGAGTTCTTTTAGTCTTGCTAGCACAAAAGCTTCTCAATACTTCAAAACAGGAACAGAAGATCTCGTTGTCGATATCACATCGTTGATGTCAGCAACGTTGGCAGGAGAGATACCCGACGTTGGATTCAGAATATCTTTCGAAAATTCGCTTGAGGTTAACTCAAAGACTTATTTCGTAAAACGATTCGCATCACGTACAGCATTTGACGAGACAAAGCGTCCACATCTATTGATGGGATTTGACGATTCTATCTACGATGATACTCAAGATCTTTCGCTTGACACGTCATGTCGTCTGACATTCTATAACTACAATTTTGGAAGTCTTTCAAATCTCACGTCAGGAAGTAGTTTAAGCCAAATCACGGGAAGCAATTGTCTATTGCTTAAAATGAGCACGCCTATATCTGGAGGCTACTATAATCAGTATATAACTGGATCTCAATATTCACATGGCTCGTCATATGTTACAGGAACATACTTTGCTGACGTAACAATCCCGTCATCAGGAACTGGATTAGCTGCAGTAATTGCATTATCTGGTTCTCTGGAATTTGTGCCCGTATGGCAATCAATTGATAACAGTCTTGCGTATATAACTGGCAGCACTCTCACTATATCCCCTCCAGTAAGGAGCATGTCGCGAAGAAACAAGTCACTTATTGTATCTGTAAGAGATCTAAAAGACAGATACACAAATTCAGAAGAAGCAATTATTAGAGTGCATATCTTTGATCAAACAAGCCCCTTGATCAAAGCAACAAAGTTACCTGTTGAATTGCCTGGTGTTATCATAAAAGATGTGTACTATCAAATTCGAGATTCTGTGACAGACGAAGCCGTTGTACCATTCGATCTTGATAAAAAGTCAACAAAAGTATCTAATGATGCTGATGGCATGTTCTTCGTACTCGATACATCAAGTCTTTCTTCTGGCAGAACATATGTGATTGATGTCATTATTCCTATAGATGGAAACAACTCAGAATTCAGATCTGTTTCTTCTATATTTCGAGTTGAAAATTACCCGACACCACTGAGGACATAAAATGTCCACAAGATCGAATACACCGTTTGTTCCATCATTTATGAAGGCTGTTGCAGGCAATACTAAGCCTGTTATCCAAACATATGCTGATGCTGATTTGAGTAACTCTAATCATGCAGGCAACACATCATTCAAATATGATCCGCTTGATTCACCTCTCAAAAGTTCTCAACAGCTCAACGTAGATTGGTCAAAGTTTGAAAATCATACTTTTTTCTCTTCTGCAGAAGTAAAAGTAAATGAGGCATTCAACAAGATAATCAACGGTTTTCCATTTGACGGAACTAGGAAAGAGGTCGAAGAGTATCTTGATTCAATGACAGGATTTGAAAAATATGTCTTTGACAGCTTTCCAACGTGGTCAGGTGCACTGCATTTTTCAGGTACGTCAGTAACTGAAAATCCCGCAGGAGGATTCCAAGAAAAACTTGGAACATGGATAGCCGTTAAGGATAAATCAGGTAATCTATATCCTGAAATGTCAAAAAACAATGAGGGCGTAACAATCATCAATCCTGCAGATGAAGAGACGTCAATGTCTATCGAAGCAATCATTCGAATACCAGAACTTGCAAATGACACACAAGTTATTTTTCAAAAAAGCTCAACTGACACTGATGGTTTTATGTTTCATCTTAGTCCATCAGTGTCATCCACTTCTGCTACTGCTGTTTTTAGTGTAACGTCAGGGTCGATATCAAATTCAGTTTCTTATGAGCTTTTAAAGGGTTCACCAAATCACGTCTGTGTAATTCTTAATAAAGAAGGAAGAGAAAATTCACTTCAATTTTATCTCAATGAATCGCTTCAGTCAGAAACAACTAAGAATAAAAAATTTGGAAAACTTTCAATTGATGAATCAGATTTTCTGATAGGGTCTGGCAGTACTTTTTATTCTGGCGGGATCCTTGTAACACCTACACAAACTTTCAGCGGTTCGCTTGATGAATTGCGTATTTTTCATTCTGTTAGAGATACGCAGTCTCAAATCTTACAGTCATCTCGCGGTTTATATTCTACGCCTGATCTGAAACTTTACTATCGATTCAATGAACCTTCTGGGACATTATCTAATCTTAATTCTACGACAGATGCTGTTGTATTGGATAGCTCAGGCAATTCATTGCATTCAACAATTCAAAACTATGATGCATCACTGAGGCTTGATGCTACAGCAGATAGTGACAACATACTTGTTAATGAACGAAAAGAATTCAAAACAGTATTATTTCCAACATATGAGCCGATATTGGAGCTCAATTTATCACTTTTGACTGAAGCTACAAAATATGACAGGGAAAATCCAAACAATATCATTAAGCTAATACCAAAACATTACCTTCTTGAAGGTGCATCACAAGACGGCTTCTATGATGTTGAAGGTGATGCAGGAAATCCTTATGCAGGCGATGGTGTACCCGGTCAGGGTAAAAAGGGCTCTGTTCAACTTATCCTGTCTTTTTTGTATATCTGGTCAAAGTTTTTTGATGAGATCAAGCTGTATGCAGATGCATTTAGTACACTTAGGACCGTCGGTTATGATGAGACTGATACGATCCCAGACAACTTTCTTGAAGATCTTGTCAGACAATATGGTTTTTATCTTCCAAAGTTCTTTACTAATTCAACAGTTGAACAATATGCTGATGGTCAATATATCCCAGGTTTAACTGACTTGGACACGCCGCTTAAGAAGATTCAGTCTATCATTCTCCGTCGTGTTCTCACCAACATGCCAGACATAATCAGGTCAAAGGGAACACAACATAGTATCAAGTCATTTCTTAGATCAGTAGGAATAGATCCTGAAAATAGCATAAAAATTAGAGAATACGGCGGAGCAACAACCAAACAATTGTCTGCATCTCGTGAAAAGAAGTTTGAACCACTCGGCATGGTTAACTTTATCACTTCGTCTTTTGTGATAACTCAGCCGCTCTCAGGATCACGAATAGAACCTGGTTTTCCAAAGCCCGCAGGAAGCTTCATCACAAGCAAAATTACAAAAAGAAATACTGGGACAACTAACAGGTCTGACGGATTATTTACATCGGGTTCTTGGAACGTCGAAGGATGCTTCAAATTTACACCACAAAAAATATCAGAGATAGTAGGTAGTGAAGGTAATCAGTCATTATTTCGAATGATTGTCACCGGCAGTACTTTGCCAAGTCAACAACCAGCATTACTTGCAAATGTTGTCGCAACGCAAGGCAGTGGAAATCAACAAGATCCTGCAACTGTTGAATTATTCTGTAGACCAACTCAAAGTTCATCTGCAAAATTGTTGCATATGTCACTATCATTATCCGGATCAGGTATATTTGACGGCGATCGTTGGAACGTTTCATTCGGTTGCATTAGAAATGATGAATTCGATTCAAGAGTAACATCTTCGTATTATTTGCGAGTTGGTAGAGCTGATGAAGGTGAAATATTAGATTCATATGTAACATCATCATATTTTGATGAATCAATCACCGGACAGAACAATCTCTTTAGGACTGCATTATCAGGAACGAATGCATCTGGAAGTTATATCTGTATTGGTAATAATCAAGTTATTCCTGCAGGTATTGGTTACTCGCATCTTAACGATACTTTGTATTCAGATGATATTGCACGTACAGTTGACTTTGAAGGATGGGCAGCCGGCATACGTTTTTGGTCAAAGTCAATGACAGTTGATGAATGGAAAGAACATGTAAGAAATCCTAAGTCTACAGGCGTAGATGATCCGATGACGAACTTTAACTTCGTTACAGATATGTCTGGTTCATTTCAAAAACTTCGTCTAGATACATTTCATAAGCAACCAATACGTGATGCTGATGATAATGGCAACATCGTATTCGCAGATTTTAGTCAAAACAATAACGAACCTGATGGAACAGGTTTCGAACCGAATTCTCATGTTGTTATTGGTGATATTTTCCGCTTTAGTTACCTGTCACCTGCATTCGATGAATCAGCAACTGATGATAAGATTCGAATCAAGAGTTTTACAAGCCCAGATCTACTAAATGAAAATCCATTTGCTGTTCCTTCACCGTCATATTTGAGTAATGATTACTTACTATCAGAAGAACCGCAGGATGATCTTCGACTATCACTAGAATTTTCAATGATTGATTCACTAGATCGTGACATTGTTTCAATGTTTTCATCATTTGACATCTTAAATGACGTTCTTGGTAGTCCTGAATTAATGTTCTCTGCTGATTACCCTGGTCTTGATGTACTTCGAGATGTTTACTTCAATCGATTGTCAGACAAGGTAGACTTTAGAAAATTCTTGGAATTCTACAGGTGGTTCGATATATCAATATCAGGATTCATTGAACAACTTATACCTAGTAAGACACGGTACAAAGGAACAAATTTTGTGATTGAGTCTCACATGCTCGAGCGTCATAAGAACACATATCGTCATAGTGATAACTACATTGGTCAGAAGCAGATTATTGATGATAGCTTATTGGTTCAACAAATAGTCGGAGTATTTAGAAAATATTAAGCTATGAATAAGTTTTCATACAAACAAAAACTTGGTGCAGAATAATGAGTGTAAACTTTAACAATTCTACAGCAACACCTGCCGGCAGCATTTCATCTGCATTGGCTCGTGCAAATTCAAGCGTAGACAGCATACACATTGATTGTGATGTAAATTATTTCAATACAAAAGAACAAATTCGACTTAGAGACATTACATGGTTTGAAGATTTTGGCGCGCCGGCTGTGATAGCGGGATCTTCAGAGGCAGGCGGATTTTTCTCACATCGAAAGATCTATAGAAATATTCCTTCTAGTGGAACGTCTCATCATCTTGTAAGCATGACAGTCATCGATGGAAAAGGGGAATCTAGAAAAATTCTTTCAACAAATATCGATTACTATGCATCATCAAGTCTCGATTCATATCGAAATGGTGTTGATATTACTTCTGAGAAACACTGGACAGCCGGCATTGTAAAAATTTCTGCCGGCACAGCAGGACATTTGCTAGATAGAACACTATTCGGTGTTCCGCATGTCAGTATAATAGCTGCAGATAGATTTGAAGAGATTGATGTATTTGATCCTGTCAGGTATGTTGAATCAGGTGGTGATCCAAGTATTTTCACATATCCGATTGTCACATCTGATACAAATCAACGAGAAAATTATGTTATAGATGGAATAATAGAAGCGTTTCCAATTCGTTCAGTGGTATCAAATTTTTCAATTAATCATCCATTTGAACCACATTCTGTAATGGGTCAATTTGGAAATGGAAACATATTTAGTCGATTTGATTCAGATCAAGTCTTGTCAGTTGATTACATAGACAAACCATTTGTGAATAAGCAATTTTTTCTCGATGCAGTCGAAGTAGTTGGAATTGAAGGAACAGATTTTCATGTAGGTCCTGCAATAGGTTATGTCTCATATGATAGAAACGTATTAGAACCATTTGAAGATGTAATTCATCTAATACAAGAATTTCCTGTTGGAAGTAGAGCCAATGGAGAAAATCTATTTAATTCACTCAATGCTATGAGAAATTCATCAACAACGTATATTACGCCAAAAGAGCATACAGGTACGTGCGGATTTGTGTATGATAATGCATATTCTGGTACAGAATCTGTGACATACGGAGGTATGCTTTTTTAATGTCTGCATCACCAAAAACTAAGAGACTAGCACCTGACAGAAACTTTGACGACTATGTTGTAACACTGACGTCG
>Ga0315291_10003204_pt1 | contig 21175 bp, 19 predicted proteins | sample YL17G12_20_MG_FD_203070 | JGI IMG/M metagenome (GOLD analysis project Ga0315291, IMG submission 203070) | Sediment microbial communities from Yellowstone Lake, YNP, Wyoming, USA - YL17G12_20 | ecosystem: Environmental > Aquatic > Freshwater > Lake > Sediment | place: USA: Wyoming | collected...
CCCCCTGTTAGTCCCCCATACTTTGGGGGACATTAATAAATTTAGGGGACACCCCTAAAACCCCGTCCTTCCCTGAACGGGAAGGATTCCGCGGAAGGACCGTCAGGAGAGAAATCTCCTGCGCCTCTTTGCTAAGCTAACCTTTCCCTTGAAGGGATAGGGCTGTAACACAAGAATCGCCGTTTCCCTCTCTTTGTGAAAGAGGGGGATAGGGGGAGTTCGCAGCCGTCATTCCGGCCCCGTATCGGCGTACGGGGTAAACTCCAGCCGGAATCCATAGTTGCGGAACATCCTGTACCTGTCATTCTGAATCCTTTATTTGGAACGATGAAGAATCTCGTTGCTCCCTTCCGTCGCCGATATTTCGGTCATCGTGTAGGGGCGAATAATTATTCGCCCCTACGGCCATCACCAGTCCCCTTGGTCTTTCTGCGGAAGGACACCTCTTCTTATAATCTTCTGCATAGAAGCAGGTTCTGAATATTTCTTAGTTCCAATAATGATACACGATTCAGATAGGGTTTGAGCTTGATGATATTAATATATTATGATAGATTGCAGTAGAAGGCTGATTTGTTGTTAAGTCGATGGATCTAACAAGGAGTAAAGAGGAATTATTCAGGAGACTGCGCCGCGATATTAGCGACGAGCGTGTCCTTGATGCGATGTGGCGGGTGCCTCGGGAGCTGTTTGTACCTGCTATGAACTATGCTTATGCTTATGATGACCGGCCTCTGCCAATAGGGGAGGGTCAGACGATATCGCAGCCTTTCATAGTTGCGCTGATGACACAGGCCTTGGAATTGGATGATGAGAGTAAAGTTCTGGAATTGGGGACCGGCAGCGGTTATCAGACGGCCATTCTTGCCGAGTTAGCCGGGCAAGTGGTTACAGTTGAGCGATTACCAAACTTATCTAGATCAGCGGAGACTATCCTTAACAATATAGGTTACAGGAATATATCGTTTCATGTAGCATCGGATGCGCTCGGGTGGCCAGATGATGCTCCCTACGATGCGATACTTGTAACTGCAGCAGCCCCTAAGATTCCACAGACGCTTGTCGATCAATTAAAGATAGCGGGAAGGCTTGTGATACCCGTGGGCTCTCGCTGGGAACAGACGCTGCTTAGTGTAGTTAAACGAGATAAGGAAACGGAAGTAAAGCAATTGACGTCATGTCGTTTTGTACCTTTGATAGGGGAAGATGCCTGGAGTGATATTGGGGAGTGATGTTAGACTGTGTAATTGTATTATATTATTTTATTGAGACGGTGGGTTGCTAAGGTGATTTTTATTAACTTGCTTGCTCTTCTTATCCATCTGTAGCTTGCGGAGCCACAGTAATATGGCGCCAACCGCAATCAGTATAGCGCAGGCGATGCCGACATCCCCCCAGTTTAGCTCCTCCTGGTTACTGAGGACGCTGATTACAGTTACAATTATTCCCGCTATCACCACACCAGTGGCAATAGGCAGAATAGCATCCCTGAATCTGAAGCCAAGCAAATAGGCGACTATGGCTCCTGTCCAGGCGCCAGTAAATGGAAGCGGCACAGCGACAAAAAGCATTAAGCCGATTTTCCCGTATCTGTTTATAGAGTCAGCGCGTCTTTGTGTTCGCTTAAGGAATTTCTCTACCCATATCCCAACGATGCCCATTTTGTTGGATAGTTTCCTCAGAGGTTCAAGCAGGAGGAAGAGCAGTGGAACAGGGATCGTATTGCCTATAATTGCTATGGGAAATACGTAGAACCAGGGCATATCGTATCTAACGATGCCTAATGGTATCGCGCCCCTGAGTTCTGCGATGGGAGATAGGGCAAGAACGAAGACTTCGAGGTAATGTAATAAACTGTCCTGCACGATAAACTCGTGGATACAATATCAGTAGGTAGTGGCCTTGTCAAGCTAGACCTTGCTCTGCTATAAAAAGGTTGTTATACTACCCACGTATGGAATACGAGACGGTTATTGGGCTGGAAGTCCATTCACAATTGCTCACTAAAAGCAAAATGTTCTGTGGTTGCAATGCGGACTACTCGAGTACTACGCCTAATACCCATGTTTGCCCTGTATGTCTCGGTATGCCAGGCGTTTTGCCTGTGATAAATAAGAAGGCCCTTGAGTACACAGCAATGACAGCCTTGGCACTGAATTGTGAAATACCTGAGTATTCCAAGTTCGATCGAAAGAATTATCCCTATCCTGATTTGATGAAGGGGTATCAGATATCACAGTACGATGCTCCCATCGGTGTCGGCGGGTGGATGGATATAGAAATAAATGGGGTGAGCAAGAAGATAGGTATCACCAGGGTGCATCTTGAAGAAGATACTGCTAAGTTGACACATCGCGATGGATCAGGCGGGGAATCGTTCAGCCTTGTCGATGTTAATCGTGCCGGCACTCCGCTCATGGAAATCGTGAGCGAGCCCGATATGCGGTCTCCTGAAGAAGCACGGCAATATCTTATTGGTCTCCGTGCGGTTCTGCAGTTCCTCGGTGTTTCCAGCGGTAACATGGAGGAGGGTAGCTTTCGCTGCGATGCTAATATCAGTATACGCAAGCCTGGGGAGCCATTATCGGTCAAAGTGGAAATAAAAAACATGAACAGTTTCAAGGCGGTATTTCGCGCTTTGGAATTTGAGGAGAAACGCCAGCGTCAAGCGGTTGAGAGCGGCGAGCGATTGGTGCAGGAGACCCGCGGGTGGGTAGATGATCAAGGGATAACCGTTTCTCAGCGCAGCAAAGAATACGCTCATGATTATCGCTATTTCCCTGAGCCCGATCTGCCGCCGTTATCTTTCAGTCGAAGTTGGGTGCATGAGATCGGATCGCTGTTGCCGGAGCTTCCAGCTACAAAGCGGGACAGGTTCATTGCCGAGTATGGGCTGTCGGGTTACGACGCAGGCCTTCTTACCAGCTCGAAGCCGATGGCTGCATTTTTCGAGCGGTGTGTGGCTTTGAGCGGTAGTCAGGGCGGTAAGAAACAGGCGAAAGCCATAAGCAATTGGATGACGGGAGAGTTGTTTCGATTGCTTAATGCGAACGATATTGATGTCGAAGAGTCGAAAATAACGCCTGAGCACCTCGTAGGGATGCTGGGGAAGATTAATGACGGGGCGCTGAGCGGTTCAGCGGCCAAGGTCGTTTTCGAGGATATGTTCAGCACGGGCAAGAGTGCCGATAAGATAATTACCGAAAAAGGACTTTCACAGATAAGCGACACTAAGGAAATCGAGGATATAATAGACAGGGTTATTGCTGGGAATCCACAGCCTGTAGCCGACTTTAAGAGAGGCAAGGAAAAGGCACAGAGTTTTCTGGTAGGGCAGATTATGCGGTTAACGAAAGGGCGGGCAAATCCCGCTCTTGTAAATAAATTATTAAGGGAGAGGTTGGAGAGCTGAGTATGAAGACATATCTTGAAATCGCTCAATTGATAGTATCGATTGTACTTATCATTGCGCTGTTACTTCAGGTTAGAGGCGGCGGACTGGGAGGCATATTCGGACAGCAGACAGGTGCATATCGAACGAAACGAGGCATAGAGAAGACGCTGTTTCGATTCACGATAATTATGATGGTTATATTTGTGCTTATCTCCATATTTGCTGTTAGGGCTGCTTAATAGAATGACTGTTATAACTCTGACTACAGATTTCGGTACTGATGATGCCTATGTGGCTACTATGAAGGGTGTCATCCTTAGCATTAACCCCAAAGCTACTGTAGTCGATATCTGTCACACCATACGTCCGCAGAATATTACGCAGGCGGCATATATTTTAAGCACCGCAACTGGTTATTTCCCTGAAGGTACGATTCATGTAGCAGTTATCGACCCCGGCGTTGGTACCAAGCGCAGGGCAGTGCTTTTAGTCGGGCCTAAGGCATATTATGTTGGACCGGATAACGGTGTTTTTAGCTATGTGGCTTCACAGGCTGCACATAAGATGCACGCTTTCGAACTTACCAACCAGCGCTACTGGCTGAATCCTGTGAGCCACACGTTTCATGGGCGTGATATATTCGCACCGGTAGCAGCTCACTTATCCCTCGGTGTTCCACCGCACGAGCTTGGTTCGTCGATTACAGCTTTATCTGGAGTAGCTCTTTCTCGCCCATACCATCATGAGGATGGAACTCTGATCGGCAAGGTGATTCATATAGATCATTTCGGCAACCTTATTACCGATATCATAAAGTCTGACCTGCCTAAAGGACGGGTTTTCATAGAAGTATTCGGACATATCATCGATGATATAAGTACTTCTTATGAGGACGAAGAGGAATTGCTGGCTATCCTGGGAGCTGACGGAAGGCTGGAGGTATCGGTGCAAAAGGGCAGTGCAGCGAGATATTTAGGCGCCAACATCGGAGCTGAGGTTAAAGTGGGCGCGAACAGGACTTCATTAAGGGGCAGTCAAAGTTAAAAGCTAGGAAGAGGAAGAAATAGGTGGGAAACCTGAAGATATGGTTCATGCAGACGAGGCCGAGCTTCCTTTTACTCGTCCCGGTTTGCGTGTTCTCAGGCGTTGCCGTGTCGTTATTCGAAGGGCATGCATTCCGGCCGTTGTATTTCGCTCTGGCGTTCGTCGGCGCGCTGTTCGCCCACATCGCGGTAAATGTCCTCAACGAATATTCGGATTATAAGACCGGCATCGATTTCAATACGAAGCCTACGCCGTTCTCCGGCGGCAGCAAAATTCTGGTTTCGGGCAAGCTCAATCCGAAGAAGGTGTTGATATTCGGCCTCATCTGCCTGGCGATAACCGCCGCCATCGGCATCTATTTCATAACGGTATATAAATGGACGATAGTTCCTGTCGGCGTAATCGGCGTGCTGATAGTTTTTCTGTATACGCCGTATCTCACAAAACTGTCTGGCATTACCGAAATCGTAGGCCCCGGGCTGGGCTTCGGCCTGATGGTGCTGGGGACATATGTTACTCAAACGGGCGGATACAGTGCCGGGGCGGCGGTGGTGACCGTAGTCGACGGACTGCTTATTGCTGACCTGTTGCTGATCAATGAGTTTCCCGACGTCGAGGCTGATAAGGCAGCAGGACGGAAGCACCTGCCTATCATTTTAGGAAAGACCAAGGCCGGGATTATATATAGTGTCCTATTGATGGGGGCTTATATTACGATAATCGCCGGCGCTGCCGCGGGCGTTCTGCCGTGGCTGGCCCTTGTCGGACTTCTGACGCTGCCCCTGGCGTTCAAGGCGATGCAGGCCGCTGTCAAGTATAACAACGACATGTCCAAGCTGGTTCCGGCTCTCGGCATGGATGTTATAACTGTGCTGGTCACACCGCTTTTGATGTCGATAGGCATAGTGATCGCGACATATGCTCTCTAGGATAACGTGGGCCTTCATTCAAGATAATATGTGAGTTCGCACAGTCTGACTGCTACAGATTGCGAGTCGGTGAGTTCAAGATATCCTTGGTGACCTTTAATGTCAGCATACATTCGTAGCTGACAATTCCCTCGATACTGCCCAGCTCGTGCCTGATGAAACCAGACAGCTCATCCGTATCGCGGAACACGGCCCATGCCACAAGATCGTAAGGGCTGGTGGTCATGAGAGCGTAATGCACGTTGGCATATGAGGCCAGCTTATCGGCGACAGCGTCGATCTTGCCGGGACATACTTTAATACCTATCATGGCCCTGATGTGGTAGCCCAGGGCATGCGGGTCGGCGATAGCCACTATCCTTATAATATGCTCGTCGAGCAGCCTCTTCAGCCTCCTGCGCACGGTTGTCGCTCCAGAGCCGAGCTTCATGGCGATGTCGGCCTGCGGTTGCTGGGGGTCGCTCTGCAGCTCGCGTATTATCATCAGGTCCAGGGCATCTATGCCCGGTTTGAGCGGCATGTCCGCAGAGGGCAGTTCCTGGGGCGTCATGAAAGTAAATGAGGCCTTCACCAGCTTGAGGGCGACCATGGTCTCAATGCTGGTCACGCCGGTGACAGCGCTGAGCTCGTTTATTAAAAATCCGGAGAGCTTATCCGTATCTGCGAAGACCGCGCCAAGGATTATGTCATAACGGCCGGCGCATATGATCACGTTATGAACCTCTTGCACAGAAGCCATTTCCGCCGCTATGGAGTTCACCATGTTTGGAACGGCCTTTAATCCTATGAGCACCCCCATCTTGTAGCCTGCGGCGACTGGGTTATGTACGGGAACAATCTTAATGATTTTTTTGTCGAGAAGTTCCTGCAGCCGCCATTGCACCGTGGACCTGCTCCTGCCGAGCTTTTTAGCGAGATCCGTGGTGGTCTGCGTGGCATCGATCGCCATCTCCCGCATCAGCATGAGATCAAGCGGTTTCAGATTACGGGGGAGAGCCTTAACCATTTTACTTCTTCCTTCCGTCAATCTGGCTTCGACAGATTATAGTTTGCCTGTCCTGCCGAGGCGCACTTCATGATTGGCAAAAACACCGTCACTAAATTCACTTATCGGCATTTCCGCCATTATTATAGCATATATTTGACAATTTCACCACACAGTGGTATCGTGATTGTAGCTGGAGAGAATAGGCGGGGAATAGTAAATCCCTTAAAGGAGAGCAGGAGATGGCAGGACCGTCGGATACACCGTTCAAGCTACCGCAGATCTATCAGTTAGGCTATGTGGTCGCGGACGTAGAGAAGGCCTGTAAGCATTATGAATCTGCCTTTGGAATAGGGCCTTTTGCTGGTCCGGTGGTGGTTCCCATGAAGAAAGCCGTCTATATGGGCAGGACAGTCAGCACTAAGATCAAGACGGCCTTTGCCAAGTCGGGGGAGGTACAGATCGAACTGATCCAGCCGCTGGACAGCGACAATCCGTACACGGAATTCCTGACCCGCAGAGGAGAAGGCATTCACCATCTCGGATTCAAGGTTGGCGATATCGAGCAGGTGAAGGCCGAATTCTCAAAAAAAGGGATGGAGCCGTTCTTCTCCGGCGATCTGGTGGTCATGAAGTTCGCATATTACGACACGACGGAGTTCGGCGGGCTGGCGCTGGAACTGCTGTGGGGCAAGACGGAGATATAGAGGAGGTGAACCATGTGCGATAACGAAGAGCTCGAACTCAGGCTCGGCGTCATGGAGGACATCGAGGCCATCAAGAAACTCAAGGCTAAATACTGGCGCTGCGCAGACAACAAACTGTGGGATGAGCTGGCCGAGTGTTTCACCGGGGACGCGACGCTGGAGTACGGCAAGATTAACCCCAGAGGGCGGGACGCCATCATAGATTTCCTGAGAGACAGCACTGGCAATCAGGATATCGTGACCATACACCAGGGCTACAACCCGGAGATAGAGATAACCGGCGAGGACACAGCCAGGGGCATCTGGGCGTTGCACGACTATCTGGTGTTCGGCTCGAGGATGTCCATAAACGGCTGGGGCTACTACTACGACGAATACGTCAAGCAGGACGACAAGTGGCGTAAGAAGAGCACAAAAATAACCCGCCTCCGCGAGGAATGGAACACGGTCAAATAACAAGGACAACGATGAATTGGTACAGTCAGCCAGAGACGTTGTGAGGAGAATCCAAGATGGGTGTGGAAGAGAGTTCGATGATAACGAAAAAGAAACGGAGTCCCAGCACGCAGAGGACGCAGAGGCTGAAACAGGCTTACATGGAGCGGAAGCCCAGCATCTGCGCCGAACGCAGCGTGCTGGTTACCGAATCGTATAAGGAGACGGAAGCCCTGCCGCCGGTGCTGCGTCAGGCCATGGCCTTCGATAAGGTATTGAGCGAGATGCCGATCTGGATACAGGACGGTGAGCTCATCGTGTCCAATATCGCCTCAAGACCCAGGGGTGCGTTCCTCTTCCCGGAGTATGATGATACCTGGCTTAAGCCGGAGCTGGATACTATCTCAACCAGGAGCCGGGACCCCTGGCTGCTGAGCGATGAAGACAAGCACCGCTTGAAAGGCTGCATGGACTACTGGAGGGGCAAGAATCTGGGTGCAATTTCCGACGCTCTCACTACAGACGAGGTGCGACAGGCCGAGAGAAACTCGTTCATCGATATCCGTATGGGCAAGCAGGGCGGCATCGGCCACATTGCGCCTGGTATCGAGGATGTCATTACCCGTGGGCTGAACTCGTATATCGAGGAGGCGGAAAGCAACATAAATCGGCTCGATCTCACCAATCCTGAGGACTATGCCAAACTGCCTTTCCTCAAGGCGGTGGTCATCGCGGACAAGGCTGTGATCAAGTGGGCCGGCAGGTTCGCGGCGCTGGCGCGGGAGAAGGCGACGGCCGAGCGGGATAAAGAAAGAAAAAAGGAACTGGAGCAGATCGCCGATATCTGCGACCGGGTCCCGGCCAACCCGGCACGGAGTTTCCGCGAGGCGCTTCAGGCCGTGGCTTTCATCATGGCCTCGGTGCAGATAGAATCGAATGGTGTCTCCATCGGCACCGGCAGGCTGGATCAGTACTGCTTCCCATATTATAAAAGAGATATCGAGAAAGGGGCGATCACTAAGGATCAGGCGCTGGAGCTCCTGGAATGCCTGTGGCTCAAGATCGCGGAGTCGAATCGCGTCGCCCCTGAAATCTTTACCTATGCACACAACGGTTACCCCTTCTGGATTCAAGTACCCATCGGCGGTCAGACCGCCAATGGGTATGATGCTACAAACGACCTCTCCTACCTCCTGCTTGATGTATCCAGCAACATGCAGCTTCACGAGCCGACGGTTTCGGCGAGAATTCACAAGCGGACGCCCGATAGGTTTCTGATGAAGTGTTGCGAGGCGATCAAGGCCCACGGGGGAGGGCACCCGGCCCTGTTCAACGACGAGGTCATCATCCCCAGCCAGCTGGCCTATGTCCCGGGCATAACCAAGGAAGACGCATACGACTACTGCATCATCGGATGCTCAGAGATCGTCTTTGCGGGAAAAGGCACTGAAGGTATCCCTTATCACGCTATGAGCCTGGGGAGGCTTCTTGAACTTATGCTTCAGGGTAAAGGCCCTGTTAACGGCTCGCCTTTGGCGTCAGGCGCTGGCGACATGCTAAAATGGAAGACCTTCGATGACATGATGCAGGCTTTCTCGGAACAGGCACGTATGTTCTCCAGAATCATGTTTCTACAGCAGCTCCCGCTGATCGAAGCCCATACTAAGTACCGTCCCTGTCCCTATCTCTCCTCACTTACCAGAGACTGCATTGAAAGAGGGATAAGTTATTATGATGGTGGCGCCATCTACGGAAACCGGGCGGTAGTCGCCTGCATTGTGGGGATCGCCACCCTGGCGAACTCGATGGCAGCTATCAGGAAGCTGGTTTTTGATGATCGAGTCATCACCATGTCTCAACTCAAGCATGCGCTGGAAACCAACTTCGAAGATGCCACAACAAATCCCACCGGTTCGGGGATACGGGATCTGTGTCTGAGCGCCCCGAAATACGGGAACGACGATCCTTATGTGGATAATCTGGCTAAAGACTGCCTGAACATAGTGCTCAAGGAACTGCGCCAGCACGAGACCGTTCCCGGGCAGAGCTATGGAGCCACAATCGCTCCGGTGACTGCTCATATGAGTTATGGATTGATCTGTGGGGCCACTCCCGACGGTCGGAAAGCAGGCACTCCGCTGAATGATGCCTGTTCTCCATCTCAAGGCACTGATGTCAACGGGCCCACAGCCGCAATAAAGTCGGTGTCCAATCTGGAGCATGTAAATCTAGTGCAGGGGACCATTTTCAACATGAAGATGCACCCCGGGCCATTGGAGACCAGTGCAGGAATGGCCAAGTGGGCCAACCTCATCAGGACTTACTTTGATCTGGGCGGATGGGAGATTCAGTTCAACGTCGTGAGCGCCGAGACCTTGAAAGCGGCCCAGCAACACCCGGAAGACTACAAGGATCTCGTGGTGCGGGTTGTGGGATACAGCGCTTTCTTCGTCGAGCTGGAGAAGGTGGTGCAGGACGATATTATCCGAAGGACAGAGCACGGGCTGTCGTAGTGCGCCAAGGGTGTTATGAAAGACGGGATAATCGGCCGGGTTTTCAATATTCAGAGGTATTCCATACATGACGGCGCCGGCATCAGGACGCTGGTCTTCCTCAAAGGCTGCCCGCTGACGTGTCTCTGGTGCTCCAATCCGGAATCGCAGAAGAACGCTCCCGAGCTCGGCTTCATCGAGACCCGCTGCGCCGGCGCTGCGTCCTGCGGCGCCCCCTGCGCGGCTGCATGTCCTCTCGATGCCATCCGATTGAATGAACAGGGCAAAGCGGTCATCGACAGGGTTGAGTGCGACAACTGCGGCATGTGCGCAGAGACATGCAAAAAGGGCGCCCTGAAGATCGTTGGACGGGATATGACCGTCGCACAGGTCATGGCCGAAGTGGAGAAGGACAGGCCATTTTACCGCAGGTCCGGGGGTGGGGTGACCGTGGGTGGTGGGGAGCCGCTGGCGCAGTACCAGTTCGCCGCGGAAGTTCTTAAAGCCGCACATGAAGCATATCTGCATACCGCGCTTGAGACCTGTGGCCACGCGCCGTGGCCTCATTTCGCCGTGGTGCTGGAGCACGTTGACCTGCTGCAGTTCGATATCAAGCACTTGGACCCGGTAAAGCATAAGGAGCTGACCGGCCAGTCGAATGAGATTATCCTCGATAACCTGAAAAAGGTACGGTCGATTAAGGATCCCCGCGATGTCATAATAAGGATCCCTGTAGTAACGGGGTGTAACGATTCGGTAGAGAATATCAAGTCGACCGCGGAGTTCGCCGCCGGGCTGGGCTTCAGGCAGATCGAGCTGGTGCCGTATCACAGGCTGGGAGCCTCCAAGTATGCCCAGTACGGCATGACTTACCCGCTGGCCGGGTGCGAGCCGCCGGCTGAGGCTGAGCTAGCCCGTCTCAGGAAGATAGTGGAGAATTTCGGATTGATCGAGATAACGGGCAGCATCTGACGCGGGCTTCTCCGGGAGGGAAATTATGCAAGGGGTTTATTTCAATAACGGCGAGGTCGAGCTTCGTGAGATCGATACAATCGCAGGCGAAGGTGTGAGGGTGTGTGTGCGCTCCATCGGCATCTGCGGCTCCGACCTGCATATGCTCGAGATGAAGTTCCCGCTGAAATGCATCGTGGGGCATGAGGCGGCGGGCATGCTCGATGACGGGGCCCCCGTAGCCGTGGAGCCCCTGGCGCCGTGCAACGAATGCGCCCCTTGCCGCGGCGGGGAATACAACCTGTGCCGGAGCGGCGCGGCCACCCTGCTCGGCGTCGGCCGGGACGGCTGCATGGCGGATGAGCTGCGCGTGCCGCAGAGGAGCCTTATTTATCTGCCGTCTAACGTCGACGTGAAGGACGCCTGCCTGATCGAGCCCCTCGCCGTGGTGGTGCACGGCATGCGCAAGGCTGGTTTGGAGGCGCATCAGCGCGTGGCCGTGATAGGCGGAGGCACAATCGGCCTCTGCGCCGTGGCGGCGGCCTCAGCAAGCAACGCGGCGGTGGGTCTCTCGGCCCGGTATGAGCACCAGAAAGCCGCCGGCAGGCGCCTCGGCGCTGTAGATATCGAGGGCCAGTACGATATTGTCGTCGAGTGCACCGGCACAAAAAGCACGATGAAAGAGGCCGTCGATCTGTGCCGCCCCGGGGGCAGGGTGCTGCTGCTGGGCGCCTACTGGGAGGGGATTTCACTTCCGCAGATGCTGGTGATGCTGAAGGAGATAACGATAGTATCTTCATACATGTACTCCGCGAGCGGCGCGTTGCGGGATTTCGATGTCGCGGCCACGCTGCTCTCCCGTCATCCCGAGATCGCCGGGGCGCTGATAACGCATCGGTTCCCTCTCTCGGAGGTGAAGCAGGCCTTCGCCGTCGCCCGCGACAGGAAAGCGGGGGCCATCAAGGTGGTGCTAGAGCCCTAGCCGACCTTAAGATATATCGATACGAACGCATATCCGTTAAGAAACACAGGAGGCGATTATGAAGGTGCTTTTGACCGGCGCGCTGCAATATGGGGGCTGGTGATCGGATGGCTGATGACGCCAACCATCAACTACGGGCAGCAAATAACGGTAGCAAACATCACACGATTGGTAGCGGCAGCTCAGGAGCTGGGAACATTAGAAGCTATTGGTAACTGATTACGAAAGGGGGTACGAAAATGGTGATGAAACGAGCACGTATGATTTTACCGGTGGTACTTCTCATTGCCACACTGTCTGTAGTCGCCTGTGGCACGGAGGAGTGGCCGCGGGTGAAGCCAGAGCTGCCACCCGAACTTGAATCGGACACACTGGTCAATTATACCGAGGTTCGTGAACCCTGTGATTGCCGCAGCGAATACAGGAATCTGTATTTCGGGGATCTCCACGCTCATACAACACTGTCCTACGACGCATACATATGGAAGACGAGCACAACTCCAGTCCAGGCTTACGAGTTTACCAAGGGAGGACAGCTGGCCCTCACACCGCTGGATTCAAACGGTAGTGACACACGCTATGTCAGACTTTCACGGCCGCTTGATTTTGTTGCGCTGACGGATCACCAGGAGTTCCTGGCCGAGTATTACCTGTGTACGGATAAGGGCTCAGCCGCATATGACACTCCTATCTGTCAGAACTACCGGGAAGGGGGGGCTGTCAATCTACTCGAGTTCGCTCTTATACTTTTGAATTTGAATACGTCCCCATCACACAACGAGGAGCTGTGTACCGTGGCCAATTGTACGCAGGCAGCCCAGGAGATGTGGCACACTATTGTAGAGAATGCGGAGAATGCCTACGACCGCAGTTCGGCGTGCACCTTCACCGCGTTCCCGGCCTACGAGTACACCCGGAATACCAATGTATCCGACCGCAACCGCAACGTCATTTTCCGCAACGCGCAGGTCCCCGTGTTGCCTCCGTCTTTTATGGAGCAGTGGGTTGAACAGGGGCTCTGGGAGGAGCTGAATGAAACATGTCTGCAAGCCGAGAATGGCTGCGATTGCATCGCGATTCCTCACAACTCAAACTGGGCCAATGGCAACAAGTTCACACCGCTGGACTACGGGGAGCCCTCAAGTCTTGAGGAGCAGAGGGAAGCCGCCGCCCTTCGCGCCCGAATGGAGCCGCTGGTTGAGATTCAGCAGCACAAGGGGGAAATGGAGTGCAAGAATGGTTTTGAAGGGGTGCCGGATGATCCGGATTGCGATTTCGAGGAGATACGCGAGGCGGATTTCCCTGATTGCGGCGATACGCCCGGTGAAGGTGGTGGGGTAGCCGGCTTAGGTTGCCTCTCGCGATATGACTACATTCGGAACGTCTTGAAGCTGGGCCTTTCGGAATGGGTAAGGACCGGCGTCAATCCATACAAGCTGGGAATCGTCGGTGGAACCGATGACCATAACGGGATCCCGGGCAAAGTGGAGGAATACGATTACCCGGGGCATATGGGCATTAACGATGATACAGCGGAGGAGCGCCTTGGTGAAGTTCGCACATTTCCTCTCCCCTACGAGCTATACAATCCCGGCGGGCTGACAGCGGTATGGGCGGTTGAGAACAGTCGGGATGCCCTGTTCGAGGCGTTTCAGCGGCGCGAAACCTATAGCACCAGCGGCCCTCGTATTACGGTGCGCTTTTTTGGCGGGTGGGAGTATCCTGCTGACATGTGTGAAGATGATGACTTTGTGGTGATCGGCTACGAAAGGGGTGTCCCCATGGGTGGGGACCTTCCAGCGAGGCCCGATGCAACCAGCGCGCCTACTTTTGCAGTCATGGCGATCAAGGATCCAGGAGTCGAAGGGCACCCCGGCGCCGACCTGCAGCAGATCCAGATAATCAAAGGGTGGGTCGACGCCGACGGAAACGAGATGGAGGAGATTATCGTGGTTGCTGGGAACCCTGAAAATGGAGCCAGTGTTGATACTGAGACCTGCGAGAGAATCGGAGAAGGCTGGGAAACACTGTGCGCTGTGTGGACAGATCCTGACTTCGATCCTGATGTTCCCGCTTTTTACTATGTCCGGGTTATCGAGAATCCAAGCTGTAGCTGGAGACAGTACGACTGCAACACATTTTCTGAAGGAGAGCGTCCTGAAAGTTGCTCGGATCCAACTACTGATACAATCATTCAGGAACGGGCAATAACTTCACCTATCTGGTATGAACCTGCTACTACATCAATACCAACACCTACTCCTATCTCTACAACACCCACCCACACACATACCCCTGCACCTCAAGACTGTTCAGGCGCAGATGCTATCTGTAATGATGGAACTTGTGCTTACACCTCTAGCGCTTGTGCTGGTCATGGAGGAGTTCGAACATGGCTAAAATAAGACATCGTGGTGAAGGAGCTGCGCCAGCACGAGACCGTACCGGGACAGGGTTACGGCGCCATCAAAGTGGTGCTGGAGCCGTAGTCGGCTTTAAGATATCTCGATACGAACTCATATCCGTTAAGAAACACGGGAGGCGATTATGAAGGTGCTTTTGACCGGCGCTTTCGGTAATATGGGGCCGAATGTGATTGAGGCCCTTCTAGGGAAGGGGCATCAGGTTCGCTGCTTCGACCGGAAAACGGAGGCTACGCAGGCAAAAGCGCAGAGGTACGCCGGCCGCGTCGATGTGGTGTGGGGGGATCTGCGCGAAGCCGGAAGCGTCGCCGACGCAGTGCGCGATAGGGAGGTAGTCCTGCACCTGGCTTTCGCCCTGCCGCCCTTCAGCGAACAGCGTCCCGATAAGGCCTATGAGATTAACGTGGGCGGCACGCGCAATATCCTGAACGCCATGAAGGCTTCCTCGCTGCCGCCGAAAATCATCATGACGTCCACCAGTAGCGTCTTCAGGCTAGATCCCAACAACCGCTCACCGAGAAGCGCGGCCGATCCCGTCGAGGCCACAGATAACTATTCCAAACACAAGCTGGAGTGCGAGCAACTGGTGCGCGACTCCGGCCTCGACTGGGTCATCTTCCGCATGGGCATGCTCCCCACGATTATGCCGGATATCGGCTTCTGGATATTCTTCATCCCCCTCGATACCCAGATGCAGTTCCTGCACCCCAGGGACGCGGGCCTGGCCCTGGCCAACGCTGTTACCAGCAAGGAGATCTGGGGCAAGACCCTGCTCATCGGCAGCGGCCAAGGCAGCCGGATATACTACAGGGATTTTGTGGAGAAATATGCGCGGGCGGTGGGGATCGGCATGCTGCCGGAGAAGGCATTCAGCACCAAGCCCTACTACACCGTCTGGATGGATACTACAGAAAGCCAGAGCCTGCTGAACTACCAGCGCTATTCCTTTAAGGATTTTGCTCGCGAGATGCCTGCGCTAGTGGGTTCCAGAAGATATCGGGTGCTGCTGTTTCGTCCCTATTACCGCCGAAGGCTATTAGAGCAATCCCCCTATTTGAAGGCTAAGGAATAAGTATTGTGTCCACTGATGTTGATCGGTATTGTTATTTGGATACGGCCTCTAGATTAGGATTTATTGTCCTCGTTTTTATTTCTTATATTTCCACGTTGTCCCTTGCGGCGTGTCCTCCAGCGTGATGCCGTGAGCAGCCAGCGATTTGCGTATGTTATCGGCCAGCGCCCAGTTCTTCGTTTTTCTTGCCTCGATACGCTTCTCGATTAGTCGATCTACGTAGTAGGACGCTGATTTTGCATCGCCGCTGATGCTTATTCCCACTTCCTTCGCAAGCGTAATGTACGGCGCGGGATCGAGCTGTACCTCCGCTTTCGCGAACGTTAGTCCTAGCACGCCGGATAGCTCCATTAGAATCGCCTGCGCGTCGGATATTGATTTGCCTTCCTCGGCTGAGCGGTTGATGTCGCGTGCCAGGTCGAATACTGCGGCGATGGCCTGTGCGGTGTTGAAGTCGTCGTCCATAGATTCGATGAAGCGATGGCGATAGGTCGATGCGTCGAGCGCGGGGATGCCGGTGCTGCCTTTGCGCTGTGCAGCCTGGCACAGACGCTCGACACCTTTCTCCGCCGCATCCCAGCCGTCATCGCTGACGGTAAGCGGGCTGCGATAGTGCGAGCTGAGGATGAACAGCCTGATGGCATCCGGCGAGTGTTTCGCCAGGGCTTCTTTGATCGTAATCAGATTGCCGAGGGACTTGCTCATCTTCTGGCTGCCGAGTTGCAGCAGGCCGTTGTGGATCCAGTAGCGTGCGAACGGAGGCTTGCCGGTGAAGGCCTCGGATTGCGCGATCTCGTTCTCGTGGTGCGGGAAGACGAGGTCGTTACCGCCGCCGTGGATGTCGATGTTCTCGCCGAGGTATTTTATCGACATGGCCGTGCACTCGATGTGCCAGCCGGGTCGTCCCGGCCCCCACGGGCTGTCCCACTGCGGCTCGCCGGGCTTGGCGCCCTTCCACAGCGCGAAGTCCATGGGGTTTTCCTTCACATTTTCGTTGCCGGGCTCGGATATCATGTCCTCCGGCCTGCGGTGGCTGAGCTTGCCGTATTCGGGGAAGCTGGAAACGCGGAAATATACGTCGCCTGCGACGGGGTATGCGTGGCCCTTCTTTATCAGTCCGCCGATGACCTCGATTATCTTGGGCACTTCTTCGGTCGCCCTCGGGTAGATGTCTGCGCGCTTGATGTTGAGCGCATCCATGTCCTCAAAGTACGCCGCGATGAACTTCTCGGCCAGTTCCTTTACCGTGGTCCCTGACTCGTTGGCGCGCTTGATGAGCTTGTCGTCGATATCGGTGAAGTTCTGCACGTATTTTACTTTGTAGTCCCTATACGCCAGATAGCGCCTGATTACATCGAACAGCACGTAGCTCATAGCGTGCCCGATGTGGCTTTCGCTGTACGGCGTGACGCCGCAGACGTACATCTTCACCGTCGCGCCCTGCGGCTTAAAGTCTTCTTTTTGTGCCGATAGCGTGTTGTGGATTCTCAAGTTCAGTCTTTCTTGACCAGGGCAACAGCCAGCGCGGCTATGCCTTCTCCCTTAGCGATGAGCCCCAGGCCGTTGGTGGTGCTGGCTTTGACCGATACCTGGCCTTCGGTGATCTCCAGCGCCTTGGCGATATTGCGGCACATCTGCTTTGTGTGTGTTGTGAGACGCGGCTGCTCGCAGATTACGGTGGTATCGATATTCTCGATTTGAACCCCGTTGTCGTTCAGTATAATTCGAATGCGTTCGAGCAGGGCTATGCTGGATATGCCTTTGTATTCCGGGTCGGTGCTGGGGAAGTGCTTCCCGATGTCCCCCAGCGCGGATGCGCCCAGCAGGGCGTCGATGATGGCGTGCACCAGCACGTCGGCGTCGCTGTGCCCATCGAGTCCACGCTCGAATTTGAGCGTGACGCCGCCGAGGACGAGGCGTCGCCCCGCAACGAGCGGGTGTATATCGAAACCGATTCCTGCTCTCACCTTACCTCTGCTTCCTTGATTTGATAATGGCTTCCGCTATGATAAGGTCTTCGGGAGTGGTCACCTTGATGTTCGTATAGGAGCCTTTGAATACCTTGACCTTGTGTCCCAGGCTTTCCACCATGGCGGCGTCGTCCGTAACGTTGCCCTTAGCTTTGCGATGCGCCTCGGCTATTATATCAAATCTGAATACCTGCGGGGTCTGGACCGCCCAGAGCTTATCTCTGGGTGGTGTGTCCTTTACATAATAATTAGAGGAGACAATCTTGATGGTGTCGGCTACCGGCATCGCCGGAATGGCGGCGCCGCTCTCTCTTGCTTCTCCCAGCCCTCTCTCGATGATGTCTTGTGTTACGCACGGACGAGCGCCGTCGTGTATTAGAACCCAGTCGACTTTGTCGAGCCGTCTGAGCCCCTCGCTGACGGAGTCCTGCCGTCGCGCTCCGCCCGGGCAGACTGTGCTTACTTTAGACCAATGGTATTCCTTTACAAGGCTCAGGCCAGCATTCAGCTTGCTTTGACTGAGTACAATTACAATTTCATCGATTGAGGGACATCTTTGGAATACTTCAACACTATGAGCGAGAAGCGGCTTGCCGTCGATTATGGCAAATATCTTTTCTACCCCACCCATTCGCTCGCTTTTGCCAGCGGCTACAATAATAGCGCCGACCTTTTCCATAATATGTTCCGTGTTTGAATCTATCACTCCGTTTTTTGGTCACCATTTGTTTTTAAATGTGCAAAAATCATACGTCCCGCAGACGTTTGGAGAACCCTAGTCACTACAACTTTTAATTCGCTGTTTATAAAGTGACGGCCATCTTCAACAACAATCATCGTACCATCGTCGAGGAAGCCTACACCCTGGCTGGGCTCCTTGCCCTCCTGAATTATACGAACAACCAATTCTTCCCCTGGCATTACAACAGGCCTTACAGCATTAGCTAAATCGTTGATATTGAGGACCTGCAAACTTTGTATCTTAGCTACCTGATTAAGATTGAAGTCGTTTGTTATAATGGGGCAATTCAATAATTTACAAAGTCGTACCAATTTACTGTCAACATCAGTAATATCCTTAAGGTCCACCTCAGATATCTCTACATGTATATCAAGCTCGTTTTGAAGTTTATTGAGGACTTCGAGGCCGCGACGGCCCCGTATACGGCGTGTCGCATCATAGGAGTCTGCTATGTGGTGTAATTCATCAAGCACAAACCTGGGTATTATCAGAGATCCTGTGATAAATCCTGCCTGGACTATATCTGCAATGCGTCCATCGATTAATGAGCTGGTGTCAACAACAAGTTGATGGGTACGTGGTACCAGCCTTCCCCCGATTCCTTCACGTCCGAGGCCGCCAACACCTTCAGGGATATGAAGACCGAATATTTGAAATATTTCTCTACCTTGGACTACAGTAATTATTGTAAAGATAATACATAGAGCTATTCCAACTATGATAGGACTTAACTGCCCCCATTTTCCTGGAAGCATAGACAGGGGAAATGTTAATAAAACGGATAGAAATAGAGCAATAAGTAATCCTATGATTGCAGCTAAGAAATCAACAGTAGGTAATTGCGGAAAGCGGCTGCGTTTCCTTCTAGATGCTGGGCTCAATTTATGTGCCTCCTCCATCCTCCTCCGGCCTTTTGAGCGGGCCAACACACAGTTAAAATAAAGGGATCCAGATTATTTTACTATTGCGCTTAGCCTCCCCATCCCGCCGGGGAGAATAATAAAGTATGATATGAATATTTATTATACATAACTAGACTATCACAAACGGTAAATAGTGTCAAAATACGGAATTCACTTAATAATTAACTGTAAAAGCATACGCAGTGCCCAGTAGCCTAGTAAAGCTATAGCCGTTCCTTTGATCGTTTTACCAGTGAAAACAACGAGCAGAAATTTCCAGAACGGATATCTTATAGCTCCTGCAGAAACTCCTACGAGTTTAAAAAAAAGGTTTGGTATTGCAGAGAATAGGAAGAGTACGAGTGTACCTCTGCGTTTCATCCAGCCCTTTATCCTCGTATAGCGTTGTTTATTATCAAGCGCCTCTCTTCCACTAAAGCCAGCGGTATAACCGGCGATCTCACCCATTGATTCGCCAATGCCTGACATTAAACCTACTAAGAATGGGTTTAAAATAGCTCCCATAAGAAAAACAACCGGTATGCTGGGAATAGGAACAAAGAGTACAGTTGCAGCGAGTAAAGAGACCAGAAAAACCCCCAGATATCCATAAGCTGAAATATCATCTGAGATGCCGCCTGTGCAGTAGATTATAAGGCTCAGGATAATCACTACAGCTATAGTTGTGAGTGTTACCCAGTGACGTTTTATCCACCGCCTTGTCTTTGAAGGCTGTTTTGCTATGGCTTCGTTACCCTCGGGAAGTGCAGGAGGGCTCTTTTCTATTTCACTCATAGACTCTCATTGGGAAAGGGTAAACGGAAGATTTAGGGAAGTCAAGAGCTAAAAGTAAAGCCATCAGTTCCCGCATCTACAATCACGTGTGCACCTTCCTTAAATTCACCTTTTAGTATCTTCGTCGACAGTGGGTTCTCAATTAAACGCTGCATGGTACGCCGCAATGGTCTGGCGCCGAACGCTGGATCGAAACCTTCTTTGGCCACTCTGTCTTTAGCTTTCTCGGTAAGCTCAACAGTGATCTTACGTTCTGCAAGGCGTTTCTGGATATCCTTCGTCACAAGATTGACGATCTCACGGATATGGTCCTTGTTCAAGGCATGGAAAATTATGGTTTCGTCTATGCGGTTGAGAAACTCTGGGCGGAGTTGTTTGGTGAGTTCCTTCTCTAGCTTCTTGCGCATCTCGTCGTATGAGAGATGTTCCTCGGTTTTTTCATCACGTTTTACCTGGAAGCCCATTGAGGTCTGGCGCTTGATTAGCTCGGCACCGATGTTGCTGGTCATGATGATAACGGTATTCTTGAAGTCCACTGTCTTGCCGTGACCGTCGGTTAAGCGGCCGTCGTCGAGAATTTGAAGGAGAATATTGAAGACATCGGGGTGAGCCTTCTCTATCTCATCGAGGAGAATGATCGAGTACGGGCGTCGTTTGATGGCCTCGGTTAGCTGTCCGCCTTCCTCATAACCGATATATCCGGGAGGCGCACCGATGAGGCGGGAAACGGGATACTTTTCCATATATTCAGACATATCGAGTCGCACCATCGCATTTTCGTTATCGAACATAAACTCGGCAAGTGCGCGCGCAAGTTCGGTTTTGCCAACGCCTGTAGGACCTAGGAAAATGAAGCTGCCTATCGGCCTCTTGGGGTCTTTGAGCCCGGCACTGGCACGTCTGATCGCTTCGGAGATGACCTTGACGGCATTGTCTTGACCGATGATCCTTTCATGCAGGCGATCTTCCATATGAAGCAGCTTGTCGATTTCCTGTTCAAGCATGCGTGATACAGGTATGCCTGTCCATGACGAAACGAGTTGAGCAATATCCTCCTCCTTCACTACCATGTCGATTTTTTTCTCTTTAAGCCACTTGTCATGTGCCTGATTATAGTCGTTTTCTATTCGCATACGGTCCGCTTTTAGCTTGGCTGCGGTTTCGTAGTCGCTGCGTTGCGAGGCGGCTTCTTCCTCATCCATTAACTGGTGCACTTTCTTCTCCAGCGCTTTTATGTCTGCTGGTGGGCTTCCCGCTTCTATCCTGATCTTAGCAGCAGCCTCGTCGATAAGGTCTACGGCTTTGTCGGGAAGGTGCCGGTCGGAGATATAGCGGTTACTCAGCTTCGCTGC
>Ga0315291_10003206_pt1 | contig 21171 bp, 32 predicted proteins | sample YL17G12_20_MG_FD_203070 | JGI IMG/M metagenome (GOLD analysis project Ga0315291, IMG submission 203070) | Sediment microbial communities from Yellowstone Lake, YNP, Wyoming, USA - YL17G12_20 | ecosystem: Environmental > Aquatic > Freshwater > Lake > Sediment | place: USA: Wyoming | collected...
AAATTCAGAGTCTTGTCTTTCATAGCAATGCGGACACACGATTTTATCTTGGCATTCCGTTTTTGAATCGCTCTCTGAATCTTCCTGATATTTTAAAAGTGTGTCGATTTCTTCCTGTGTCGCTAATCTGTATTTTTCGTGAGTAAATATAAGTCCGTCCGGTTCTTTGCAATCTTTAAATCTATAAAATCCCCACACTATTGATGGCGTTTCAGCTATTTCAAAAACATAGTCTGGACGTGCTATGTGAATAACTTTATCTCCTACTTTAAATTTGTTCATTACACATCCTTAAATATTGCTTAGTAACTGGGTCAGCGATTACCTCTGTAAGCAAATACCAACATCCATCTCCTAAATTTTCTGCTAAAGTTGCCGTATTCGTTATCTTAAAAAACTCACCGTTTATTTTTATTACTTGATTTCGTTCAATATTCATTTTTCATCCAATCTCTTAATATCACAATCAAGTTGAGTTATGATTGTTTTTATAACCTAAACAATACCTTGCAGAAATGTCATTAATCTATCATCATTTTTAGTGTGACGATCAAATTCGTGACTGCTATTTTTAGTTAAAATAAATATTTTTTCATCAGTAAATCTTATGTAATCTATATTTCTAGCCATAAATATAAAATCACCATCGTCTGCAATCATTTCTAAATATATATTCATTTTCAAATCTCCTTTTGATATTTTTGTGACTAAAAACTTGATTAATCTGGTGTTCGTTGATAATCAAAGCTTACCGCTTTTAAATATCGGTAGTTTCCATTTGGTCGATTAGGTTGATTGGGATCATATCTGAAATAATGAGTCTTGCTTTGTTCATCATTGCAAATGCATATTGCTGCAACTTCATAGCCGTCATCTCTTGTTAATACCCACATGCCTTTTCTTTGTGAATTACCGCATAGTTTGCAAGCAGGGTAATTCGTGCTTTTATTTTTGCTTCCAATGCATTTTTTATTATCTAGGTAAGTAAGTATCTCAGAGTAACTAGGAAATTGCCTCTCTGTTGAAATGTGATGTCTAACAAACGACTTTATACAATCACTACTTATGTCTAGTTTTAATAGTTCTTCAGTATAAGCCTTTAATTTGCCTTGATTTAAAGGATGCGGGTAAAACTTGCTTAAAACATCCAATTCAACTAAAATATGATTCTCGAATTTTGGTTCTTCTCCATCATCAAAATTCATTTGTTACCCTTTCAATTTCTCTCTAATTAAGATCCAGTATGATCCTGGGTCTATTTTTTTTATTTCGTTGTTGCTTGTTCGTTCGATATACACCTCCGTCCAGTTGTCCCATTGTGAAGCCCATTTTTCTAAGCTCATTGCTTTTACTTGCTTTTGAAATTCGTCTTTGCTGTATGCGTAAAAAGCTTGTTCAAAACGCTCTATTAGGTCTAGAGAGTAACAATCCTCGGTTACGGACTCGGCAAACGCTTTTTTTACTTTTAGATCGCTTCCTCGTCTTGATGCATCCCAAACGCTAATTATTAAATCTACGCATTTTTTAAACGCTCCTAGGTTTTCAGGTCTAAACGATTCATTGCGATATTTAGCGTTGTGTTCACATAGTTCTTGAATCGGGTCTTTATAGCTGGGTTTAATTCGTCCGGTTACTACTCCGGTTTGTTGAATTGCTATTTCAGTGACATTTGCTATTTCTGTATTTTCTTTAGAATCCAAATTTAAACCATTTTTAAGGAATATATTATCCTTATAAGCTTTTGAACTTGTATTTAATCTAGTATTTAAATCTAGTTCTTTATATAAGGAAGTCGAAAAGGTGAGTTTCACCTCTTCTGACAGGTGAGTTTCACCTTTTTTTTCTTCAACTATTTCATCGTTTTTATTAAAAAGGTGAGTTTCAACTTTTTCTGACAGGTGAGTTTCACCTTTTTCACTGTCTAAAAAGGTGAGTTTCACCTCTTTGTTTTTACGATATCTATGATGAAAAACAAACCCACCGTCCAGTTTTTTTATTATGTTTTTTTTTAATAAACTTTTGAAAATTTTTCTGCAATTTGCTATATCCATATCTAAACCTATGCTTATGCTCTTAAAATCATCATAAATTGGTTTGTTGTTAAATGTCATTTCTTCAAGAAGGTACATAACTGCATCATATTCATTTTTAGTTGTTTTCATTTTCTTAGATCTAAGATCTCTTGATAATGAACGATATAGTTTTGCAAAAATGTCTTCTTTGTTTTCTTTCATTTATAACCCTTTTTTCTCCGTTAATTACTATCTATCCCCATTGATCTGCCATTGCATCAGCTATTCCATGAAAGGTTTTACTTCTTTTTAATGCTCTATCTTTAGATGGTGGCATTTTCCAAATTCTTTGCTCACGACCATCGACTATGTTTGTAGGTGTTAGCTTATTTAAGCCTTTTAACCATAAACAAGTAGCCTTTGTTTCTCCGTGTCCAAACATCCAAGGTTGTATCATTTGATCTGGTTTTCTATATTTTTTACTCATTATTCCTATAGGGTTTTCAATACAAATTTTATCGCAAGGATGATTGGTAAATACATTAAAGAATTCAATGCTCTTTTGTTGTCTTCCATCTAATTTTTTTTCTTTGAAATATCTTGCTCCACTGACACATAGATCCGTACAAGGTGGAAAAGCTATTAGCATATCCCAACGATCATTAATGATGTCCATAACATCACCCTTGTAATGTTTCTCGCTTGGCATCTCAGTATCCAATAAATCGCAGCTCCAAACATCGTGACCTTTTTTTGAAAAAGCTTCTCGAACAATTCCAGAAAATTCACAAGCTATTAATATTTTCATTATTTTCCTTTTTATATTCTTCGACTGCTTTCTTTTTTAAGTTCTCTAAATATCTCTTGTTATATTCTGCTGTTTTATGCTTGTTTCTCTGTCTCCATTCACGAACATAATCAGCGTTTGTTTTCTTCATTTAGCGATTTCTCCTTTATTCTCATAATGATAACATCATAAAAAAAACCTGTCAAACAATTTGATAATTATTATGACAGGTTTTAGTGTTTAATTCGTTACTTTTTTACATTACATTTTGTTCTTAAAACTCAACATAATTACTCTCAATTACAAAACTTATCGGTAAAACTATCATCAAAACTATTACGATTGATATGATCATCAGTTTATAATACCGCTACTTGTAATGCGTTCTGAATCTTTTACAAATCTAACATGATCTATGTAAAGACTCACTAATTCACCAGATTCTAATTCAACGACACTTATTACGTTTGAATCCGCATCGTTAAAAAACCCATGATGTAATCCTATTTCACCCTTGTATGCTGTAGCAATTATTTCTATTTTTCTTAATTCATTTTTCATTTGTTACTCCTTCTACATTGTTCATTCAGGTTTAATATTCTTTTCTTTCCATTCATCAATAATTTGTTGTTTTGTTTTAGTCCGTGTTAATTCTATTATTTTAATGTGATCCAAATTAAGACCTTTGCAAGTATCAAAAATACACTCTTCAAGTAGTGTAAATTTGTCATATAATGCATCTGTAAAATCACAGTTTATAAATGTGCATCGATAAAAACAAACGTTTGAAATTTTGATATTTTTAAACGATTGATTTATAAATTTACATTGATCAAAATGTATGTTTGATAAATCAGATGAAACTTTAGGAATTTCTATTGATCCAAAACTTATTTTTAATTGTGGTAATCGCTTTATCATTTGGCTCCCTTGACCATACCGCCCACTTGAGCGATATGGTTTTATACTAGCTTATAAAACTTACTCCCCAATCTTCTAAAAACCTCTTTAACTGCACACTTATTTTTCTACATTCTTCCGCACCATGGTATCGCCCAATAGTATCGTCAATGGCATATTCATCTAGCCTTGTTTCAAGCCAGTGATTTTCATGTATGAATCCCCACCTCTCTAGTGTTCTGTGATATTTCTTAACCATGTCCCTAGTCAATGAAGGAAACTTTCTATATTCCTCATAAAACACACCTAGCAATACTGGTGAATCTGTAATGATCGTGTCTACCTGACCAAATAGCCGTGTTTCTCTTTGGATTTGATTCGCAACTATAAACAATTGATCGAACATTCCAACGCTTCTTTGTTCCCATGCCCATTCTTTTGCATACTCTGTTACCAGTTCCACGTTTTTACCATCACTTTTCATCAGTGCAAAAAGCTTTGCCGCTTCGGTAGATTTTCCCGAACTTGGAGCACCGTAAAAATTAATTATTTTTGTCATTGGTTTTCCTTCAATATAGTTTTACTGTTTTTATCGTACAAAAACAGCATTGTGTTACTCACTTGCCAACCTGTGTATCCCTTACTTTTTAAATATATCAAATATTCAATTGCTTTGGGGTCTTTAGTTGGATCGATTATGTTCGGATTAGAAACCATATTCTTCCTCTCTATGCATTAAAATAAATTCAGCCGTTAAAAATAACGGTCTTATACTTTCGTTTATTACAGGATGTTTCAAGTTTCTTCGCTCCGTAGCTTTTTTTTGTATGCGATATAAACGTCCTGAAACAAGTTTTCTTCCATTTTAAAACCCGAATCCTTTCTCTCTGTAAGCATTAATAAATTCTTTTGTTACTGTTTTTACGCTTCTCGTTTGCCCTCTACATTGCGTTTAATTCGATCCTCAGTTCTTTTATTAATCCACATCAAAGCTTCATCTAATTTTGTGATAGCTATTGAATTTTCACGGCAAGGAAATGTTTTATTGAACCGTTCAATAATTATCTTTGCCGCTTCAATCATTGCTGGGTACTGACAACCATTCACACCAACTAAGGATATTGCATCGGATTGCAGTTGGAATGAAATGGTTTTACAAGGATGATTTATGGTGATAAATTTATCATTTTCAAATTCTATTGGGTCATTTCCAGAAATTTCACAAACTTCATAGCCTGCCAATTCTTTAATTCCTTCAAGCGTTTCCATTGTTTTCATTTTATTGCTCCTTTTTAATTTTAAAATGAGTATTCATTCGTTCCATTTCAACTAAACTACGTCTTCCCGTAGCTTTTTTCTGTATTTTGTATAAATGTTCTGCTGCTGGCTTCGCTCCCTTCTTTTTCATTGTTTTTTAGCTCCTGAAATCGAAACAAATAAATCGCTAGTGCAGACACGACAATATCAGTCATCGTGTCCTTTTTTGAAATCGATAGTTTTTTTAATTGCTGGAACAAATCGTTCGGTATTCTGCAATGGATTGTCTTTTTCATCGGTTGAATGGGTCGTATTCTTGTTCAGGACTATTGTTTTCTTGATAGACTGGGGTCTCTGCTTGCTGGCGATCCGGTTCAGGATTTTTAATATCGATAAAATCATCACTAGTTTTTATATCGTAAACTTCGTTCTTAACTTCCGACATATTCAGCGATATATCAGATTTAACGCTATTGTCTTCCGATATAGCATTCGCAAGCTCGATTGCTTTTGGTGCAAATTTTAGCACTTTTATTAAAACCGTCTTCATCGCCATCGCGTCAAAATCGCTTTTCCAAGGACCATAATCAAATGCTTTCGAAAATTTCTTAGCGTGGCGAGTAACGGCATCTCTACTCATGACTTCAAAACCCTGACCATCTGACACGGTTTTAAATCTAGCGTAATAAAATATCGGTTCACCTGTTTGAAGTTTTGCCGGTTTGTGAATTAATTTCTGGTCCATTCCTAATTCATATTCGAAAATATCCTCTTGATAAACACAATGCGCGGATATTTCCCTAAATGATTTTGTTCTATTCGCTAAATCTATCAATCCTTGATAGCCAATTTGGAAGTTCGCTTTTTTACCATAGGGGATTATATACGCTTGTCCCAGTGGTGTATTAGGTTCTAATCCTAATTGGGCTGAATTCATCACAGCGGCAAGGATCGACATTGAATCACACTCTTTTAACTTCGGATTGCTGTTGTATGCTGTCAGCGCAATCCGAAGCATTCTGTCTGATGTCATATGTTTCGGTATTGCCATTTCAATCTGACCTTTCATCGAGATCAATAGCTCCTGAAAGGTTTTCGGTTTATTTGTATTGCTGACTAGTGAATTGCTCATGAAATTGCTCCTTTGCATTTACTACATTCGTTTTTTGATGCACCTTTGAATTCAATTTTCTTCACGATTAGAATCATTTTTAATTGCTCTACGTCTATACTATTTACAAGGACTTGAAGAGTCACCCAACGTTTAGGGTTTGGGTTTGGATCTGCATTTATATCTGCAACTGGTTCATTTATTGACACAACGGCTGAATTTGTTTCAGGTTTGAATTCTGGAACATCCGCAAATTCTGAAATTGCGTCTTTAAGTCTTTGCTTTTCTTCCTGTTCTTTTTTTGACGCTTCAAGTTGCAGTCTCTTGACTTCCTTTTCTTCAGCAATGCGTTTTTGTCTTTCTTGTTCCTCTAGTACTTGTTTCTTGGTATATTCTAGTTCTTGCCGTTTTTTTAAGGCTTCCGATAAACTAAAATTCTCATAGTAAACTTTCATAATCAAATCTTCTGATTCAGATTGAAAATCTTTGATTGATTGAATTTCATCCTGGACTTTTTGAATTGAACCTTGAATTGATTCCTGAATTGATTTAAAACTTTCAGTCTTATTCAACCATTTTTCATTGAAAAATCTATCCAGCTTTAAACCTGGCACATTGCAGACCGATAAGAAAAAACTTTCGATTTCTTTTTGCTTGCTTACTTTTCGTGCAGTTTCAAATTTTTCGAGTTGATCATCAAGACACTTGATCGGCTCGTTTATCATATCGATTAACTCGTTTATTTTCGCTTTAAATTCATTGACCGGAATTACATATTCATTTGTAATTCGTTTCATCTCATCTTTTAAAGCTCCTGCCAGTTTATTTAGCGTTGCTCTATCCTGTTTGTACTCTGGTATTTTTTCTTCAATCACAACTAAATTCTGGTAGTTCTCAAGTCTAGCTTTTAAATCAATTTTTAATTCCTCAAAATTGAAATTAACTGCTGGTGTAACTATCGGTTGTACGATAAGTTCTAACAATTTTTTATCTCCCGTCTTTTTTTTGATTTGTGAACTTAAACACTAATACAATTGTATATCTAATGATTGAAAAAATCAACTGTTTAATGTATGATTATTTTATGGAAATTAAAAACGAAATAGATTGGTTGGAATGGCGAAAATCTGGTATAGGTGGAAGTGATTGTGCTGCTATATTAGGATTGTCCCCGTATATGACAAATGTGGAATTATGGGAACAAAAAGTACTCGGTAAGAAAAAATCTATGAAAGGGAAGGAAAGCGTTCTGCAACGTGGTCACGATTTCGAACCGTTGATTATAAAAATGTTCGCTCTGGAACATCCCCAATTCGAGGTCACGAGCTCCCCTTACGATTTGTTTGTGCATCCTGAATACGAATACATCTTAGGGTCAACCGATGCACGTTTAAAATGCGTTGAAACTGGAAAATTAGGCGTATTGGAAATAAAGTATGTCCAGATTGGAAATTCTCAGCAGAAGCTAAATTGGCAGGATAGCATACCGCAATATTATTATTGTCAGATCCTTCACTATCTTGCTTGCTCCGGTTTAACTTTTGCAATTTTGAAGGCTAGATTTAACCAGAATGGATTTTTCTACGAAAAAGAATACAGGTTTGAAAGGTCAGAACATCAGGAATCAATTGATTTTCTGATTCAAAAAGAAGTCGAGTTCTGGAATAAATACGTGTTAACTGGCATTAAACCACCGCTGGTTTTGCCACAAATTTAAAAAGATTGGATGAAATATGAAACTTACTGATTTTGACAACTCGGATTTGATTTGCTTAAGAGATGATGATATTGACACAGATACTTATAAGGTTTTCAAGGCTAACGGTTCTTTAATGCTTTTAAATCTGGAAACAAAATTTTATGTTCAAGATTTTTTTAAAATGAATCGTGATGATTGGAAAAAAAGAAGAAATGTATAGAGACGACTTCGATCCATATGAAATAATTTGGATTTATACCAATACAGAAAATAAAATTACTCACTGGAAACCAGTTGTTTATTTGTTTGATTTGATGTTGGAATTTAATTGTTTTAAGATTGGGATATAAAATGATAACAGAAGAAATGCTAGAAAATTTAATACCGTTAAATGATTTTCCTGAATATGATATTTGTGATTTATCAGCTATACACGATCGGGATTCTTTTATTGATAATCATGGCATATTCGGATTACCTTGTAAGGAGTTTTTTGAATACATAGTATCTAATTATGGCGATTATAAGACCGTGTATGATATAGGTTGCGGGTGCGGTTATCTTAGCTACGGATTAAAAAAAACTAATCCTGATTTAAATGTAATCGCTGTTGATAATTTTAAATCATCTTACAGATATAAATCATCTTACAGATATAAATACCTTAATGAATTTCGATTATGGCATCCTATTATAGACAACGTTGATTTTAAATCGATTAAAAATAGTTTGGTTATAACTAATTGGTGTGGTTATCAAAGTCACTTAGCTTATAATATTGCTAGATCCTTATTTAAAACCAATAAACTTATTTATATAGGAGAACATCAAGGGGGTTGTACTGCAAGCGATAAACTTTTTGATAATTTTGCAGTTAATGAAATTCCTGCGCCTTGGTTTTCTTGGAAATTTATTTATGATCAGGTTTTTGAGGTTGTTTTGAAACGAATAAATATAAAATGAGGTTAAATTTTCGCCCGTTTTCCGTTTCCGTTATGCTGAAAATGCTCAAAACTGGATTGATGAAATTTGAATTGTTGTTTCGAAATTGATATTTTTTGAAGAAATGAAGTTGAGAATTATTACAAACTAAAAATAGTTATAATTTAGCGTCAATATGCATATTTTCATGTTATAGCAAAAAGCCCTGAATAATCAGGGCTTAATTTTAATAAATTGCTTCTATATGCGTTCCCCTCGTATAAATCTGTGCTCCTTGTAGAATTCTGCGATAGTCCTGATTTTGTCAGCTCTGGATATGCCTTCGATTGAATCAATGTAGTTGATAAATTCAGGTTCCAAGCAAATACAAATCGTTTTCGTGGTGCGTGTGTCCAAATATCGTTTTTTTACTTTTTGCATTTCTTTACCTCCAAATTTTCAGATAATTTTATGAATAGAATCCCTTTTAAGAATTCTGAGTTACTTTGAGGCTTTATTTTATTGCTCATATTTCGATTAACTCCTTGCTCTCAACCAGCATGGAAAAAGCCTCTTCTGGACTCATTCCCTCGAAATTCAAAGTTTTTAACCAAGAATTTCTTGACGCGTAAAAATAATTTTTGTTCCTAAACATTCTTGCATCAAACATTTTTCAATCTCCCATTTTAATTTTTTCAATCCTCAGCAAGGCTTTAATATGAAAAATTCCAAGTTCCAGAAATATCAAATCTATTCTTGTAATTAAATTCTAAAATGTATATTTTAGAATTCACGTCTATAATAGTAATTTGCAAATCTCCATCCTTTACATTACAAATTTGCGTTATTAATCCACTATAAATTTCGACACCCTTGTATATTTTCACACTGTCGAAACTTGAAAAGTCATCTATCCCATCACTTTCCAATTTGTCAAATAGCGTTACAAATACGCTATTTTTAATAAAAAAATCAATACCATCAATTTTTTGTATTTTAATCTCCAATCTTTTAATTTGTAAATCCTTAAGCAGTACCCGAACAATCGGGTACTGGGAAAGATTTAGTTAATTACAAACGTTGCTTTAGCTTCATCTAAACTGGTTTCTTCATCGGCAGCCATCTGCTGCCATACCGTTAATATTGTACCAGTAAATTCATTCTCGTAATTAATCTCCATTTTTTTTTCCAATCTTTTATTATTTTTCAGCGGTTAAACCGCTGTTTCAATCTGATAGTACTATTATCTCATGATTTGATTATATAACCAAGTGTTTTTTATTTAATATTTAAACTGATTTTTTCTATCTATTTGAATGTTGTTCATAATTAAATCAATTCTGCTCACCTTATTAATAAGGTGAGCATTTCTTTGTTTACTTTTATTCCAAAATATGGTAAGAATTGAATATGGAAGAGAAGAAACCAACTAGAAAAAAAACTTCGGGTAAAGCAAAAAAAAGACTTCCTAAAAAACCTACTCCTGAAAAGTTTAAACCTCACAATATTAAGTCAGCACAAAAAAAAGCAACTGGTAGACCATTAATATTTAAACCTGAATTTGTTGAACAGGTATATAGGTTATGCTTGCTTAATAAGGATATAACAGAGGCTGAAATGGCTGATTTCTTTTTTGTTGATACAAATACAATCGCATTATGGAAATCGCAATACAAAGAGTTTATGGACGCTGTTACAGAAGGCAAGCAAAACGCTGATTTACAAGTTGTAAATGGGATGTTCCAAAATGCCTTGGGATTTTACAAAAAGGTTGAGAAGCCGGTAAGCACAGTTTCAGGTGTTGAAATCGTTGAGTATATGCAATATTTCCCTCCAAATTTAGCAGCTCAAAAATTCATTTTAAATTCACGACATTCAAAATTATGGACTGAAAAAACAGCAATTGAACATTCCGGTGAAATGTCGATAGGTTCATCTTTGGAAGAGGCACGTAAGAGAATTAAGGATTCTGATTCTTAACCCTTACATTACTATTCATCACACATCAAAAATCGATTCTGGAGCACCTCACAACACGCTTTGATTATAATTATTACAAATTAGGCTATTTGTATATACAAATGTTATAATTCAATATTATGATTCCAAAAAAAGAACAACTCCAACTTATAAATGATATTGCAGAGCTTCATCACGACCCGTTTAAATTTGTTAACTATATATTCCCGTGGGGATCTGGTAGCCTTGAAAAGTTTCAAGGTCTGGAACCTTGGCAATCAACTTTGCTCAAACAAGTTCGTGACGATTTAAAAGCTTCCAAAAATAAAAGGAATAAATTTTTTAGGTATGCGGTCCGGTCCGGTCACGGTATCGGGAAATCTGCAACATTCGCAATGCTTAGTTGCTGGGGGCTATCTACCTGTCCCGATACTAGGATAGTAATTACAGCCAATACAGAAAAACAGTTACTAACTAAAACAATGCCTGAGATTAATAAATGGTTCAAGATGGCATTGAATCACTTTTGGTATAAATATAACGCCACTTCAATCTCGATCAATGAAAAAGGTCGTGAAAAAAATTGGTGTTTGGATGCTTTGCCGTGGTCCGCTAATAACCTAGAAGCCTTTGCCGGTTTGCACAATCAGGGTAGACGAATAATCATAATGTGCGACGAGGCTTCGGGTATCGATGATAAAGTGTTCGAGGTCATTGAAGGAGCTTGCACGGATGAAGATACAGAAATTTTATTATTCCTGTTCGGCAACCCCACAAAAAACACTGGTTATTTCTCTGATGCCGGCAAGAAAATACGGCACCTATTTTTTAATATGTCTGTTGATTCAAGGGAAGTATCATTCACGAACAAAGAATCAATCCAAGAACAAATAGATACTTACGGCTTAGACTCTGACCGTATAAGAGTCCGTATTTTAGGGCAAGAACCCAAATCAAACATAGATCAATTCATACCTCAGTTTTTCATTGAAAACGGTAAACATAAGCTTCTTCCAGAATGTGAATACAATTTTGCCCCTAAAATAATCGGTTGTGATCCTGCTTGGTCTGGTGGTGATGAAATTGTTATCGTTATGAGACAAGGATTGAATCTAAAAGTATTAGAACGAATCCCCAAGAATGACAACGATATTCTGATAGCTGAAAAACTAGCTAGATATGAAGATGAGTATAATATTGACGCTGGTTTTATCGATCTAGGATATGGAACAGGTATTTATTCAGCATTAAAACAAATGAATCGTAAGAATTGGCAATTGATTGCTTTTGCTGAAAAATCTCTTGAACAAGGCTATTTAAACAAGCGTGCAGAAATGTACGGAAAAATTCTGCAGTATCTAAAAGACGGTGGTTCATTGCCTCATTGTCCAGATCTATGGGAGGAACTAGCTTGGATTGAAGCTTACTATAGAGATGACGGAAAAATTCAATTGATATCAAAAGAAGATATTAAAAAAGAATTTGGTCGTTCCCCTAATATTGCCGATGCCTTTGCTCTCACCTTTGCAAGACCAGTAAGAATCAAAGAACAGAACAAACCAGATCTATACAAAAAGCGTTTAGAATTTTCCTCAAATTATAACAATTACAATGTTTTTTCTTGACAAGCATACATTGTATATACATTATATATATAGATATCCATCACAAGGGGTTTAAATATGTTACCAAAAGATGAAAGTTTTTATAAACCTACTCCACTAAAGCTGCCACCTATTAAACCCATAACAACAATCGGCACGCCTGAAAATCCTATACCTATTATTGATAAGGATTTATTGGTAATTGATAAAAAACAGCAATATATTGACAATTTAAAAAAAAGAACCTACACAGCACCAACTGTTAATAATTCTGTTAATAATTCTGTAAAAAAAGATATCTATATGCAGGGCGTGGACGATGCTGAATCTGTGCGTAGAAACCGCTTAGCCGCATTGCGATTAGGTATGTATTCAACAATGGTTTCTAGTAAATATGGAGCTGGAAAGATAGCCTAATGACAATTATTACTATGTTGGATGCAAAAAAACGGAAAAATGAACTATACAATGAGCAGACTAACCAGATATCCACCTGGACAGAAATCACAGAAGGCTTTTGTCCAGAACGTGGCAAATACAACACAACCCACAAAACAAAAGTTGAAGTTGATCGTAAGAAGATCATTAACCAAACCCCTGTAAAATGCGTTGAAGAGTATGCAAATGGTATTCTGTCAGGTATGACAAGCGAATCAAGAAGCTGGTTCAAGATCGGGCTTGAAGGTGTTCAGGATCTTGAGGAAGAAAGCACAAAAGAGTATTTCAATAATATCGAAAACATCTACTATGCAATTTTCAGCAAATCAAAATTTTATGACTGTGCTAGAAACCTATACGCTGAGTCTGGTGCATTTGGTGACGGTGCTATTTTTACTGAGTACGACTATAAAAACATAGTTAAATTCCAAACTTTTACAGCTGGTGAATATGCGTTCACACGTGATTCAAACGGTGATGTAGATTCGTTTTCAAGGGTTTTCCCTATGACAATTTCGAGTCTCGTTGATAAGTTTGGTTATGACAATTGCTCTACTGCAACAAGGATCGCATACGACAATAAAAACTATCTAGTATATACAAACGTTTGTCATTTAATCGACAAGAATAAAAAGCGTGATGTGATGAAAAAAGACAATTCAAACTTTAAATTCTATTCCTGTTATTGGGAAGAAAACGCTAATGAGGATAAGTTTTTAAGGCAATCAGGATATAAAACAATGCCGATTGCTGTATTGTCTATTAATAAAATAACATCCGATACCCATTATGGATATGGGATAGCAAATTCAAGTTTAGGCGATGCCAAGCAATTGCAGAAGCTCGAAACTGAGAAACTTATAAATATATCTCTTATTAATAAACCGCCTACACAATCGCATATAGACAGCAATCCAGTATTAAATACATTACCCGGTGGTCATACCTATTATGACGGATCAATGCAAGATTCTGGAATTCGTCCAGCCTATCAAGTGCCGATTCAATTACAGCCGATTGCTGAGGAAATCAAGATAGTTGAGCAACGAATCAAAGATGCATTTTTTATCGATCTATTCAGAATGTTTTCAAGTTTAGATAGACAAGGAATCACGGCGACCGAGATTCGTTCACGTATGGGCGAGAAGCTAGACCGCTTAAGTCCAGTGCTAGGAAGTATTAAAAATCAATTTTTGGATCCGATTTTCGACCGCATATTTGAAATAATTATGGATGCCGGTTTAATCCCTCCTGCACCTGAAGAGCTTCAAGGCAGGGAATTAAAAATCGATTATATCAGCCCACTTTATCAAGCGAGAGAAATGATTGAGACAACTGCAATCGAACAACTATTTGCTTTTGCTGGTTCAATTAGTCAGGTGTTCCCTGATTCAATTGATAATATCGATAGCGATAAAGCAATTTCATTGTATGCAGAACATTTGGGTGTCGAGGATATTATCAAAGTCAAGAAACAAGTAGAACAAGAACGAAAAGAAAAGATGGAAGCAATGGCAATGCAACAACAACGGCAGGATGCAATGGAAGCGATTCAAGGTGCAAAAACAATGTCTGAGACTCCAATACAGGACAACACAGCATTAACCGCTATGCTGTCGGGGATGGGTGATATTAATGTCCGATAAAGATTTTCGTAGAGAATTTTTCGGTGAAGCAGATCCAGAGCACGAACAAAAAAAGAAGCTTGAAAAAACAAAACAGGAAATGCATAGGCACAATGAAATAGCGGATTTCAAAAAGATCTTGGCTATGCCTGAAGGTAGGCGGTTTTTATGGCGGATGTTAGAGGTATCAAAACCATTTCATAACCCTGCTGTAATAGAAAATGTTAATGCGACTTACTTTAATTGTGGCAAGCGAGTTTTAGGGGATTTGATCTATAACGAAATTATGGAAATCGCACCAACGCAATTTGAGAAGATGATGAGAGAACAAAAATCAAGAAAGGAACTAGAAAAAAATGGAAACTGAAGCACAAACACAAGCACCTGCACAAGCAACAATAAATGAATCTAATAGTGAGGCGGTCAACTCCCAAGCCAACGCAACACTATTAGGCTCGTTGGAATCTGTAGTTACTGAGGAGTTGGGAACAACAGATCACCAACCAGCCGAAAAAAAAGAAGATATACCAGAATCATACGAGTTTAAATTGCCTGAAGCCATCAGTCTAGACCCTGCTAAGTTGGAAACATTACAAACTTTGGCACGTGAAGCTGGATTTACGCAGAACATTGCTCAAAGCGTTTTAGATTTTGGTTTGAATCTTGTAACCGAAACAATTGATAGTCATAAGAAACAATTTAACGAACTTGTTGAAGGTTGGAAAAATGACAGTATAAAAGCTCTGGGGGCAGACTATCAAAAAGAAATGTCATTTGCGAAACGTGCCATTGATCAATTTATGGGCGAGGATGCAAAAAATTTCCAATCAGAATCAAATGAATTGGGTTTTGGTAATCATCCATCATTAGTTAAATTTATGATTAATGTTGGCAAGGCGATATCTGAAGATAGTTTCGTGAACGGATCTAAATCAGGTGTAGCAGAAAAAGAATTAAAAGATAGACTGTTTTCATAAAAAAGAAAGGACTAAATAAATGACACTTTTAAATGCAGCAAATTTATCATTATATGACATTGCTCAACGAACAGACAGTTCAGGCAAGGCACTGGCAATTGCTGAACTATTGCAACAAAAAAACGAGGTTCTTGATGATGTTATCTGGATACCATCGAATGAAGGTACTGGATATAAATACGCACAAAGAACAGCTCACCCCACTGTAGCAAATGCAAAGATTTCTGGTTCATACCCTGTAGGGAAATCAGCGGTAGAAAACAAACTTGAAGCTTGTGGGCTTTACAAACACGCTATCGAGATCCCAGAGGATATTTATGATTTAGCCAAAGACAAAAATGCTTTGAAACTAAGTGAATCTACTCCCGCAATCGAAGCATTGAATCAAGATTTTTCAACAGCTATTTTTTACGATACAGTGACCGCAAATCCTGATTCCCTCAATGGTTTATCAATGCGAGTAAATACAGCGGCAAATTCACAATTTATCGATGCTGGTGGTGCCAGTTCTGATAATGCGTCAATATGGTTGGTTAGTTGGGCTCCGCATCTTACAGCTTGTTTTTATCCTGACGGAACAAAAGCCGGTCTTGATATGGTTGATGAAGGTATGGTAAGTACAAAAAATTCTGATGGTTCATACAGCAAAAACTACGTTGTAACGTTTAAACAATGGGGTGGTTTGAAGGTTCAAGATCATCGCTATATCATCCGTATTGGAAACGTTGATATTTCAAACTTGCTAACTGTAAATGATACCTCCGACATAAGTGCGAACATTATTAAATTTATGGATTTTTCCATAGATCAGTTACAAGATTTAACAAGCGGTCGATGTGCGTTTTATATGAATCGTACAGTCAAGAAATGCTTACGGCAAATGATGAAAACACACCCAAGAGTAAATCTAACACTAGGCGATTTATATAACCGTCAGAATGTTATGACTTATGACGGTATTCCAATTCGTACAGTAGATTCATTGTTGAGCACTGAAGCAAGAATCGTATAAGAAGGGGTTATAAATATGACTAGATATGTAACTCTAGAAAAAGCAATGAATTTACTAGCGGGTCACGATCACGACGGGGCGAATTCCAAAGCCGTAACTGTTGGAAGTGTTGCTGAAAACGCAATAACTACAACTGAGTTAGCTGATGATGCAGTTGTAACCGCAAATATTTTAAATGCAAATGTTACATCGGCAAAGTTAGCTACAGACGCTGTAACAACAATCAAGATAACAGCAGCAAATGTAACTACACCTAAATTGTCAGCTGGTGCAAATACTCGCACATTTAGTTATCAAGTTGAAGATTTGGCGGCTAATGCGGATATTACAACCAGACCGATATTTATTTGTCCTGTTGGATTAGCGGTAACTTTTTCAAAGATAGAGATTTTAAGTCAAGGTTCTCCTGCTGGTATTGATGATTCCAATACTTGCGTTATTACCATGCTAAACGGTACCAATGCGATTGTTGCGAAAACATACAATACTGCAACAGCGTTTCCAGCGTCAGGAGCAAGCGGTGATTTAGGATCGTTAAGTGCAACTTATAAAGTTTTTGCGGCTGGTGACAAATTAATTTTAACTTTGGTTAATGGTACTAACGCAAATCCATCATCGTTTATGATACAAGCAACGTATACCGTTGCTGAAGTTTAAGAAGAAAGGAATATAAAATGCCAAGAAGTGTAGATTTAACTTTTTCAGAAGATCAAGCTCTTACAACTACAGCCGTTTCAACAAATCAGGTAAAAACTGGTGCAGGTCGTAATTTAGGAGATATGTATTTAGTTGTTGTTTCAAAAGTGGCTTTTACTGCAAACAGTTCTGATACTTTAACAATACAGTTCAGAACTTCTGCTGCTACAAATATGGGTACTCCATCCGTAATTTGGACATCCGCCGCGCTAGCAAAGGGAACTTGTGCCGCTAATACAATGATCGTATGTGAGAAATTACCACCATACGATATGTTGGGATATCTGGATCTTAATTACGTTGTTGCCTCCGCAATGACCGCTGGAACTCTTGACGCTTATTTAACTGACGCTCCACCAATGATTTCATAATTTTATGTTTAAATGCATAAAAAAGTGTTATGTGGACAGGATTTATTTTGAAGGTGAAATTGTTAATGCTGATATGAGCAAGAACACAAACTTTTTAAATATGAGTCCTACTCAAGGGAAAGTTAAAGTTCAAAAGCAAGAAACCAATGTCATTATCGAAGAAACGGTATTAACGGAACACGTAATTGAAGATGGTGTTTTGAAGAAAAAAGCAATCGCAACAAACTAAATTAAACGGGGGAGTAATCCCCCATTTACAGGAGCATAAACAATGACTGAAACGGAAATCTGCAATTTAGCAATGATTCACTTAGGAACTAAAACAATTTCCAATTATGCGACTGATCAAACAGAAAACGCACGATTATTAAGGATTGTATTTGAATCGTCAGTTAATAAGGTTTTGGAAGATCACAACTGGAATTTTGCGACACAAATAGAAGCCTTAGCGGAAATAGATCAAGCAATACCGGGTTACGATTATGTTTATGCCGTGCCGTCTGATTGTTTGTATATACAAAAAATACTAGATACTGAATATTCTGATACCGTTTACGAGTATGAAGTTATAAGAATAGAATCGTTAAATGCAACGGTTATATTAACAAATCTTGAAACTGCATATATAAAGTACACCTCAAAGATATTTGATTATGGGCTGCTCAACTCAAACTTTATAAATGCATTGTCTTATTTACTTGCTCATACCGTGGCTATGCCGTTAACTGGTGATGCTAATAAACAGTTATCAATGTTGCAGTTTTATGAACGGGCTATTTCACAGGCAAAAATAAAGAATTCACAGCAACAATATAGGGAATTATCCAGAACTTCTGACATATTAGATTCTAGGAGATAGTATGACCACAAACAAATTTCAGGCTTCGTTTACATCCGGTGAACTAAGTCCAGCCTTAGCGACACGTGTCGACATATCTCAATACACTTCAGGTCTTAAGACTTGCGAAAATATGATTATTGATCCTAAAGGTGGGGTATTTAATCGACCTGGAACATTGGTTAATTTAGAGTCAGAGAACAACAGCGGTAAACCTGTTCGATTGATCAATTTCAATTATGGTGATGGTGATAATATCGATGTTGAATTCGGGTATGATTATATAAGATTTTGGCGTGACAATGCTTTAATCGGTCAGAAGATCGAAGACTATGCTTTATATAGTCACAACAATGATTACATACCTAATGATCAATGCTATGTAGGAAATCATATAAGATACCCTTTTATTTATCTTAAAGATGGAACAACGACATATATAAACTGGCTTTATATGTATACTAGCGATACCACGATAGATTTAAACGGGCATTATATAGCTACAATAAATAATTCTACTGATGATTTATCAGTGACGCGCTACGTGGCTTCATCTACTGAGACAGTAATAAGAATTAAATATGCAAATAGATCTTTATTCAAAAATGCACCGTCCTATATAAATGCGGCAATTCACGCACTCGGAACCGTTGGCGGTATTAACTATGCAAATGTACACGTTGTTTTAGATCGAAGCATTAATAAATATACTGAATCAAACTTGGATGCGGTTGAATATAGAAAACTTAATTATTCTCTGTACGAATATGCGGCTTTAACTTCAAGCGTCACGGCTTTATCATCTGGACAGGTTTTATATGGTGCTCATCCTATTTACTCAACTAATTATATAACCTCAGGAACGGATTTTGTTGAGGATTATTCTATTGAACCGTTATTCCCTTATAAATTACGGGTTATAACCACGGCTAAAATCACGGGAATACCAGGCTATTTAAAATTCACAGTTGAGAGATCTACGACCTATGATTTTGCAGTGATAGTTTCATCCTCAACTTATGATCTTTATCTAGCTGGCGATAATATTAATGGTGACATATTTGATATTGTTGTACCTCCGATTGAAGATACTGGTGCTATATATATTCGCATGAAGTATTGGGGCGGGGGTGGAAGTTTTACGGCTGGAACGGTTAAATGTTTTTTAACAAGATTCTCAATGTGTTTAACTAATTCTAGCTATGCAGTAAATAACGAATATGGAACATTCGAACGAGTAGCAAATATAGCTACGCCTGACTATGATTATGGGTATTTCCCGTTAGGATATAGCTTTGTTTATAGTGTTGGCGGTGTTGTCAGCAATACCCAAAGAGTTAGAAAAGCAGTTAATAATATTATGGATTATTGTCCATTTTTAAGGCGGTTAGGTGGTTCTGATGGTAGCTGGTTAGTATTGCCATATGATGGAACTTACTCTGAAACGGTTGAAGCAGTTCCAGCTTATCAATTAGTTGATCAATTCGATCAACCAATAGATTTTCTAGGATTCAAGTTAACAGATATACGCAAAATTAAATACACCCAAAGTGCTGATTATTTGTTTTTGTGTGACGGTGAAAGTCCAGTAAAAGAGCTTGTCAGGCTTGCAAATGATAACTGGATTTTGAAGTTATATGAGCCGTCAATCCCTCCATTCAGATTGAGCAATATTGTTGATTCGTTTCACGTGAATCTATCAGCGGTTGACTGTAAAGAAATTCTTACTAATACAGCAAATAGGTTGTACGGATTAGGTTCATCAAACTACGATAATAATTTTATAAGAATTCATCATTCTGTGGATGCCGGTTATGTATCAGGTTCTTTTGTTTTTCCAATTAGCACCACTGATGGAGATTTGAGTTCAACAATTAGTAGTTCAGGCGATTGGAATTTATGGACATCTGGTACGTTTGATGCTGAATTATCAGTTGAGGGTTCTTATGATTACGGTTCTACTTGGAAGCTTTTGAAGAAAATCTCTTCAAGAGATATTAGTTTTTATCAGAATGTTTCAAAAACAAATGGGAATGTGAATATCACCAGTGATACTAATTCAGCCGATAAATATAATTTTTACAATGACGAGCAGGAACAACTATTAATTCGTTTAAGGGTGTCGATTTCATCTGGAACGCTAGATTATGAACTTACTTGCAATCCATACACTCACGAAGGCATTTATAAGCTTGGTGAGTATGATGCATCTACGGGCGGACATCCTTGCAAGGTTGTTAAATATGCCTACTCTACAGCACAAACAACTCAATGGGCTATTGGTGCGTGGTCTGAATATTATGGATTCCCGTCACAAGTTTGTTTTCACAATGATCGGTTGTGCTTCGCTGGAAGCCCTTCAGATCCGCAAACTATTTGGATGACAAAGATCGGTGATTACTGGAATTTTGGAAGATCGAAAGTTCTGCAAGACACTGACGGGGTGACGATTACTTTAAATAGCAGAAAAATAAATGCTATTCGTAACCTTGTCTCCTTGGGTGAATTGCTTGCTTTCACATCTAGTTCAGAATGGAAAATATCCGCTGGTGATGGTGGGGTTATAACCCCGACTAGTTTCAATATATCTGAGCATAGTTTTAGAGGTTCAGATATCAATCAGATTGAGATTATAGGTAATAGAGCAATATTCGTTCAGGCTTCCGGAAAAATCCTAAGAGACTTCGCCTTTGATGCCAACACCGCAAGTTTTACTGGTGATGATTTAACGATTTTATCAGATCATCTTTTCGATGGTTACACGATTAAAGATATGGAATATCAGCAATCCCCGTACTCTATTCTTTGGGTTGTTCGAAGTGATGGTATGTTATTATCACTATCTTACCTAAAAGAGCAGGGAGTTTTAGCATGGGCAAAGCACGATGTCGGGGGAGATATTGAGAGTATTACCAGTTCAATATCAAACGGATTAACGACAATAAAGATGGTAGTTAAACGTGG
>Ga0315291_10003207_pt1 | contig 21165 bp, 19 predicted proteins | sample YL17G12_20_MG_FD_203070 | JGI IMG/M metagenome (GOLD analysis project Ga0315291, IMG submission 203070) | Sediment microbial communities from Yellowstone Lake, YNP, Wyoming, USA - YL17G12_20 | ecosystem: Environmental > Aquatic > Freshwater > Lake > Sediment | place: USA: Wyoming | collected...
GGATGCCAATCGGTAGACCGGATGGATCAAAGCCACCTGGCACCGACAGCGCTGGTAGCCCCGCTAGATTCACGCCGAGCGTGCAGATGTCGCCTAAATACATCGCCAATGGGTCGTGCTCCCGCTCACCTAAGCGAAATGCTGCGCTTGGCGCATTAGGTGCTAGAAGTATGTCGACCTTGGCGAAAGCAGCGGCAAAATCAGCCGTGATCAGACGCCGCGCCGCCGCAGCTTTGGCGTAATAAGCGTCGCTATAACCCGCGGATAATGCGAAGGTCCCGAGCATAATTCGCTGCTTGACCTCGCGGCCAAAACCCTCGCTACGACTAGCCTTAAACATCTGCTTGAGAGATAGGCCGGATTTACTGGTGCGATGGCCGTAACGCACTCCATCAAAGCGCGCTAGGTTTGCCGAAGCCTCCGCCGAGGCGATTAAATAGTACGCGGATACGCTAAGCGGGATTGTCGGCAGGCTTACCTCTTGCACCGTCGCACCGTGACCTTGCAAGGTCTGCACTGCTGCTGCCAGAGCCGCCCGAGTACCTTCGGCTAGACCCGGTCCAAAAAATTCCTGCACCAAGCCAAAGCGCATCCCTTTGAGAGCATCAGGCCCTGCTAGCTCGGCGCTGACGGTGGGGTAGGGGTCGGCGCGACTGGTGGCATCCCGCGGGTCATGTCCTGATAAGACATCAACCAATAAAGCCAGGTCTGTGCATGTCCTAGCCATCGGGCCGATTTGATCTAGCGACGAGCTATAGGCCACCAGACCGTAGCGGCTAATACGTCCATAGGTCGGCTTCATGCCCGCAATACCGCAAAACGACGCTGGCTGCCGAATCGAGCCCCCCGTATCAGAGCCTAGAGCTACGGGCGTTAAATCAGCGGCCACAGCTGCCGCAGAGCCGCCCGAGGAGCCTCCTGGTACATACGCTTGATTCCATGGGTTTAGCACCGGCCCATAAGCAGAATGTTCATTGGAACTGCCCATGGCGAACTCATCGCAGTTTGCCTTGCCGAAGATCACGGCCCCGGCTTGGCGTAGGCGTTCTACCACCGTGGCGTCGTAGGGTGGACGAAACCCGGCGAGCATTTTTGAAGCACAGGTCGTCGGTATGCCTTTGGTACAGATGTTGTCTTTAATCAAAACCGGCACACCGGCCAGCGGCAGACGCTCTTTAGCGCGAAGACGGGCTTCCAGCTTTTGGACTTGCTGCCAGATGTCGTCTCGGTCCCAATACAAATGAGTGTTTAGAGTGGGGCTGTAGCGTTCAGTACGGGCTATGTAGAAGTCCGCAACCTCTCGCGGCGATAACTCGCCGCTTCGCACTCCCTGGCTGATACTCGTCGCTGTAAGTGAAAACGGTTGCAGTTCCGACATCAGCTCGTCCCTCTACTCGATGATCCGCGGCACCAAAAACGCCGTCGCCTGGTGTGCTGGCGCGTTGGCCATCGCGGCTTCGGCGGATAATGACAAGCCCACCTCGTCCGAACGCTCAATCGCTGGTAACGCTGCAATATCATCTAAGGCCGAAAGCTGGTCCGTCGGTAAACGTTCCAGCTCAGCCACATAGTCGAGGATTCGGCCGAGGTGCGTTAATGCATAGGTCGATTCGGCATCGCTGAGTTCCAGACTAGCTAGCCCAGCCACCTTCTGCACCAGTGCCGCATCGATCTCCACCACGTTTAGACCTCTTCGCCCTCAAGCTTTTGCACCTTGCACAAGCTGATGACCTTTTCGCCTTGTTCGACTGCCATCAGTCGTACACCTTGAGTCAACCGACCAATGACTCCCACTTCGTTGACGTTAAAGCGGGTGATCTTACCCGACGACGTCATCACCATGAGGTCATCATTCTCATCGACCTGCATGATCCCAACAACTGGGCCATTACGATTGGTCACTTTGATCGTGAAAATTCCTTTACCGCCGCGCGACTGGGTGCGGTACTCCTCAAGTGGCGTCCGCTTACCGTAGCCACCTTCGCAAACTGAGAGAATCGTGGAACGTCCTTGGATGATCTCCATACCGATGACACGATCTGCTTCATTGGGGAGCACTGCCGCAACCTCCTCGGTACCACCGCCGTCATCGACGGCCTCGGGCGTATCGGCTTCGCCGAAGCGGATGCCGGTGACGCCACGCGAAGCGCGGCCTGTCGGCCGAATCTCGTCCTCATTGAAACGGATCGCCTTGCCCCAACGCGTTGCGATCAGGACCTCGCTCTTGCCGTCAGTGATCGCGCAAGAGACCAGGGAATCACCGTCGTCAACCTTAAGACCAATAATGCCCGACGAGCGTACATTAGAGTACGCCATTAGATCCGTCTTCTTGACGTAGCCATGCGCTGTCACAGAAACGATGTAGTGGTCCTCTTTAAATTCCTTGAGTGCCAGTACCGAGACAATCTTTTCGCCTTCCGTCAATTTGACCAGACTTGCGAAATGTTTGCCGCGCGAGCGCAACGGCAACTCGGGAAGTTGGTAAACACGCAGTTCAAAGACTCGACCAAAATTAGAAAAACACAACAGTGTTTGATGGTTACTAGTCATAAAGACGCTGCTGACGACGTCTTCTTCGCGCGTTAGCATCCCGGCTTTGCCCTTGCCACCGCGGCGCTGAGCCCGAATGTCTTCAAGCGGAGTGCGTTTGACATAGCCGGTGTGCGAGATGGTCACAGCCACCTCGTCATCAGCCACCAGACTCTCCATAGTGAATTCATCGGCCGCAGAGACGACAATTTCGGTGCGCCGACCATCGCCGTGATTTTCTTGCAGCGCGGTGATCTCGCCGCGAATCAGTGCAGTCACTCGCTCGGGCTTGTCTAAAATATCCTTAAGATCGGCGATAACGCCCATGACTTCGTTGTATTCGGCGACGATCTTGTCTCGTTCTAGGCCGGTCAAACGGGCCAGGCGCATCTCGAGGATGGCCTTGGTTTGAATTTCGGTTAATTCAAACTTTGCGATCAGCTCGGCTGCCGCTGATGTTGGATCCTTAGACTTGCGGATGATCGCTACAACTTGATCGATGCTCTCAACCGCGATCTTTAAGCCAGCCAAGATATGGCCGCGCTCTTCGGCGCGACGCAACTCGTAGGCGGTCCGGCGCAAGATGACTTCGCGGCGATGGAGGTAGAAGACCTCTAGCAGCTGCTTTAGGTTCAGGATGCGCGGAGCGCCATTGACCAAGGCCACAGTGTTGACGCCAAAGGTCGATTGCATCGGCGTCAATTTGTAGAGATTATTGAGGATAATATCGCCATTTTCGCCCTTTTTTAGGTCGATCACGACGCGAATACCGTCTTTATTGGACTCGTCACGGATGTCGGAGATGCCTTCGATGCGCTTGGCATGGACGAGTTCGACAATCTTTTCAATCAGGCGTGACTTGTTGACTTGGTAGGGTAGTTCAGTGATGACGATGCGTTCTCGCCCGCTCTTCGCAGCACCTTCGATACCAGCTCTTGCGCGCATCACCACGGAACCATGACCCGTTAGATACGCTGAACGGATGCCGGCTACGCCGTAAATCAGGCCACGGGTAGGGAAATCAGGGCCTTTAACATATTCCATCAATGCTTCGATGGTGATCGCCGGATTCTCAATCAAGGCTTCTAGGGCCTGGGCGATTTCTCGTACATTGTGCGGCGGAATATTAGTAGCCATACCGACAGCGATACCACTGGCACCGTTGATCAATAGCTGCGGCAAGCGCGAAGGCATGACGACGGGTTCGAGTTCCTTACCGTCGTAGTTGGGGACGAAGTTGACGGTCTCTTTATCGATATCGGCGATCAGCAAGTCGGCGATTTTTTCCAGCCTGGCTTCCGTGTACCGCATGGCTGCCGCGCTATCGCCATCGATCGATCCGAAGTTACCCTGTCCTTCGACAAGGGGGTAACGCAGGCTAAACTCTTGTGCCATCCGCACCAGGGCTTCGTATACCGAAGAGTCGCCGTGCGGATGGAAACGACCGAGTACGTCGCCGACAATCCTGGCGCACTTAAGGTGCGGCCGATTGTGAAAGTTGCGCATCTGGTACATGGCATAAAGTATGCGCCGCTGCACCGGCTTTAAACCATCACGCGCGTCGGGTAGGGCGCGGGAGACGATCACACTCATCGAGTAGTCGAGAAACGATGAGCGCATCTCTTCTTCGATCTTAATGGGTAGCGCAGGCCGTATTGCTGATTCCATTAAAAAGCTTCCTTAGATGTCCAGGTTGCGCACGTTGAGGGCATTCTTCTGGATGAAGTCGCGCCGGGGTTCGACGTCATCGCCCATCAGTGTTGCAAATAAATGATCGGCTTCGATGGCATCATCGACTTCAATATTCAGCAGCGTACGCTTGGTGGCATCCATCGTCGTTTCTTCGAGCTGATCGGCGTTCATCTCGCCCAAGCCTTTATAGCGTTGGATATAGGCGCCTTTGCGTCCCTCCGCTTCGATGAACACCTTAAGGTCATAAAGGCTAGACAGAAACCCTTGATCAGCGTCAAAAGCGGCCGGCTGCTCTGGCGACGTCGCATCAACCGGAGTCTCCGTCTTCTCACCCTCGTCACTGTCCTTGACTGTGCCTTTGCTCTTTTTCAACCGGGTGTATTTGAAAGGCGCTACAGCCACTTCATGCATCTGGCGATTGATGCGACGCAGCTCGACGATTTCTCCGGCAACGAACAAGGTGGCATCGATCACGCTAATCTGCGGCAGGTCACGAATCCGCGTTTCCAGGTGAATCTGGTAACGGCTGTGCTCGGTGTCAAAGACGATTTTTTCTTGGGCAAATTGCTTTTTACCGGGGATGGCGCGATTCAGGTGGTCCCTGATTTGTTCCACTAGTTTCTTGCACGCGCCTTCGTCGCTTAAAGCGGTCGGGCCAATGTCCTCGTTTTGAATGAAAAAATCTAGCACTTCTCGCGGCTTACGCCGGGTACTTAAATCCATCAGCTCATTGTATCGTGAGAGCTTGGCGATTAAGCTGGAAATGACATTTTTGTTAATATCCTTGCCGTTGGCATCGCTAACTTGCAGGTTGGAAATCCCCGCATCGATTAGATACGACAGCAGCGCAGGACCGTCCTTAAGGTAGCGCTCCATCTTGCCTTTGCGGTACTTGAACAGCGGCGGTTGCGCGATATAGAGATAGCCGCGCTCGATAATTTCAGGCATTTGCCGGAAGAAAAAAGTGAGCAGCAGAGTCCTGATATGCGCCCCGTCAACGTCGGCGTCGGTCATCAGGATAATTTTATGGTAGCGCAGCTTGGTGATGTCAAAATCATCCTTGCCGATACCCGTACCCATCGCCTGAATCAGGAGCTTGATCTCCTGGGACGAGAGCATCTTATCGTACCGGGCCTTTTCGACGTTGAGGATCTTACCACGCAGCGGCAAGACAGCCTGGGTGCGCTTGTCCCGGCCCTGCTTGGCTGACCCACCGGCGGAGTCACCCTCGACCAGGAACAATTCGCATAGCGCGGGGTCCTTCTCCTGACAGTCGGCCATTTTTCCTGGCAGGCCGGCAAAATCAAGTGCCCCCTTGCGGCGTGTCAGTTCCCTGGCCTTCATAGCGGCTAATCGGGCCCTGGCGGCATCAATAATTTTATTTACAACGCGCTTAACTACCTCGGGGTTCTGCTCAAAATAGGCACCGAGCTTTTCGCCGATTAACTTTTCGACCCAGCCCTTGACCTCGGTGTTACCGAGTTTGTTCTTCGTCTGCCCCTGGAACTCGGGGTTTTTGATCCGCACCGCGATGACGCCGGTGAGTCCTTCACGGATATCGTCACCGTTGATGCCCTCCTTGAAGGTCTTGAGCATTCCGGTAGATTCGGCGAACTGGTTGACCACCCGCGTTAAAGCCGAGCGCAGCCCGGTGACATGGGTGCCGCCTTCATTAGTATGAATATTATTGACGTACGAATAGAAACTCTCGCTATAGGCGTCGGTCCACTGCAGCGAGCATTCCATCATTGCTTCGACTTTGCCCTCAGGGGATAGCTGGGCACCGGAAATGAACACCGGTTGATTGTGGAGGGGTGTGCGGCCCTTAGAGAGGTACTCCACGAACGAGATCAGGCCGCCTTCGAACAAGAATTCTGCTTCCTGGTCACTGGTCTCGTCTTTAATCGTGATCTTCAGGCCCTTATTTAAAAAGGCCAATTCGCGGAGGCGCTTGCTCAGCACTTCAAACACAAATTTGGTGTCGGGAAAGACCTGCGGATCGGGCTTAAAGAAGGTCTGAGTGCCCCGGCTGGTGGTGGAACCGATCAGTTTCACATCTTCGTCGGGCTTACCGCGCTGGTAGCCTTGCATCCAGACCTTTTGGTCCTTGCGGACTTCGACCCGGCACCATTCCGAGAGCGCGTTGACGACCGATGCGCCGACTCCATGTAAGCCGCCGGAAAAGGCGAAGGCCTTATCGTCGAATTTGCCGCCGGCATGCAGCACGGTCATAATGACCTCTAGCGCTGATTTGCCGCCTTTGTGTTTATCGACTGGGATGCCGCGGCCGTTATCGAGCACGCTGCAACTACCGTCTATATGAAGTACCACGTTGATTTCATTGCAGTGTCCACCCATGGCTTCATCGATTGAATTATCGACAACCTCATAGACTAAGTGGTGCAGGCCGTCCACTGAGGTCGAACCTATATACATCCCGGGTCGCTTGCGCACGGCTTCTAGGCCCTCAAGGACCTGAATATTGTCCGCAGAATACTCACCGTCACCAGCAACAACGTCTGTCGTCATAAACTTCAATCCTCAGATCAATCGTTCTGTTTAATCGGTACCAGCACGTGTTTGGAGCGGCACTCGACGGGCTCTTGGCATGGAACGATTACTATTGGGTCTTCATTACTCTCTTGGTTGAAATAAAGGGTAAGGTCTTTGCTTTCCGTTGTCGCAAAGATATCGGTTAGAAACTTGCCATTCACTGCGATATCGAAGCGTGGTCCGTGGTAATCCAACAGCGGCACGATTTCTCGACCTTCTGAACTTCCCATTGTCTTTGAATTCAACGTAAGTGAGGAGTCTGAAAAGCACAACTGCAAAGCGCGGCTTTTGTCGGCAGCGAGCAGGACCCGCTTGGTGACGCTTTGGAACTGATTGCGGGCGACGACGACCCCAAGCAGATTACGTTCTGGTAAGACTCCCATATAATTTGGGTACTTGACGGCAGAAAGGCGCACGAAGAGTTGGTAGCCGGGGACTTCTGCCAGCAGAGTGGTGGCATCCTCAGATATAGCTAGGCGAATTTTGCCGAAGCCCTCCTGGCACATGCGCTGGAGTTCGGCCATGGTGCGCCGCGACAGGCAGACGCCGCTAGTGAGAAAACTTTCCGGTAGTGGCGTGTCGATTTCACAGTAGGACAGTCGGAAGCCATCGGTACCAACTAAGCGGCAGGTTTCCTTGGTTGGACGATGCAGGTAGCCCACAGTGCCGTAGCTTCTGGGCGATTCCGGCAGGACGCAAAATTGGACCTGATCGATCATGTAGGCAACTTTGCCGGTCGGCAGCTCCGCAGTATTGGCTGAGGACAGAGTAGGTGCTGGTTGCCAGCCTAAGTCATCGATCACCGGCAATTTCATCACGAAGCCATCGCCGACACCTGCGGTGATAATGAGATAAGCTCCTCTTAATTCTAGCTTAACGATGCCTTCCGGTAACTCCTTGACCACATCTGAGAACAGGCGTGCCGGTACAAACGCAATTCCTGGGGTCACCACTTCGCATTCGAGGTTGCTATAGACGGCGAGGACGCGGTCTGTGGCAGCGACCTGCAAGCTTCCTTTATCAGCGTTCAACCCTATTTGCGCCAAGCTGCGATCGATGATGGCGCCTTGTACACGCTGGGTGGCTAAAGCTAAGAGCTGCTTTGAGATTTGAACGTTCATCGATTGCCTGCTCCAGTCGGTGTTCTACTTATGTATTAAGAAGATATATTTATACTTAATTAGTAGTCGTAGTAGTGTACCCCCTCAGTCGGGGGATAAGTGTCTAACACATTGATATAAATCAATTTTTAACTAAAAATGCCTGTATATTGACGGTGGATAACTATGTTGACTCGATGGGGGCACCTTTGGGGATAAGTCAGACCCCAAAAAACAGCACGAAATTGTCCCCAACTTATCCACTCCTTCTTCCACCCCTTATTCACAAGTTACCCACAGGCGCATCGGCAGGCCGCCTCACTCCATATTTTCAAGTCGACGTTCGAGGGCTTCAATATTGGCTTTCAGGTCAAGGTCTTTATCGAGGGATTTCTCGATCTTTTTTACATTATGCATGACGGTAGTATGATCTTTGCCGCCAAAGCGTTCGCCGATTTCAGGATATGAAGCACTGGTCAATTTTCGTGCTAGATACATCGCCACTTGTCGTGGCAAAGCTATCGCCTGCTGGCGGTGTTTGGACTTCAGATCTATCACCCGCAGCTTAAAGTGTTCGGCTACGACCTTTTGGATGGTTTCGATGGAGAGCTTTTTGCTCGGTTCGCCCATCACGTCGCGAAACGTCCTAAGAGCCAGGTCCATCGTGATGTCTTCGCCCTGCAGAGCGGCAAAGGCATGAATGCGGTGCAAAGCCCCTTCTAATTCGCGGATGTTGCGCTTGGCATGCTTGGCAATATACTCAGCTACGTCCCTACCCAGGCGAATTTTGAGCTTATCGGCCTTGCTATTAAGAATCTCGATGCGATGCTCAACGCTCGGCGACTGAATATCGGCAATCAAACCCCATTGGAAGCGGTTGCGTAAGCGCTCCTCGATGTCCGGAATGTCCTTGGGGAACATATCGGAAGTGATGACTATCTGCTTCTTTGCTGCATATAGCGTATTAAATGTGTGGAAGAACTCTTCCTGAGTGCCCTTTTTGCCTGAAATAAACTGGATGTCATCGACCAAAAACACATCGCAATTGCGATATTTTTGCCGGAAATCCCACATCTTATTGAAGCGTAGGCAGTAGACCATCTCATTCATGAAGCGTTCGCTGGCGATATAAGTCACCACCGCGCTGGGATTATTGCGCAGCACGAGATTGCCGACTGCGTGCAGCAAATGCGTCTTGCCGAGTCCGGTGCTCCCGTAGATAAATAAGGGGTTATAGGCCTTGCCGGGGTTTTCGCCGGAGCTCAGGCAGGTGGCGACAGCGAACTGATTGGACTCACCTTTGATGAAGTTATCAAAGGTGTAGTTAGGGTTGAGATTTCCCTCGTGACTAAGCGAGCGAGAAAAAGCCTGGTTGGATTCGGAGGGTTCTTCGGGCGCAGCAAAGGCGAGAGGCGCATCATCACCGACCCCTTTGCTAGCGCTGCCGCGGTAGGCGCCTTGGGGAACGTTGATTCCTAGAGCACCAAGATCGTCGCCACCAGCGACCTCAAGCCGGAGGCGAAACTGCTCTAGGCCGAGGTCCTTTTGGCAGCGTTCGATGAGATCGAGGTAGTCGTTGTGTATACCCTGATAAAAGACCAGGTTCGGCAGGACCACGACGATTTCGTCAGCCGCACCCGAAATCGCGACTAAGGGCGCAATCCATGTGGAATAAGCCTCAGCATCAAGGCTAGTGCGCAGCTTCTGCTTAATAGCGAGCCAAAGATTAGCAGCGGTGTGGCCCAGGCCAACGGTGACGTCGCTACTGGCGGGATCGTCAGCGGGGAACAAGGTCTTCATTCTGTTCGTACCCATTTGATTGACTAGCGCAGCTGCCGCAACCGTTCTAAAAGGATGCCCAAGTGCTAAAACTGAGTCTTGGAAACAGCTTGCGAAACTAACATAGAGACCGCTTTGGATCAAGTCTTTTAAGTATTATTTTTCATAGTAATATCATGGTGTTACATAGAATTCCGGGGTATGGATAGAGAATTTATCCACAGCCCCTTTCGAGGATTTTTTATGCTCTTGATGGCCAACTTTGGCAAGGCCTTTACATATCTGATGGCTGCACAGGTCCAAGCGGTCGGGCTTATCTTTTTCGGTTATTGGGCAGGAACTTGGTTAAATGAGAATCATCCGCGGGGCTTTAACTGGTTCATAGTCACTTTTACCATAGCTGTTTTAGGTGTTGCCCAGACCTTCTACGTGGTTGTAAAAGCGGCGCTGATTCAGGGAGGTTCTAAAAAATCTGAGGGGTCTGATTCGTGAAGGTATCAATGATAGCGAGCCTGTGGCTTATGCTTGGCGCGGCAGCTGTTTTGCTATGGGCTATGCCCCTGCCGCCTGGCGCTGCGCCGGCCTTCGCTGTAGGGGAGGCGCTGTTTGGGCTCAATGTTGTGGGCTGGGTCGTTGTTAGCCGCTGGTGGTTGGCAACGGCATCCGGCGCGAAGGGGACCGCTGGTAATGGAGTCGCCCGAGTCTTTATGGCGATGGGCGGAAAGATCATCATGGTCGGAGGGGGAGTCTATCTCGCGTTGGTGACTTATGACCTGCGCGTCGATTTTTTCGTCGGCGGATTGTGCGCGGGCCTTGGACTGCTGACGATCTACATGTATTTGTCCCAGGAAAAAAGGAAGTCGGCGCTTGCCGCTAATAATTAACCGAGCGCTGCCAGAATACGATTGAATGGATATGGATTTTTGACTATCAACAGAGTCGAATCTGAGTTATTAGATCGGTCCGTTTCCGGATCATACTGATGTTCAGCCGGGCTCTGACATGAGCAATGGGTTGTTTGATGACGATAGGCTTAAAAAATTCAGCAGGATTGTTGTTGGCGTCTTGGTCGCCGCTCGTTTATGCGGCCGAAGAGGCTCATGCGGGTGGCGGCGGCGGAGTCGCTAAGACCATCAATTTCTATCATATGGCGCTGCACGCGTTGCATTTGGATCCAATGTGGGAGCCGACTGTGGGTGGCTTGGCCTGCTTGGTATTGCTGGTGCTGCTCGGCTCATCCTTTCGCAGGTCTGTGCTTAAGGATGTCGATGACGTGGTGCCTTCCGGGCGTTTTTCCCTGCGCTTTGTCTTCGAGGAGATCCTCGAGTTTGTCGTCGGCTTGGCCAAGGATAATACTGGGGCGAAATACCGCAATTACCTACCTTTTCTTGCGGCTTTATTTCTCTATATTTTAGTCTGCAACTTATCTGGGTTGATCCCTGGCTTCCCGCCGCCTACCGAGACGATGGATAACAACGTCGCGATTGGGTTGACCGTCTTTCTTGTCTATAACGTAGCTGGCGTCAAGGAGCACGGCGCCGGTTATATAAAGCACTTTCTCGGACCGGTGGCTTTTATAGCCCCCCTCTTTTTCTGCATCGAATTGGTCAGTCATTTTTCTCGGCCGCTGTCGCTAGGGCTTCGCCTAGCCGGCAATATCTATGGTGATCACACTCTTCTTGGAGTGTTTACGAGTATTAGTTATCTGGTGTTCCCAGCATTTCTATTGTTTTTTGGCCTGCTCGTGGCCGTGGTCCAGAGTTTTGTGTTCACGCTTTTATCGGGAATCTACATATCGATGGCCATTTCGCACGACCATTGATGCAACAAAGAACTGTGCGTTTGTATAGCGGCACTTTTGAGTGGGGTAAGGGTGATGAAGCGTTTCTTAGGCAAAACAGCGATGGCGTTTAGTGGCGTGTTCTTGAGCTCGTTGGCGTTCGCGCAAGATGCGGCCGCGGCGTACTCCGGCAACAGTTTGATTCCAATTGGCGCGAGTATCACCATGGGCCTAGCCTCATTCGGTGCTGCTACAGCGCAAGGACGTACGGCGTCGGCTGCTCTAGAGGGGATTGCTCGCAACCCTAGCGCTAAAGACGCCTTGTTCCAGCCCCTTATTTTGGGCCTCGTGTTCATGGAATTCCAAGCGCTCTTGGGCTTCGTGATTGCGATCCTCTGGACTTTCAAGTGATCGTCTAAGTCCTCTGGGCCCTCGGGCTCGGATGTAAAGAGCCAGCCGCGGCCTTGTATTGAGGTTGTGGCTGGCTTTTTTATTTGGGGGTGTGGCCCGGTTTCCGGGCGGTAGATGGCATCTTAAAGCCGCACGGGAGCTTCTCGGTGAAATTTCATCAGAGGGCGAGGCGCGAGTGCTGGCACGGATGCCAGTGAAGTCAGCGATAGACTATGCCTGGTCGATTGCCGCAGCGACGGATCAGGGGCGGGCAAAGGGTGAAGCCAAAGGTAAGGGGGAGGGTGAAGCCAAAGGTAAGGCCTAATGTTTCACGTGGAACCGACGCGGTGTTCATCACGAATCTGGACTTCGCCCGAACTGCCGGGGGAGTTCGGAAGTTGTTGTCGGTAAGCACCTCGCTTATGCGGTGTAAGTAACCAAAATTATTAGATAAATTTGATAGATTCCATGATGTTCCACGTGGAACATTCGCTCCTCCCTCATCCTAATGACCCTCCCCAAGACTGCCATCATCTCTTCGCAGATTTGAATAATTAGTCGCTGGTGCGAAATAGAATTTCGCGCCAGCGACTAATTATCAGAGCACAGCGAAATTCAATAAGCGCTTTCTGCTCTAATGCACCCCTACTTCGATCAGGTGCAACGCACCCAGGTAGGTAGGCGACGTTTATGCATCGGGCAAACGCGTTAAAAAATTCAGCGCCGCCGCTCCTCAGCGCCTCTGCGCCAAAAACACCGCCCTCCTTTCGGCCAATCCGTGCCTCATAGCGAGTGGTGCGCAATGTGCATCGCCCGGCGTTTATGGGTGGCTTCCGAAGTAAGACATGTAATGCCCAACAGACATGTGCTCAATTTGGTCTTTAAAAACGCAAAATCGCTCCTAAAACAAAATAAAAGCCCCATTTTCGCCGAAATGGACTCTGTTTTGCACCAATAAGGGGCGTAAAACCATATTTCAGGCCTATTTTGACCTCAAAGTAGGCATTTTGATCTGAAAAACAGCAAAAGAGCTCTCAAAACAAAATAAATGGCCTGTTTTCGCCTAAATGGAGCACTTTTAGTTGAAAAAAAGGCAAAACAGCAAAAAAAAACGTTATTTTGTCTTTTTTCAGACCACTCTTTCAGGAGTTTTTGGGCGACACCTTCAGACAGTGAAGGAAACACCAGTGGCCCAAAAAAGGCCTGCTTTTTTGGCGCACAAGCCCGGAGCAACGCAGGCGTGGCATCTTTTAATAGGCCTACTATTAGGAATGAAGGTCATAGGTTTGGTAATGTTCCACGTGGAACATATAGAAAAATGCTGCTGCTTAAAAAATAGGCAGATCTCGTATGCTAGATGTTCCACGTGGAACATTCGGCATCCCACCAAAGAAAATTTCGCCAATACTGCGCGCCTAATGCCAATGAAACCGAAGGCCAGCTTTACCATTGTTGCGATGGCAGGTAGAGTCACGACACCAAGACCTCGTCAGTGGAGACATCCTATGGCACGCGTGATCGCCCTTTCAAACCAGAAGGGTGGAGTGGGCAAGACAACTTCGGCCGTCAACATAGCCGCTTGTTTAGCTGCTGCCGAAAAGCGGGTCTTAGTCGTAGATCTCGACCCCCAGGCGAATGCAGGCAGTGGCTTAGGTATCTACGCTAGTGACTTTGAAGTCAGTATGTACGACGTCTTAGTCGATGAGGTGCCGCTAACCAGTGCCATACTGCATACCGAGCTTAAATGCTTGGATATAGCCCCCTCAGTGCCAGATCTAGTTGGCGCCGAGGTCGAGTTGGTGTCCGCCATAGGCCGAGAGTCGCGCCTAAAGGAGGCGCTAGAGCCTGTTTTAGACCTTTACGACTATGTCATTATCGACTGCCCGCCAGCGCTAGGCATTTTGACGGTGAACGCCCTCACGGCCGCAAACTCAGTGCTGATCCCGCTCCAATGCGAATATTATGCGATGGAGGGATTATCGCAGTTGATTAAGACGATTTCACTGATCAAAAAGCGTCTAAATCCAGAGCTTGAACGAGAGGGCATCTTGTTGACGATGTACGATCGCCGCAATAACCTATCGCACCAAGTCGAGCAGGATATACGCACCCATTTTGGTAACGAAGTCTTTCCCGTGGTCATTCCCCGCAACGTCAAGTTGTCGGAGGCGCCGTCGCATGGCAAGCCGGTTATCCTTTACGATATCAACAGCACCGGGGCGACAGCCTATATGGAAATGGCGCGGCTATTAATCCGCCGCCATAACCCAGTAAGTGTCGTGCCGCCTAAAGCCACGAAGAAACCCCAAGCGTCTACACAGGGCCGGCCTAATCAGTAGCGAGGACTATACATAAGCATGAGTACCCACGAAAAAACACCGGCGGGACGCAGGGGCGCACTGGGCAAGGGCATTTCATCTCTATTGGGCGACATGAGTGTCGACCAAGGTCTGAATGGTGACCGCGTTAAAGATGTCCTTGGGGCTAAGCGCCAGCACTTTGATACGCAAGTCCTAAGACTGGATGTAGATCTTATCGATCCTAATCCCAACCAGCCGCGCAAGCTTTTTGATGACAAGGCGCTTAAGGAACTTGCTGCGAGTCTCAAGATCGATGGCGTTTTGCAGCCAGTGATCGTGACCGGCGGCGCAAAGCCTGGGCGCTACATGGTCATCGCCGGCGAGCGTCGACTGCGCGCGTCTAAGTTAGCTGGCCTGCCGACCATTCCGGCGATCGTTAAAGAGGGTGCCTCTGATGATCTGTTGCGGATCGCCCTGATCGAAAACATCCAGCGGGCAGATCTTAATATCATGGAGGAGGCCCAAGCCTATGCTGCCTTGGTTAAGGAACATGGTTTAACCCAGGAGCAGTGCGCCGACAAAGTTGGTAAAGAGCGCTCGACGGTTACCAATACGCTGCGCCTACTCTTGCTGCCCCGCGAGGTCCAAGACGACATTCTAGATGGGCGCCTGACGATGGGCCACGGCCGTGCGATGCTCTCCTTGGAAGAAAAGAAGCTGATCCTCCGCTGCCGCGACATCGTCGTTAAAAAGGGCCTTAGCGTTCGTCAGACAGAGCAGTTATGCAAGACCTTTAAAGCTACGGGTGCTGGCCCGGAGCCCAAGTCCAGCGTGATCAAGGACGAGGCGGATCTGCAATATATCACTGAGAGCCTGCGCACCTATTTGCACACCAAGGTTCGCTTGGCCGGCAACACGAGTCGCGGCAAGATCGAAATATCATACTTCTCTGGCGCCGAGTTGGAGCGAATTCTGACCATGATGGGCCACCGCATATAGTCCACAGGCATTGGCAAAAGGCCTCAAATCCGCCCCCCCGCCAGGCCCCCAGGCATTGGGGGCGCAACACAGCCAAACCAAGAGTGTAAATCGGCTTGTTCCACGGCGCAAAGTGGGCTATGACGAGGCCCCCAGCTATTTTCTGGAACCCATGGTGATGCAGCTACACCGAGCACAGGTGATTTAGATGGCGACATTTGTTCTTGTTCCCAATCCTACTGTTCTAGCAGCACAGCTTGGTCTTTTTGTCGTAGGCTACGGCGTCATTAAGAGGTTCTTTGTTGAGCCGTATATGATTATTCGTGACAAACGCGAAGCGCTGACTGTCGGCAATAAAGATGAAGCCAGCCGAGCGATGATTGAATGCGCCGCGATTGCGACTCGAATTGAGGGCGGCTTAGCGGCGGTGTCTACGGAGGTCAAGAAGACCCGTGAAATCACGCGTGACAAGGCTTTAGCTCGACGTGACAGCGTTGTGGCTGCAGCGCAGGAGACCGCGCGTAGCGAAGTAGCCAAAGTAGAGCAACTGATCGCGGTGGATCTGGCTGCTGAAAAATCCAAAATACCCAGTATTATCATGGCATTAACCGACCAAATATACGCTCTAGCTTTGGCCTGAGCTGAGACGGAGGATAGACGCTATGGGAGAGCATATTGATACCCTCAAGGGAATCATATTACCGTTCGCCAACTTTCTAATGTTTTTAGCGCTGGCGATTTATTTCTTTCGCAAGCCCGCGCGAGCGGCGGCGGCCGGTCGACGGGCGGCCTTTCAGAAGTTGATGGGCGAAGCTCGGGCTGCTAGGGAGGAAGCGCTGGCAAAGCTGGCCGCTCTTAAGAAGCGTGAAGCTGCTTTAAGCGTCGAGTTAGATGAGATCCGTGAGATTGCGCGTAGCACAGCGCAGATGGAGTCGGCGAAAATAATCGCCGACGCAGAACAGATGGCTAAGCACCTTCAATCTGAAGCCACGCGAATTGCGCAGGCTGAGGTTAGCAAGGCAAGGCACGAACTGCGTCGCGAAATAGTCGAGGCCGTCTGGGCTGGTGTGACACAAAAGTTGAAGACGGAACTTAACGCCGACGCTCAGCACACCCTTGTCCACAACAAGATCAACGAACTGAAGCAGCTCCACGCTGATAATTGAGGCATCTAGTATGTCACGCATTGCGAAACGATACGCCAAAGCGCTTTTTAAGTTGACCGGGGGCGACCTGGTCAAGGCAAAAAACGAGCGCGACGCCCTGATTGGTCTAAACGAATTGTTTAAGATCGACGAGTCAGCTCGTGTGCTACTTAGTCCAGTGATGCCTAAAGAGCTAAAGAAAAACTTGCTTAGTTATGGCTTAAAGCAGGTCGCGGCGAGTGACGACGTCAAGTATCTAGTAGATGGTATTGTCGACGCTGGGCGTGTGACTTTTCTGCCAGAGATAGCTCAGGTTTATGCCGAATTTATCGATGAAGCCGAAGGCATAGCTCAGGCCACTGTCGTTTCGGCTGTCGCTCTCTCGGCTGAAGAGAATCAAGATATTTCTTCAGCATTAGCGCAGATGCTGCAAAAGAAGATCGTTCTCAAATCGAGTCTCAATAGCGCGCTCCTCGGCGGCTTTGTCGTGCGGGTGGGCAACTATCTTGTCGATTTGAGCCTAAAATCCAAGCTCGACGGCCTCGCTAAAGGCGCGGTCCAAGATTCATTCGTTAAGGGAATTCCTTCATGACCACTGAAAAGATTCGGGTAGAAGAAGTCAGTAGAATCATCAGCGAACGTATTAAAAGTTTCGGCAAATCAGCCGAACTCCAAGAAACCGGCACGGTGTTGGCCGTCGGTGACGGAATCGCTCGGGTTTATGGCCTCGAAGGGGCGATGGCTGGCGAGATGGTACAGTTTGAAAACGGCACCAAGGGTGTGGTTCTTAACCTCGAAGAGGACAACGTCGGTATCGCTGTTTTCGGCAGCGTCAGCGGCATTGCCGAGGGCGAGACGGTAAAGCGCCTGCGTGAGATTAACTCGGTGCCAATCGGCGAGGCGTTGCTCGGTCGCGTAGTCAACGCACTTGGCGAGCCTATCGATGGGCAGGGGCCGGTAGCAACGACCGAAACTGGTTTGATTGAGATTAAAGCTCCCGGCATCATCGACCGCAAGTCGGTGCATGAGCCACTGCAGACCGGTATCAAGGCCATCGACGCTATGGTGCCAATTGGTCGCGGCCAGCGCGAACTCATCATCGGTGACCGGCAAACAGGCAAGACAGCTTTATGCGTTGATACGATCATCAATCAAAAGGGTAAAGATGTCGTATGTATCTATGTCGCGATTGGCCAGAAGGCCTCGACCGTGGCGCAGGTCGTAGAGCGCCTCAAGCGATATGGCGCTATGGAGTACACAATTATCGTCGCGGCGACCGCGATGGATCCGGCGCCGATGCAGTTTGTCGCGCCATATTCCGGCTGCCGCATGGCCGAGTACTTCCTGCAAAAGGGTAAACATGCCGTCATTTTCTATGACGATTTATCGAAACAAGCCGTAGCCTACCGTGAGTTGTCGCTGTTGCTGCGCCGCCCTCCAGGTCGCGAAGCTTATCCAGGCGACGTGTTCTATCTGCACAGTCGCCTTCTTGAGCGGGCATGTAAAGTTAGCGATAAACTAGGCGCTGGTTCGATCACGGCCTTCCCCGTGGTAGAGACGCAGGCTGGAGATATTTCCGCCTATATTCCAACCAACGTGATTTCCATCACCGATGGCCAGATTTTCCTTGAGAGCGATCTGTTCTTCTCGGGCGTACGCCCAGCAATTAATGCCGGGCTGTCGGTATCGCGGGTAGGTGGCTCGGCCCAGGTGCCGGCGATGCGTAAGGTAGCCGGTAGCTTGCGGCTTGAGTTGGCTCAATATCGTGAGCTAGCGGCCTTCTCGCAGTTTGGTTCTGACCTTGACCAGTCGACGCAGCGTACACTGCGTCGCGGCGAGCGTTTAGTCGAGATCTTGAAGCAGGGACAATATGTACCGATGGAAGTTGGGCTCGAGGTGGCCTCGATCTTCGCGGTAACCAAAGGCTATGTCGACAAGCGTGAAGTCAGTGAGGTCCTGGCTTGGGAAAAGGGCCTGCATGAGCATTTGACCGCACGTTATCCGGAGGTTTTGAAAAAAATCGAGGCGGGCCGCAAACTAGATGAGGTTCAAGCGGACCTGATCAAGGCTATCGAAGAATTCGACAAGGGATTTAAATAATGCCAAGTCTGAAGGATATTCGCCGCAGAATCTCGAGCGTCAAGAATACGCAAAAGATCACGCGTGCCATGAAGCTAGTTGCCGCGGCGAAGTTTGCGCGGGCAAGTGCCTCAGTCGTGGCCTCTAGGCCATATGGCCAGGCATTCGATGCAATGGTCGCTCAATTGGTCGGCGCGGCCGGTGATGACGAGCGTTCGCCGCTGCTGGTGGAACATCCAGAGCGCCGCTCCTTGGTCGTAGTCTTGTCGACCGACCGCGGATTCTGCGGCGGTCTGAACGCCAACTTATTTAAGCAGACCGTTCAGTTCATAAACAAAAAGACAGCCGCCGGCATCAAGGTGGAAATCTTGCCATGGGGCCGTCGGGCTAGGCAGTTTGGTGTTAAAAACGCCTACAAGATGCACGGGGCAAGAGAAAAGGTGTTGGAAAAGCCCAGCTACCCGCAGGCCAAGGAATTGGCCGGCGAGTTGGTCAAGCGCTTTGCTGACGAGGGCTTTGACCGGGTTTATTTGGGCTTCGTCGAGTTCAAGTCGGCGATGTCGCAGATGCCGAAATTTATCCAGATTCTACCGGTAGGTAATATTGAAGCCACCGCGGATGCAGCGCCAGCAAACGCGAACATCTTGGTTGAGCCCGGAATTAAGCAAATTCTTGACGGCGTGCTTAAGCGTGAGGTGGCCAGTCTGGTATTCCGGGCGATGCTCGAAGGGGCGGCTTCTGAACATGGCGCACGGATGACGGCGATGGATTCCGCATCTAACAATGCTAACGAAGTGCTGCGCCGCATGAAGATCCAGTATAACCGTGCGCGGCAGGCCGCGATTACCAAAGAACTTATTGAAATCACCAGCGGCGCCCAGGCCATTTGATCGAAGGAGAAGGCATGCACTCAGCAGCGACAGCAGCGAAATTAGGCAAGATCGTCCAAGTGACCGGACCTGTGGTGGACGTGGAGTTCCCCGAAGGTCACTTGCCAGCTATTTACAACTCCCTGCAGGCTACCAACCCAGCTATCAGCGGCGAGGCCTTCAACCTGGTACTCGAAGTGGCGCAGCATTTGGGCGAAGGCGTCGTGCGCACCATTTCCATGGATAGTACCGATGGCCTTAGCCGCGGCACCGCGGTCAAGGACACTGGGGAGCAGATCACGGTACCGGTGGGCCGCGAGGTCCTCGGTCGGATCATCAACGTGACTGGTGACCCAATCGATGACGCTGGCCCTATCAACGCCAAGAAGCGCTATCCGATTCATCGCGATGCGCCCAAGTTTGAAGATCTAAAGACGCAGCCTGAAATTCTCGAGACCGGAATCAAGGTCATCGACCTGATGGGACCTTACATCAAAGGCGGTAAAATCGGCCTGTTCGGTGGTGCGGGCGTCGGTAAGACGGTCTGTATCATGGAGCTTATCAACAACATCGCCACCCAGCACGGCGGGTTCTCGGTATTTGGCGGCGTCGGTGAGCGTACCCGTGAAGGTAACGACCTTTATTTCGAAATGAAAGAATCGGGCGTTATCAACAAGACCGCGCTCGTTTACGGTCAGATGAACGAGCCACCAGGTGCTCGCGCGCGGGTGGCCTTGTCGGCCTTGTCGGTGGCTGAATACTTCCGCGACGAGGAGAACCAAGACGTTCTCTTGTTTATCGATAATATTTTCCGATTTACTCAGGCCGGCTCGGAAGTTTCGGCGCTACTTGGCCGGATTCCATCAGCCGTCGGTTACCAACCGACTTTGGCTAGCGAAATGGGTGAACTGCAAGAGCGGATTACGACCACAAAGAACGGCTCGATCACCTCGGTTCAGGCTATTTATGTGCCTGCCGATGACTACACTGACCCGGCGCCTGCAACGACCTTCGCCCATTTGGACGCATCGACGGTGCTTGAGCGCAAGATTTCAGAGCTTGGTATTTACCCAGCGGTGGATCCACTGGCCAGTTCGTCGCGTGCGCTTGACCCAGAGATCGTTGGCGCTGAACAATACAAAGTGGCGCGTGACGTCCAGAAGGTTCTGCAACGGTATAAAGACTTGCAGGACATCATCGCCATTTTGGGCATGGATGAACTGTCGGACGAAGACCGCTTGACCGTGGCGAGGGCGCGTAAGCTCGAACGCTTCTTTAGCCAGCCCTTCTTCGTCGCCGAGCAGTTTACCGGCATGAAGGGCAAGTACGTGAAGCGTGAAGATACCGTGCGCAGCTTCAAAGAGATCGTTGAAGGCAAGCATGATAACCTGCCTGAGCAGGCATTCTTGTACGTAGGGGCGATAGAAGAAGCCGTCGAAAAAGCGAAGACCCTCTGATAGGCGGTAGTTATGGCTGAGTTGCAAGTTCAAGTGATGACGCCCGCCAAGGTCGTCGTGAAAACGCCAGCGCACCTAGTGGAGCTACCTGGAGCTCAGGGCTATATGGGCATACTGCCAGGTCACACCCGGATGATCTCTGAGCTGTCTGCCGGCACGTTGACCGTAGCGACCGGGCAGGGGCAGCAAGTGTATTTCATCTCGGGGGGCTACGTTGACGTCAACCAGGACCAGGTCACGGTCTTGGCTGATGCGGCCGAAAAGCCTGTCGACATCGACGTCGCTAGAGCAGCGGCCGCAAAGGCTAGGGCCTTGGGTCGCCTTACCGAGGGTGTAGCCGTGGACATTGCGCGGGCGCAAGCCTCTTTGGTGCGCGCTGAGCATCGGCTAGTCTTGGTGATGCGGCAAGGCGCGTGACGTCTGGCCTATCCCTTTACTGGGACGGCTATGGCTTAGCGACTGCGGCCTCTGGGGTCTACGTGCATGCACGTAGTTTAGCCACGGAATTGGCTCT